>Ga0209319_1001534_pt1 | contig 18229 bp, 4 predicted proteins | sample RifGroE2_FD_184000 | JGI IMG/M metagenome (GOLD analysis project Ga0209319, IMG submission 184000) | Groundwater microbial communities from Rifle, Colorado - Groundwater E2 (SPAdes) (version 2) | ecosystem: Environmental > Aquatic > Deep subsurface > Groundwater | place: Rifle, Colorado, United...
TTAATTAAAATATTTTTTTCTATAGTTGGTTTTAACAAATAATCGGTACCTTCTATAATTCCTCCATCTTTTAGTGTTTTTATTATTGATTCAAATAAATCAATAGTTTTAATTAATTCTTCTTTTGCTTCATTCCTAATATTTTCATTTTTGTTAGTCATTAAAAATGTTAATGCTGCTATTTTCTGACTTGACATTTGCATTCGTCCTGCTACATCCGTTTTATATGAAGAATCTAAATCGTCATTCATACTACTCCAAAATAAATATCCAAAACTTATAAGTACGAAAAGCAATATCCAAAAAAAACTCATTATAAGTTTATTCCTTATTGATAAGTTTTTATAAAAATTATTTAGATTAAAATTTGGGCTCATTTTTATGTTTATAATTATGTTATTTTTACTTTATTCCATTTATCAAAAATGCTTATTGTTATTACCAACAATTCAACAAGATTAATGTTATTTAAGCTATCGAATTGGTAGCAAAAATAATAATAGTTTTTTAAATACAAGCATTAGTGTACGTAAATAAATTATTTACATTAAGAAAAATGACTATAATTCTTTAATTATAAAGGAAATTAACAAAAAGATATTGTTATCACCCTCCTTTTACAAAATGTTAACTTAATTAAATAATTATGCAATTTTTTATGAAACACTCTCAATAGAAACTTATTTTGAAAATTTTATTACTAAATTAAATAGTAATTATTTGTGAATATAAGCTTCTCTAATTTACGAATATATTATTCCATAATAATGGACCGTTTTGTGTAATATATAATTAAAATTCATGAGAAATGACTTGATTATAGAATAATTTATTTATTACACCGATTTTTTTTATAAAAATTGAATATTTATTAAAAAAAATTCGTATATTTGATGTTTTTATTTTACTTTTTGGCACTGAATATGAGACAACTTATACTATATATACGATTGCTACTTACATATAACATTAAGGAGCTAATCTTTTTATTTATTTTTATTTTTAGCATAAATTTTTCTAAAGCCCAACTTATTGTTGAGGCAGGCAGGGATCAAGTAGTTTGTTCCGGAGATAGTGTTATTATTGGAGGCACCCCTACTGCAACAGGAGGAACTGGCACGTATACTTATTCCTGGTACCCATCAACAGGACTTACTAATACCTCTGCTTCAAACCCTTATGCTAAACCAATAATAGATACAAAATACACTGTTAAAGTAACTAGTGGAGGACTTACAGCTACAGACAATGTAATGGTTTATGTTGCCACTCAAAATGGTGCTATTTCTGGGCTTGCTTCAAAATATTGTTTTAGTAATCCTGCTGTCACTTTAACAGGGAATCCTATTGGAGGAACATTTTCGGGCCCCGGTATATTAACTGTATTAGGTGTTACAACTTTTACACCTTCTGTTGCAGGCATTGGCTCAAAAACAATCACTTATGATTATGTTGAAAATCCATGGATAATAATAACTTCTTTTCAAGATGATTTTTCCACAGATAAAGGTTGGACTGGTTATGATGTAGGAGCATTAGATTCTGGTGGATGGGAAAGAAAAGCAATAAACCCTAACATTGCTATTGCTTGTGTCGGGTCTGCTCAACCTCCAGATGATGCGACATTAACATCAAACGATAGCATTGTTCTGGGAACTTTTATTAATAGCTGTTATAATCTTAATATTCCTCAAACATATTATATAACATCCCCTGTAATTAATTGTTCTAATCTTACAAATGTTACAATTCAATTTGCACAAAGTTCATCTTTTAGTACTTTTTTAGACACATTCTCTGTAGAAGTACTGGGAACAGATAATTTATGGCATAAAATGTCAAAAGTGGCTGTCAATAACTTTGGCTGGTCTTTTCCTAGTTTTAACAATGTTACTTATGCCGATAATAATTCTAATTTTCGTGTTCGTTTTGGGATAGGACCAACAAATGCAACCAATAAATATAAAGGTTGGCGTATTGATGATTTTAAAGTTTCAGGAACTTTTACTGCCACTTGCAATAACCAGTCTACAGCTTCCACTTATGTTTGGGCTGATGTTAATCCCGATGCAGGAGCTAATAAGACTATTTGCGTGAATGATAGTGTGCAACTTACTGCAAAAAATTTAGCAGGAGGAACATCCACATATTCTTGGGCACCTTCGTCAACTCTTAGCAATAAAGATACTATTAGTCCTTGGGCAAAACCAACTATAACAACAACTTATCGCGTAACTATAACCAACGCTGGGGGCTGTAGTGCTTTTGACTCTGTTATAGTAACTGTAAACCCTTTGCCTAATATTAGTATTGCGCCTTCAAATGCTACAATATGTGAAGGGAATAGCATAACTCTTACCGCATCTGGAGCTGGCTTTAAAGGTACTTATACATGGAATAATGGTTTAGATACAGGAGCAATACAAACAGTTTCTCCTACAATAAATACCACCTATCGTGTTACTGGAAAAGACACAAAAGGATGTGCAAATGTGGCTTCCTCAAGAATAACAGTTAATGCCTTGCCTATTATTACTGCGACTGTTGACAAAGATACTATTTGCAAAAATGATACAGTTCAACTTACAGCTTCTGGAGGAGCTTCTGTAAAATATACTTGGAGTAATGGTGCTTCTGGAGCTATTGTAAAGAATGTTATACCTACCTCAACTGTTACTTATATCGTTACTGCCAGAGACACAATAACATCATGCACAACAACTGCATCTGTAAAGGTGTTTGTTAATCCTTTGCCTAATATTACGATTACAGCAACAAAAGATGAAATATGTATCAATACTGACTCTTCAAGACTTACAGCTTCTGGAGCAACTTCATATATATGGAGTAATTCTCTTGGATCTGGAGCATCAAAATATGTAAAACCAATAATAAACACTACATATACAGTAACAGGAACCGACGCAAATGCTTGCAAAAACACTGCTTCATACATTATAAAAGTAAATCCATTGCCTACAGTTGGAATAAGTGTTACAAAAACAGCTATATGCAAAAATGACACATTACATCTTACAGGAACTGGAGCTAATACTTATGCTTGGAATAATCCTTCTAGTTTTGTAAACCCTAAAATAGTAAATCCTACTACTACAACAGCGTATACTGTTACAGGTACTGATGTAAAAGGTTGTACAAACACTTCAAGCATTACTATAACTGTAAATGCTTTGCCTAATGTAACTGCTTCTGCAAGCCCTAACCCAATATGTAAAGGAGATTCAACAACACTTACAGGAGGAGGCGCCGTCTCTTATATTTGGGACATTATTCTTGGTACAGGAAGCAAAGTTGCCCCAACTATTACAACAACGTATAAAGTAACTGGAACAAATATTAACGGATGCACAAACACAGCAACCATTACAGTTACCGTAAACCCTATACCCATTGCAAATGCGGGAGCAGATGCTACTATATGCAAAGGAGACTCTACAATTCTTAATGCTTCTGGAGGAACATCTTATTCCTGGTCTCCAACAAATGGATTAAATTTCGCTAATATTGCAAACCCTAAAGCAAGCCCTTCTATAACTACCACATATATCGTAAAAGTTACTTCTTTTGGTTGTACCGCCACAGATAATGTAGTAGTTACCGTAAATAATTTGCCAGTAGTAATTATATCTTCAGATAAAAATAATGTATGCCCAGCAACAGCAGTAAAACTTACTGCATCAGCAGCTAAAACTTATGTTTGGGGACATACAGTCGATACTTCATCTATTCAAAATGTAAACCCTAACAGCACATCAACTTATAAAGTTACAGGAACGGATGCTAATACTTGTTCAAATACAGCAAGTATAATAATTTCAGTATATCCAGCTGCAACAACAACTGTTACAGCAAATCGAACTGCAATATGCAAAGGAGATACAACTAGGCTTAAAGCTTCTGGAGGGATTACATATGCATGGATCCCACGTAATTCTTTAAATGATACAACTGTTAGCAACCCTATTGCGTCCCCGACAACAACAACAAATTATTTAGTAACTGTTACCAATTCTAATGGTTGTACTGTTACTGGTAATGTATCTGTTGCAGTTAACACTCCACCTGTTGGAAGTGCTGGAGCAGATGTTACTATATGTCAAGGAAATAGTACAACTTTTAATGCTTTTGGAGGTACTTCTTATTCTTGGTCACCATCAACAGGATTAAGTGCTACAAATATTTCCAATCCTACTGCAAACCCAGCAACAAATACAACTTATATAGTCAAAATTACTAATGGTTTCGGTTGTTCGGCTACTGACGATGTAGTAGTTACTGTAAATAATTTGCCATCAGTAATTATATCATCTGACAAAAATAATGTGTGTCCAGCAACAACTGTAAAACTTACAGCATCAGGAGCTAAGACTTATATTTGGGGACATACAGCCGATATTTCATCTATTCAAAATGTAAACCCTAACAGCACATCAACTTATAAAGTTACAGGAACGGATGTTAATACTTGTTCAAATACGGCAAGTATAATAATTTCAGTATATCCAGCTGCAACAACAACTGTTACAGCAAATCGAACTGCAATATGCAAAGGAGATACAACTAGGCTTAAAGCCACCAATGGAGGAACATATATTTGGCTACCTAATGATGGGACTTTAAACAATATTAATATTGCAACACCTATTGCGTCCCCGACAACAACAACGAATTATTTAGTAACTGTTACTAATTCTAATGGTTGTACTGTTACTGGGAATGTATCTGTTACAGTTAATACTCCTCCTGTTGGAGGTGCTGGCGCTGATGTTACTATATGTCAAGGGAATAGTACAACACTTAGTGCTTTTGGAGGAACATCTTATTCTTGGTCGCCAGCAACAGCATTAAGTGCTATAAATATTTACGATCCTATAGCAAATCCAGCAACAAACACGACATATATAGTTACAATTACTAATGGGTTTGGTTGTTCTGCTACTGATGATGTTGTAGTTACTGTTAATCCATTACCTGTAATTACTATTACAGGGGGAGGCTCCATATGTCCAGAAGGAAACACCAACATTAATGCCACATACGCTGGGGCAACAAACTATATTTGGTCGCCATCAACAGGATTAAGTAATGCAAATATAGCAAACCCAATTGCGACACCTACAGTTTCTACTAATTATTCAGTTACTGTAACCGATGCTAATGGATGCAAAGGGTCAAAAAGCGTTGTAGTAAATCTATATCCAGTTGCAACAACTATCGTTACGGCTAATCGTTATTCTGTATGTGGAGATACAACAATGCTCAAAGCTACAAATGGAGTGACATACACATGGTTTCCTAATGATGGAACTTTAAACAATATTAATAGTGCAACACCTATTGCTTCTCCTACAATAACAACAAATTATTTTGTTACTGTTACTAATTCTAATGGTTGTACTGTTACTGGTTCCGTTAATATTATAGTAAGCGCTCCTCCTACTGTTGAAGCAGGTTCAGATGTTAGTATATGCACTGGAGCAAGCATACAATTTAATGCAACAAGTAATGGAACTACTTTCTCTTGGACACCTACTGCAACAATAGTTAGTGGTGTAAACACACTAACACCAACTGTAACTCCTCCTTCAACAACAAAATATATAATTTACGCTACTTCAGGAGCTTGCATTTCTAAGGATAGCCTTGTTGTATACGTTAATCCTTTAATTATTAATGCAAGTGATGATCAAACTATATGCAAAGGAAATAGTATAACTCTAAATGTTTATGGAGCAGATAATTATATATGGACAGGAGGATATACCAATAGTAGTATAACAGTCACACCTTTAACAACTACCACTTATAACATAACTGGAACCAAGGGAACTTGTATTGCTACAGAACAAATTATAGTAACTGTCAATAGTTTAAATTTATCAATATCAGGATTAGATGCTGAATATTGTCAAAATGCACCTTCTGTTGTTGTAAAAGGACAACATAGTGGAGGAGTATTTTATGGACCAGGAATAATCAATGATAGTATATTTTCTCCAGAACTTGCTGGCGTTGGAACCCATACCATAACATATGTTAATAGCGACACATTCACTGTTGTTAGTAATTTTTTCTTTGATGATTTTAGTACTAAAACAAAAGGTTGGTCAGGTTATGGAGAAGGAGGCTGGGATATTGCACCTGTTTCTACAGGAAGTATTTGCGATGGAACATATCAAAACCCTACTCAGGATTATTCTCCTTTCACTTCAGATAATGGAATATTAGGAACTTATATTAACAGTTGCTATGAGAATAATCTGACAAAAAAATACTTCCTATCACCTTGGATTAACTGTTTGGATTATGAAGAAGTAAAAATTTCTTTCTATAGTAATTCAGCTTTTGAAAGCTCTAATGATGCTGCTGTATTAGAAGTGTTTAAAGGTAACTGGCAAACAATATATTCCAATCAAACAACACCTATACAAGAAAATTCATGGACTTTAAAAACTTTTGACGTTAGTACTTATGCAGATAAAAATACTTTATTTAGAATACAATTTGGCATTGGTTCAACAGACGCTTCTGGAACATATAAAGGCTGGCGTATTGATGATTTCTCTATTGTAGGGAAAAAGCAACTTATTTGCTACGACTCTGTTACTCAAGTTGTAACCGTAAATGCTTTGCCTATTCCAGAAGCAGGAGCTGATCAAACCATATGCAAAGGTAACAGCACTACATTATCTACTACTGGAGGTATTACTTATTCTTGGAGCAGTGGAGTTAATACTCAATCAACTATTGTTTTACCATTAACAGACTCTTTATTCTATGTAACTGTAACTGATAATAATTGCTCTGCTAAAGATTCAGTATTAGTATCTGTAGCTGAACTCCCTATCGCAAATGCAGGAGTAGACCAAACTATATGTTACGGAGACTCAACACAAGTTACAGCATCTGGAGGAATTAACTATCAATGGTCTGACGGACAAACAGGAAACCCAGTTTACTTCAAACCTAACATAACAACAACATACACCCTTACTGTTAATGATGGATTATGCTCAAGCACAGATGAATTGATTATAACCGTCGATTCATTCTATACCAAAATAAATATCTCTGATGATACAATATGCTTTGGTGGCTCTATAAACCTTTCTGTTGATACTGGTATTAGCTTTATATGGACACCTCAAAATGGTTCTTTATCTGATTCCTCAGCTCAAAATACTATGGCAATGCCACTCAATACAACAACTTATTATGTTACAGTAACCAATGCTTTAGCTTGTATAGCTACTGATACAGCTATAATTGTAGTAAATTCTTTGCCTGTATTAACAATTAGCAATGACACAACCATTTGCTCTAAAGATACTATTACTATAACAGCATCTGGGGCAGATACTTATTTGTGGAGTACTGGAGCAAATTCTCAATCTATTAAAATACCTGTAAATAATACGTCCTATATATATGTAACAGGGTATTATGATAATGGTTGCTACTCTAAAGATAGCATACTTATTACGACATTAACACTTCCTTTAGCTGATGCTGGTTGGGACAGGACTATATGTAAAGGTGACTCAATATTCCTTGCTGGTTTTGGAGGAACAACTTATTCATGGAGTAGTGGAGAAGATACAGCAATTATTAGAATAAGCCCTCCTTATTCAACAACATATATACTTACAGTTTCAGATGGAATATGTAAAAATTATGATACAGTTGTTGTTACCGTTGACTCTGTTGATGCTAAGATTTACACATCAAAAGACACTATATGTTTTGGAGATTCCTTACAATTAAGTGCTACGGGAGGTATTACTTATTTGTGGACACCTCAAAATGGTTCTTTATCTGACTCTTCTGCATCTAATCCTATTGCAACACCTCAAGTATCAACAACATACTCCGTAATAATTGCAGGAGCTAATACATGTGTTGCTAATCTTAGTATTCCTATTACTGTTCATACTCTCCCTATTGCTGACGCAGGAAGCAACATTACAATATGTAAGGGAGATACTGCAACTCTTACAGCTACTGGAGGTAAAACTTATTCATGGAGCACCACAGAAGCAATACCAGTAATAAAAGTAACTCCAACAGATTCTATAATGTATTATGTTAATGTTACCGATTCTAATAGCTGCTCTAATATTGACAGCGTATTTGTTACTGTAAACCTTGCTCCAAGTATATCTGTCGGAGCAGATAAGTCAATATGTAAAAATGACAGTATTTTGCTTGTAGTAGCCTCAGCTCCTAATTATTTATGGAATACGGGAGAAATAAAGGATTCTATTTATGTACAACCAGATACAACAACAATATACACAGTAATTGGTATAGAAAATAATTGCTCTGCTTATGATACAATAGTAGTTATGGTTGATTCTATCACAACAAAAATCACTGCAGATAAAACCACGATATGTCTTGGTGATAGTATTAATTTAACTGCTACAAATGGAACAACATACACATGGTCTCCTAATGACCTAACATTAAATGATATTAATATTGCAAAACCTGTTGCAAAGCCAACTATAAATATCACTTATTCTGTTTCTATTACTGGATCAAACTCCTGTACTGCAACTGATGAAATTGCAATAATAATAAACCCTCTACCTACAGCTGATGCAGGAATTGATAAAACTATTTGTTTAAATGATACGGTTGTACTTACAGCATCTGGAGCTATAGATTATTTATGGGCTAATAATTCCTCGATTATCTCAGGTCTTGATACGGCAACAATTACAATATTACCAAATATTACAGACCAGTATATTGTTACTGTTACAGATATTAATGGGTGTTCTGATGCAGACTCTGTTGTCGTTACTGTCAACCCTTTACCTTCTATTAATATAACAGGCATTTCAACTATATGTAACTTTGACTCCTCATTATTAACTGTTACAGGCGGGACAACTTACTCATGGTTTGCATCCGAAATAATTAGTAACAATACTAATGATTCAATACTTGTTAAACCTTCAACAGACACTAAATATTTAGTGTCTGTTATAGACACCAACACTTGCAGTAATATTGACTCAATAGAGATTAAAGTTAATGCTTTGCCTAATGTAATTGCTAATGCGTTACCAGATACTATATGTTATGGGACAACAACAATTATATCTGTTACTGGTGCTAAAACATACTTATGGGATGATGTTAATCTTGGAAATATTGAGAATCTTGAAATATTACCAACAGTTTCGGCTACATATATAGTTACAGGAACTGATGATAATAATTGCACTAATATTGACACAATTGAAGTTGTAGTAAATCCTCTTCCTGTTGTGGAAATTATTGCAGATACTAATTATATTTGTAGAGGCGTTACACTTACTCTTAAAGGAACTAATGCTGATAGCTACTTTTGGAGTACAGCAGAAACTACAGATAGCATTATTGTTGCTCCTACAGCTTCCATTATTTATGCAATTACAGGAACAGATGCTAACGGTTGTTCAGCTACTGATGATTTTGTGCTAAATGTATTTCAATTGCCTGACGTAACAATAGACAGGCTTGTCAACGAAGTGTGTATTGGCAGTTCTATTACTCTTAGTGCATTAGGAGCTAACACATATACTTGGGATGATAATGTAGGAACAACTGCAAATGTTATTGTTGCACCAACAACAAAAACGCTATATACTGTAACAGGTTATGATTCCAATGGTTGTTCTGATATGGATACAATGTCAGTAAATGTTAATCCATTGCCTGTTATTGATGCAGGTCCATCAGGGACTATTTGTATTGGAGATAGCGTGCAACTTCATGCATTTGGAGGCGTGATATTCAAATGGGATAACTCAAGTTCTTTAAATAAAGATATATATTTTAATCCTTGGGCAAAACCAACTATAAATACCACATACACTGTTACTATTACAAACAGTAAAGGTTGTAGTGATACAGATGTAACAGACGTTACTGTTAATCCTCTTCCAATAGTTACAGTTAGCCCTGATAAAGAAATATGTATGAATAGTTCCACCCCAATATTTGCTACAGGAGGCTCCACTTATACATGGTTTCCTAAAGAAGCAATAAATGACTTTACAAAAGATACAGCTATTGTTTCTCCTACAGTTAGTGTGTATTACTCTGTTACTGTAAAAGATAATAATGGCTGTTCAGAAACAAATAGAGTATTTATAACTGTTAACCCTTTGCCTGATGTTAATGTAACTCAAGATAAAACAATAATATGCTTAGGCGATTCTGCCATTCTCACTGCATCTGGAGCTACAAATTATACATGGAGCAATGGAAGCACATTAGCGCAAATTATAGTAAGTCCTACAGACACTATAATATATTTTGTAGAAGGAACCGACAATAAAGGATGTAAAGGATATGATACAGTTACTGTAGCAGTAAATCAAATTCCAGTTGCAGATGCAGGTATTGATAGAGAAATTTGCTTTGGTGATACTGTTACCATTAAAGCTAATTATGGAATGGATTTATATAATTGGACAAGTGGAGACAATACAAAAAATAGTACAGTTAAGCCGTCATCTACAGAAACATATATTCTTACCGTTACAAAAGATGGTTGTACAGATACAGATGATGTTATTGTTACTGTTTATGATAATCCTATATTAATTGTTAGTGGAGATCAATCACTTTGTTTTAATGACTCTGTAACAATTACTGCTACAGGAGGAAATGCTTATTACTGGAATACAGGTGATTCTATTGCAAGTATTACTGTCAAACCAGCATACACAACTACTTACTATGTAACTACTCAAAACCAATATAATTGCACCGCTAATGATAGCGTTATTGTTTCCATTAATCCGCTACCTACGGTAAATGTAACTTCTGATAAATCTATATGTATTGGGCAAACTGTTTCTCTTTCAGCTTCAGGTGCAGACTTATATTCATGGGAACCAGCAAGTTCTTTAGATGATAATCACTCTGCAACACCTATCGCATCTCCTACAGGAACAACTACATACACATTAACCCTTACAAATAATACAGGTAATTGCACCGCAACTGCTCAAGTTGTTGTAAATGTTTTTGAATATCCTAACATTACTTATTCTAATGATACTAATATTTGCAGAGGTTCTGTAATAAGCCTATGGGCTTCAGGTGGAGATTCATATAAATGGAGTAATGGAGCTAGTGATTCAGCAATAACCATTGGGGACACAGCATCAATCATATATGCCGTCACTGTATCCAAAAATGGATGTGAAAAATCTGGAGCTATAGTAGTAAGTGTATTCCAAATTCCAAATATTGATGCAGGAACCGATACTTCTCTATGTATTGGAGACACCATAATGCTTATTGCTACTAGCAGTAGTGTAATGAATACATACACTTGGGATAATCAACAAAGTATTAACGATTCTACGATTACAACGCCATTAGTATTCCCTACCAACAACACTATTTATAGGCTAACCACTACTGACATTAATGGTTGTTCCGCTTCAGACTATATAACAGTCATTGTGAATGCCATCCCTGTAATAAAAACTGACAATTTAGTTTATCTTTGCTTAAATGATTCTGTTAACATAAATGTAACTGGAGCAAACTATTATACTTGGGATAATGGAAAAACAAGCAATTCAATTTATGTTAATCCTACAGAAAACACTACATATAAAGTTACTGCAACAGATATTAATGGATGCAGTGCAACCGATGAAGTTAATATCATAATTAATGGCTTACCTACTGCTAATGCAGGAGAAGATAGAACAATATGCAAAAATGAAAGTATTTCCCTTCTTGCTTCTGGTGGCGAAACATACTATTGGAGCACAAGTGATACTGGCAAGTTTATTAATGTTACACCTTCGATATCCATAATATATGAAGTTACCGTATTTGACGCCAACGGTTGTTCTGATATGGATACAGTAGGCGTTAGAGTAATAGTTCCAAAAGTAACAATGAAAACAACTGACGCAAGTATATGCTTGAATGATTCGCTCTATTTATTTGCTTCTGGTGGAGATAATTATATATGGGATAATGGAGATTATGATAGCATTATTCATGTATCACCTGATACTACAACAAAATACTTTGTAACTGTTAGTTTGTATGGTTGTAGCACTATGGACTCAATAAATGTATCTGTAAATATGCTTCCTACAATAAGTATAGCAAAAGGAATTGATACTGCAATATGTTATGGAAAGAAAGTAAATCTAATAGCTAATGGAGGAGTGAGTTACATTTGGAACAATGCTTCTACAAATGACACACTTGTTGTGAACCCTAAATTTGACACATACTATACTATTACAGCAAAAGATATTAATGGTTGTTCAGGTACAGATGATATATGGGTATATATTAACAATCTTCCTGTTATATCTGCAGGAGAGGATATCTCAATATGTCAAGGAAGCTTCGAATATCTTAATTTATCTGGGTTCAATATGGGAGATGTGTTTAAATGGAACACAGCAAAAACTCTATCTGACTCAACAATTCCTTATCCTTTAGCTTCCCCTACAGTTAATACAACATACACCGTTACAGTTACTGATGTTAATAAATGCTCTGCTTCAGACAATGTTGTAGTTACGGTGCTTTCTTTACCTACAATAACTGTAAGCAAAAATGATACTATTTGCATTTACGATAGCACTAATATTATAGCAAATTCTACTACTGCTGCTTACTATTCTTGGTATCCTTCAACTGGATTAAGTTATAATAACGTTAAAAATCCTAATACTGCCCCTACATCAAATACAACTTACACAGTAGAAGTTACCGATACAAATGGATGTATTAATACTAAATCGTTGTCTATTAAAATCAATCCACTGCCTATTGTTAATGCAGGAAATGATACAGCTATATGTTATGGTAATAATATAAAAATATACTCTTCTTTTGGAGTAAAATATAAATGGTTGCCTCAAGCAGGTTTAAGTAATGACACCGTATACAACCCAAATGCATTTCCAATGATTACAACCACATATATTGTTACAGTTACAGACAGTAATGGTTGCTCAAATACAGATGATATTATTCTTAAAGTAAATGACCTTCCATTGGCCTTTGCAGGAAATGACACTATGATTTGCAATGGAACAAATATATTGCTTAATGCAGTAGGGGGAATAAATTACTACTGGTCACCTGCAAATAGCATTGACAATGACAGTATTCAAAACCCTTTAGCAACGCCAACAATTACAACCACATATATTGTAACTGTTGTTAATACAAATAATTGTTCAGCTGCTGATGATATTGTTGTTTCTCTCCCTGTTGCCAAAGCTCAAGATGATGTTACCGTTTGTTACAATCAGGAAGTAATAATATCTGCAACTGGAGGATTATCTTACTCATGGAGTAATGGCAATATGAAAGATAGTATAGTCATAAAAGAAACTATTGATGCTTATTATACTGTAACTATTAATGACAATATTTGTATTAGTATAGATACCGTATTTGTAAAAGTAAATCCTTTACCTGTTGCTTATGCTGGGAAGGATACAAGTATTTGTTTTGGGGCTACGACTAGTTTAGTTGGTTCTGGAGGAGAATACTATTATTGGTCAAACCAATACGATACTGCGTACATGGAAGTTTATCCAACCATAACCACAACATACACACTTACTGTAATTGATAATAATAATTGTAGTAATACTGACGATGTGGTGGTATTTATAAATCCTCTTCCTATTGTTAATGCAGGTAATGACTTATCAATATGTGTAGGAGATACTCTAAATAAAGGGACTATAACTGCCACTGGAGGCTTAACTTATTCGTGGATACCTAATACTGATATAATAGATGAAAATACGGACTCCCCGATCCTATTTCCTAAAAACAATAAAGCTTATGCTGTTTATGCTACAGATGTAAATGGTTGTGTAAACAATGATACTCTTGTAGTTTTTGTTAATCCTTTACCATTTATTAATCTAGGATTTGATACTCTTATTTGCTTTGGCGACACTGTTAAGATAAAAAATAAATCAGCACAAGCAACTGATACATACTTATGGTCAGATAATTCTACTAATGCAGTTTTAACAATCTCTCCTGAAGACACAACCCAGTATACAGTTACTATTACAGACATAAATGGGTGTTTTAATTCTGCACAAAAAACAGTAAAAGTATTGCCAGTACCTTTCGTTGATGCTGGTATGGACAGTGCTATATGTTTTAATAAATCAATTTATCTTAATGGTCAAGGTGGCGTAAAATATAAATGGACTCCATCTCTAGGTCTTAACAATGACTCTATTCCTTACCCTATAGCTACTCCTTTGATAACTACAACATATACTTTAAGCATTACTAATTACTATAAATGCACGGCTATTGATTCAGTCGTTATTACAGTTCATCCAAATCCTAACTCAATTGTTACTGGCAAACAAATAATTTGTCTACAAGATATAGACACTATTATTGTTACTGGAGCGTCATCATACGAATGGCATACAGGAGATAAAAACGATACTATTATTGTTAGTCCTAAATATAATACCAAATATATAGTTACTTCTCAAAATGAATTTGGATGTGTTGATATTGACTCTATAACAGTAAAAGTAAACCCTCTTCCTTATACTGCAATGTATTCTAATTATGATACAATTTGTTCAAATAACGAACTTATTTTAGCTGCTTATGGAGGTTTTGCTTATGTATGGAGCGAACAAGGTTTAACTGGACAAATGATTGCATTTAATCCTCAAACTATTACAGATGAATACAAACAATATATAGTCACAGTAACCGATACAAATATTTGTAGTATAACCGATACTGTTAATATTTTTGTAAAAAAAGCTCCTATAGCCGATGCAGGAACAGACTTTACTACTTGCTTTAATGCTTTGCCTGTAATTCTAGATGCTTCTGCTTCTACACACTTAGGCAATACCATTATATGGAGTAATGGAGGATATGACACTAAAACATTAGTAGCTCCAAAAGTTACTACTTCATATACTCTTACAATAAAATCACCTAATGGTTGTCTTGACGTTGACACTGTAATAGTAAATGTTCATGATGTTGTGAAACCTATTATTACAGCAAAAGATAATAAAACAGGATTCTGCGATAACACGCTTAATACAAACCCCGTTGATGTAACATTATCTTTAACAGTTGAACCTAACTATGCTTCATACACTTGGAATAACTCCAGCTCTACCCAAACAATTAATGTTAATGATCCTGGTTATTATTTTATAACCGTGATTGATAATAATAATTGTGTCCTAATTTCTGATTCTATTGAAGTGAAAGTATTTAAAACAGAATCACCTTTGGTCATTTCAGATAAACCAAACAACACCGCTTGTCAAAACGATACTCTAATGTTATTTATTGATAATGACCCTGACTTTAACAAATACTTATCTTATGTTTGGTCAAGTGGATCTGTTGCTCCATACATTAAAGTTACTCAGCCTAAAAGCTTCTATGATGTTACCGTTACCGATAGAAATGGTTGTGTTATTATTGTTGATGGTGTGAACGTAACTCTTAACCCAGTTCCTATATCTTCTTTCACTTTTAAAAATACAGGAAGAACTTTGCAATTTGAAAATCTTTCTTCTAATGCAGACTCATACTATTGGGATTTTGGAGATACTCAAACTTCTTCAGAAACAAATCCTGAACATATATTTTCTCAAGATGGTGAATATAAAATTATGCTTATAGCTACAAACCAATGCGCTTCTGTTTCAGAATATATTACTATAGAAGTGTTAGAGTATAACTCTATCGAAGAGCTTGATATACTTAACGCTTTTGCTATATACCCAAACCCAGCTCAAAACATAATTAATGTATCTTTCAAATCTTCTTTTAATGGAAATATATTCATCTCTAATATTCTCGGTGAAACTATAAATACTAAACAAAACATATCAACACAAAACAACAATACAAAAGCTATTGATGTTTCAAAACTTTCACCTGGAATATACTTTATTAATATTGAATCAAACAATACTGTTGCAAAGCGAAAGTTCATTAAGCAATAACAAATACCTCACCTTAATATATATGTTAGAGGGAGTAATTTCTTTTAACATACCAAGAAATAAAATTTATTATAAATGGAACTCTTGACTTTTTTAGAGAACCCTAAATACAATATTTTATTTGCTTGAAGTCATATAGTTTTGTCATTCCATTTTTGTCATCCATAATAAGCATGCCATTTTGTCTAACCCCTTTTATAATTCCTTCAATAACAATATTATTAACAATAAATTTCGAGGGCTGATTTAACAAATATAAGTTTTCAAAAAATATATCATCTAACAACTTGTAATTGCGTGTTAAAAATATTTCATACCACTTCTGAAAATAAGAAGAGTAATTGTTTATAAGCACCTCAATGTCATACTTTAGTGATGTTATATTTGTAATTGATATTGGATTAGGGATATCAATAGAAAATCTCTCCTGATTTATATTAATGCCAGCGCCAGCTATAGAATATTTGAAATAATTACCTTCAATTCTATTTTCGATAAGAATGCCCGCTATTTTTTTATTTTCAAAATAAATATCATTAGGCCATTTTATTTTTAAATTATTTTTATTGGAGATAATTGATTTTACAAACTCAAGAATAGATATAGAAAAGAATTTGTTTATAAAGAAAAACTCTTTTGTGTGCAATTGAGCAAGATCAAAAAGTATGCTAAATGTAATATTTTCTTCAGGATTACTTTCCCATTTATTAGTTCCTAGTCCTTTTCCATTTAGTTGTTCGGAAGCATAAAATAATGATATACTTTCTTTCAATAAATGCTTATTATTCTCTGCGTATTGACTGGCATATATATTTGTAGAATTTACAGAATTTAGTTTAATTATACTAAGGTTCATATGGTCTTTTAATATCGTGGTTTTTTTATATAGAATTCTTTTTGTAATATTTAATTAAATAAATATTGTCAAACTTCATTTGACAAAAATATTTAAAATAATTGAAAAAAATCTTTACTTTTGCAATATTATACAAGACACAAAAAATTATAAATGAGAAAGAATAATCAAACAATAGACAATTCGGAATTATTAATTGACACTATTGTCAGCTCTATAGAAGAAAAAAAAGGGACAAATATATCAATATTAGATTTGCGTTCAATAGAAGGTACGGTAAGTGAATATTTTGTTATATGTGAGGGCAATTCAAAGCCTCATATTAGTGCATTAAATGATTTTATTTTAGAAAATGTTAGAGCAAAATTAAAAGTAAAACCTTTTCATAAAGAAGGTCAACAAAATATGGAATGGGTTTTGATAGATTACAGTTCTGTTATCGTACATATTTTTAATAATGAGTCAAGAAATTTTTATAATCTTGAGAAATTATGGGAAGATGCAAAGATAACGTTTATAGAAAGTTCTAAACAAGAAGTACCCAATTTAAATGTATATGAGTAGTAATTACAACAAAAAAGAAAATACTAATTCAAAGAAAACTAATTCGACAAATAAGCCAAAGGATTCAAGTAATGGCAAACCACCTTTAAATAGCAATAAATTTAAGTTTAATATAAACTGGTTATATATTGCGCTTATAGCAGTCATTATTGGTATTCAATTTTTAGGTACTTATAGTAAACCGAAAGAGATAGATTATGATACGTTTGAAAAAAAATTGTTTTTAGAAAAAGATGTTGAAAAACTAATAATAGTAAACAAAGAAAGCGCTGAAGTTTATATTAAAAAAGACAAGCTAAAAACAGATAAATATAAAGAAGAAATAAAAAAAGGTCTTTCAGAAAAGGCTCCCCAATATGTTTTTTCAATAGGTACAATAGAGACATTAAATAATAACATAGAGAATACTAGAAAAAAAATAATTATTATCAAATGATTCTCTTGTAAAAGATGCCTATATCTCTGAAACAGGGAAAGAATCATTGCTAAATGATTATAGGTTTGAAATAAGATATGAACAAAAAAAAGATTGGACATCAGAAATATTAGGGTGGGTGTTGCCATTGTTATTATTGATTGGTGTATGGATTTTTATGTTTAGAAAAGTTGGTGGTGGTGGCGGTGGCGGTCAAATATTTAATTTTGGAAAATCCAAAGCAACATTATATGATAAAGCTGCAAGCATTCAGATTAATTTTAATGATGTGGCTGGTTTAGAAGAAGCCAAAGTTGAAATAATGGAGATTGTTGACTTTTTGAAAAATCCGAA
>Ga0209319_1001535_pt1 | contig 18224 bp, 14 predicted proteins | sample RifGroE2_FD_184000 | JGI IMG/M metagenome (GOLD analysis project Ga0209319, IMG submission 184000) | Groundwater microbial communities from Rifle, Colorado - Groundwater E2 (SPAdes) (version 2) | ecosystem: Environmental > Aquatic > Deep subsurface > Groundwater | place: Rifle, Colorado, United...
CCGCCGCAAAGCACTATTGGTAAAGCTATAGCATATGCTAGATCACAATGGGCATATCTTGCAGCTTATGCGGAATATGGTGAACCAGAAATAGATAACAACCTTGTTGAAAATCAAATCCGCCCATTTGCTATAGAACGCAAGAACTGGCTGTTTATCGGCAACGAAAAATCAGCCAACATTGCCAACTTACTCTATAGCTTAATCCAAACCTGCAAGCTTAATGATATTAATCCACGAGCTTATTTAATCTATGTTCTAAACCAAGTCCATAAGCTACGCCGTTACCAAATCGATCCTGTCGAACTGCTACCGCAGTTTATCGACAAAAATCTGCTGGCTTAAGAGCAGTTTTTACTCCATAATTTTTATAATTTGTATAGGTGGGGTTTTTAGGGGCTTACGATTCGACGACCATAACGTCATTAGCGTCGGTAGAATGAAGATAAGCAATTTTGCCTAAGTTGATATTTTCGCGGTTAATTACATTTAAGCCTTCTAAATCTTTAAAATAATATTCTTTTTTTTGGGGTTTTGGTAATTGATCGCTTAAGACCGCGATTTTGGATTTTGTCAGCAAGGCAGCTTTGTCGCGATCATTGCAATCTTTTAATTTTACGACCAATCCTTGATGATGGGCGCGAATTTCTTCAATCTCAAGGATTTTTTGTTTGCCATTTTGCAACATTAGCCAAGGCTGCAGGTTTTTAATATTGTTTTTAGGGGAAGTATAAGAATTAAGGTGCAAGAAGCCTCTTACGCCATAAGGGCGACCGAAACTTCCGATAATAACGAGATCATTTTTCATACGCTAAAATTAAGTTATTGATTTATAATGCAATTTAGTTTGCATGTTTTTGGAATTGTAGCATAAAAAATTGTTTTTTATGGATTTAAATTAATTGAGAAAGAAAAGTTTTCAATGGAACAACAATCGGTTTATTTTTGGCAAAACAGTCCGCGTCCACATAGTCCATATTAAATACAACTTGAAATGCGTGTTTGGCGCCAGTTTGATTCTGAAATAACTCTAGAGATTTACTTAAATTGGTATCGGACACTTTAACTTCCACCAAAAACCATGGTTGATCGTTTTTGGTCACTAAAAAATCGACTTCGCGCTTTTCTTTATCACGCAAGAAATGGAGTTGAAAATCACCAAAACCATAGTCAGTCCAAAAATGTACCGCTTTTAAAAGATGTGCTGCAACAAAGTTTTCTGTTTTAGCTCCAATATCTTCGATATCTGCCCAGTCCCAAAGGTAAATTTTGGGTTCTTTAAGTAAAGATCGGGTGACTTTTTTAGTCCAGGGACGAATTAAAAAGCAATAGTAAAAGCTCTCTAAAGTATTAACCCAGCGTTTTGCAGTATTTACGGAAACTTGAGCTTTTTGAGCAAGGTTAGTTAAGCTTAATAATTGACTTGGTTGGTATTTTAATAGCCGAGCAAATACTTCCATTTGGCTAAGTTCTTGAATTTGTGTCAAGTCTCGAATATCTTCGCGAAATAGTTGTTTTAAGCGCAGATTTTTCCAACGTTGATGAAACCGTTCATCTTGTTTTAAAAATGGTTCAGGGAAACCGCCAAATTTCCATAAAGCAGTAAATAACTTTTCATCAAGCGGTTTTGGTGCGCGTATTTCTTTTGTTGGCAGTTTCGAAGTAATGCACTCTGCAATAGAAAAGGGATGGATGCGATATAAAAAATATCTACCCATCAGGCTATCGCCATCTTTGCGATAGACATCTAGTTTTGCACTTCCGGTAATAATAATTCTTACTCTATCTTTGTAATGATCATAAAAACCTTTTATGTATTTTTTCCAACGTAAATATTTATGTATTTCATCAAAAATTACTAATGGTTTTTGAGGAGACAGAAGGTCTAGTCCAACTCTTGCGGCAACAGCATCGCTGCCGCGAGTAATTAGCTCCATGTCTTTAGCTTCATCCCAGTTTAAATAAACAAAATTGTTTGGATCAGCAAGTTCTTTAGCCGCAAGACTTATAGTGGTTTTGCCAACTTGCCGAGGACCTGCTAATAACAACATTTGTTCGCAGTCAGTAAAATGTTGTACTACAACTGATTGATAGATTCTACGCATAAATTCTCCTTTTTAGTTAAGCGCTTATTTTACCGTACTCGGCAAAAAAGTCAAGACTCTTTTGCCGAGTACGGTAAAAGAGTCAAAAGAAATGATCTATAACTTTACTATTGTGAAAACACCAACTTGCCTTTTTTGCAATCTACTTTAATTGTGCTGTCTGGCAAATAAGCGCCCTGTAAAATCTGGGTTGCAAGTGGATTTTCTAAATACTGCTGGATAACGCGTTTTAACGGGCGGGCTCCATAGGCTTGATCGTAGCCGATTACAGATAAATGATCTAAAGCTTCTTCAGTAACTTCCAAATGTAAATTACGTTCTTTTAAACGTAAAGCAAGGCGCGCAATTTGAATTTTGGCAATTGGGCGAACCTGTTCTGGCTTAAGAGAGTGAAAAACAACCAATTCATCGACGCGATTTAAAAATTCCGGACGAAAATATTTTTGCGCAATTTCTAAAACAGCTTCTTTGATTTTAGCATAGCCTTCGGAAGCTAATTCCTGAATTTTATTAGAACCAAGGTTAGAGGTCATAACGATGACGCAATTGCGAAAATCTACCGTGCGACCTTGACCGTCGGTTAAACGTCCATCATCTAAAACTTGTAATAAAATATTAAAAACATCGTGATGCGCTTTTTCGATTTCATCCAATAAAATTAACGAATAAGGTTTGCGACGCACAAGCTCCGTAAGATAGCCGCCTTCTTCATAGCCAACATAGCCGGGAGGAGCGCCAATCAAACGGACAACGGAATGTTTTTCCATAAACTCTGACATATCACTGCGCACCATAGCTTCTTCAGTATAGAATAAAAAGTTAGCTAAAGTTTTGCAAAGCTCGGTTTTGCCAACGCCTGTTGGACCTAAAAATATAAACGAACCAATCGGGCGATTTGGGTCAGAAAGACCGGCACGCGATCTGCGAATGGCGTTTGCAACTACTGTAACCGCCTCATCTTGACCGATAATGCGTTCATGTAATGCTTTTTCCATTTGTAAAAGTTTGTCACGCTCGCCTTCAAGAAGTTTTGTAACTGGAATATGCGTCCATTTAGCAACAATTTCGGCAATTTCTTCTTCGGTAACTTTATTGCGCAAAAGGTGAGTGGTTTGCGTTTGTTTTTATGCTTCGAGCGCTTCTTTGAGCTTTTTTTCAAGTTCCGGAATCTTACCATATTGCAGTTCTGACATTTTAGTCAAATCCATGGTGCGCTGAGCTGCGTCTTTTTCAAGGCGCGCTGCATCGAGTTGTTCTTTAATGGCTTGTGCGTTTTGTAGTTTAGCTTTTTCGGTTTTCCAGATTTCTTCGAGGTCTGAATATTCTTTTTCGATTTCTGAAATATTTGTTTCAAGATCATTAAACGCTGTTTTGATTCTGCATCAGTTTCTTTTTTTGAAATCTATTTATAGATATGCGGCAGATCCTTATGATTTTCAAGTGGGAGTTGGGTGCAATTTGTTATATGACTCGGTAACCATTTTCTCAAAAACCTTACTTTATTATTCTAGTGGCTTATTTTTTATGGAAAAAGAATTCAATAAAAAATAGAAATATGGATTAGATTTCACATTTAATATTTCGAAATAAATAGATATACGTATTTTCTACGTATATTTCTTAAAGCTTGAATAGTGTATTTTTGTTTTCATGATTACTTTAGCTCCCTCATCATCCAATACCCAACTTGCCAATCTAACCGGTATTTCATCACTTGCTCCCGGTTTGCTTACCGGATCAATTTCTAATCTGGAAAAACCCGTTACGCAAGCTGAATTAGCAGAGCTTAAGTCGAGAGTGGATGCGCAATCATTGGATTATCAGAAATTTTTACAAGAACATCATATTGATCAAAAAGTACAAGATAATGAAGCAGCGCAAATTTTTGCTTTGTTAAAAAGTAATCATCTTGTGGAGGAAAAATTTGATCAAAACGGTAAATTAGAATCGATAACGTTAACTTTGCCTGACACTTTACCTGATCTACCGCCAACGAAAATTGTACCAACGGATCCTGTACCAGAGAATCGATCATTACTGGGTAGAATTTGGGGTGGAGTTGTTGATGTGGCTGCTAAAATTATCAGTGTAATTACCAATACATATACAGAGTATACTGAATGGGTGGTCCACAAAGATATTGTGCAATGCGCTACTATGCCTGAAGCATTAAATATTCTTGATAAAAAGTATATTGAACTAAGATTAATGCAGAAATTTCTTATGGAGAAGAATGGGCAAGCAGTATTTCCAAAAGATACGGTAACAATTTCTTCAATTGGTTCTGCGGTAGATGATATGCCGCCAATTTTAGAAACCAATCAACTAACAATCGATCAGGGACAAACGGTTACTTTGAGTTCTTCGATGTTGAACTCTAAGGCAGTAATTAATTTTAATAATACTTTTACACTAGCTAGTTACGGTGATACTAAAATTGGTTGGGTTTATGAGCTTGTTGCTCTTCTGAATGGAAATTTTGCTTTTCATGATGATAATAATTCTACCCGTATTTATAATCCAAATACCGGAGATTGTGTTCATACTTTTAGTGGTGACGCTGGTGCAACATTAGCAGTTTTGCCAAATGGATTACTTGTTTCTAGATCTAGTGATATTCTGCACATTTGGGATCCAAATTCTGGCGAGTTGATTCGCGATCTTAAATATGATGGTTATTTTGGTGAGGATAGAGATTATGCGGTATTTCCCAATGGCAAACTTGCTGTAGCGAGCGGTAAGGATATAATTATTTGGGATACAAATACTGGTGTTTGTTTGCATGTTCTTAAGGGTCATACAGCCGAAGTTTATGTACTTGCTTCCTATGGAGATAAATATCTTGCCTCTGGTGGTAGTATTGATGCTATTGGTATTGAAGATCATACAGTTCGTGTTTGGGATATTGAGTCTGGAACCTGTCTTCATGTTCTTACTGGGCATACAAATTGGATCATTTCTCTTACCTTCCTTCCTGATTTTACATTAACTTCTGGCGCAATTAATGATCCGCACGTCCGTATTTGGGATGCTAATTCCGGTGCTTGTCTTCGTGTTCTTGATGTGAGTGCGAGGTTTATTCTACCTCTTGCTAATGGAAATTTAGTTGCAGCCCATTATGCTATTTCTATTTGGGATCCAAAATCCGGGAAACATCTGCAAACTTTAAATGGGCACACAAATCTTATTCGACACCTTACTCTTCTTCCGAATGGATTGCTTGCTTCGGGAAGTGATGATGGAACAGTACGTGTTTGGGATATGCAGTCTGGAAGATGTCTTCGTGTGCTTAGGACAGACAGTAAAGCTGAAGTTTATGCACCACCAATTGCTTTGCAAAATAATATAATTGTTTCAGGATATTGTGGTGGCGATCCTAAAAAAGCGGTTAAAATTTGGCAACCATTTTATGCTTCTGATTCCGAATTAACCTACGTAACATCAAATGTTCAACATGGACGATTTCAATTAATAATGAATCCAGCTATTGAAATAGGTAACTTTACTCAACAGCAAGTTAAAGATGGTTTAGTGCAATTTATTCACGATGGTAGCAATATTGCCCCAAACGGTAAAATAGCGGTTAGTGATGGCATTACTAGCACTTCGCCAAATAACGTTAACATAACTTTTTACCCTAGCTTGCCGCCAATACTTTTTACTAATCAACTTACCATTGTAGAACCAGAGCCGCCATTATATTCACCAACATCATGGATAACTGTAATCTTATCTGCCGCGAATCTAAATGCCAAGGATGGAAAATTTTTGGCTTCCAAGTTAAATTTTACGATTAGTTCGTTAGCAAACGGATATTTTGCCAGATTACCTGATTGGGGAACTCAGATTACCTCATTTTTACAAGATGAGATTAATCATGGGCTAATTGAATTTGTTTACACTGGAGCAGGAAATCTACCATCTTATGCGGTTACAGTAGGTAATGGTTTTATATCAAGTGGTCCTTATAAGGCGGACATTACTTTCCAGAGAATTTATTTTTGGTGGAAGCTTTTCGGACCAATGTTGGGAATAGGTGGGGCGATTGTATTATTAGCGCTTATATCTAAGCTAGTCGAACATCTCAAAGAAAAACGGCTTGTGCTGCTCCATCCTGAATTGCCATCAGTTCCGGCACCGACTGCTATTGTTACAGAATCTTATCTCCAAATAGAAATGCCATCGCGAATAATATCTGCGCCATTGGCGCCACCTATGCCCAGTGGATGTGTTTATCAATTTTATCCAGAATTTGAATCAGAAGATGCGTTAGCACAAATTAAGAATGAGTATCTTTTACGTTTAAGTAAAAATCATTGGTTTTTGCTGCGAAAGGCGGGGGATTGTGGAAATTTAGATGGTGAGTCTGGTGATTCTGCCAATTTATGCATAAAATTCCAAACTACTCCAGACGAAATGGTAATTATACGCAATTGTTATCATCAAGATTTACTGATAACCCCTGTGACTATTCTTAACAGCTCGTTGCCTGGACCAATAGGATGGACGGTTAATGCTGCTGATCGGATGGGGATCATTACCAAAGAGAATGGTCATATATACTTCGATACCAAAATTACTAATATAAGCTGTAGAGATAATAAAGATCCAGAGCAAAAAGCATTTTTGATCGATAGCGCTATATATATATCTGTCAGATTCGAATTTTCACTTCAGGGAGCAAGATTTATTTATGTTCGAACTAATAGTTATAACTTGGTTAGTTTAATCAAAGGGCATCATGATCGTGGTCAAGAGCTTAATTTAGTGTGCAGTCTTTTACCGCAAAGAGTACCTGATGAGTTTAATCGTCTGAGGTGGGAAACTATAGATCAATCAAGAAGGATGCAAATTCAACAACAGTTGGTACACGTAACAACTATCCATAAAGCAAATGAAGAGTTAGCTGATATTATGCGGCATCTTGCAACACATCAGTTTGATCGCTATGAGATCACCTATTTCCATCAAATTGTGCAAAAAGTGCTGAGTTATGAGATAGGTGCTGATGCAAGGATTATAATTGATTTAGGGGCTGCTTTTTTTACTACGCATTGGGGTGAAAAAAATAGCGATTTATACCGGACTTTTTTTGTTAATATTAGCACTTTCTTAGAGAATATTCGTAGCGCAGGAGGCTTTGTGCATAGTATTCGAAATAAGTTCTTCGAGTTACACGCGGATATCTTACAAATACTTGGCACACTAATTAGTGCAGTTCTTAGAGAAAATCGTCCTGAAGCTATTAATTTGGTGATGGGAAGAGTAAAGGCATTGCTTGAAACAAATTTAGTGCGTATAAATACGGTTTTATGGCAATCATTTCCGAATAATCTTGATCAATTAATTTCGAATTGTTTATCAGTTTCGGATGATGCTAGGTGTGATATTGCTCCAAGACTTACGGCTTTATTGCAAGAAGGGGCAAGACAGGAACGAAACTTAGCAGGTTTGCCGCCAAGAATTGTGTATTTGAAAGGCGCAATAAATGAAAGTCATAATCCTTCGATGCAACGAAGAATAGAAGTTTATTCAGGGTTCGGTAGCGTAAATGGTGGTATTAACTTTTTCACTCCACAAGCGCCAACTTTACTAAATGAGCGATCCAATTTACTGGTATCATCAAGTTTGCCTACACATTCATCAACTTGATAATATGTCTTTCAGTCCTCCCAAAAATATGTCAGGAATTTCGGATGTATTTTTGCTCGAATGATAAAGAGGATGAAAAATCAAGACCATTTGCCCTTGGTCGAAAAAACTGGCTGTTTTTTGGCAACGAATTTTAAACCAAAGCCACAAATTACGCTGCTATCAAATCGATCCAGTTACATTGCTACCATAATTTATCAACAAGAAACTTCTGGCTTAAGGGTGATTTTTAATCCATAATTTTTGTAATTTGTATAGGTGGTATTTTTAGGGGCTTACAAGGGGGTTGTTGAATAATTCGTATTAATAACGATTTCTTAGCCACAAACTGTAGCCGCAGACCGTAGCCGCAGACTTTAGTCTGCGTAACTTATTTGCCACAATGAATGTACATGATGTATCGTATGCTAAAACCTGCAGCCACGTTATTTATGTAAATTAAATTATTATATAATTCAATAAGTTAAAATTAGGAGTTTAAATTTTGTTTTCCTCATGCAGCACCCGATAAATTTCCTCGGCTAGTTTTTGATTAACTCCTGGCACTTTAACTAAAGCAGCAACATCAGCCTGTTTAACTTCCTGCAATCCGCCAAAATGTTTGTATAATGCCAAACGTTTTTTCTGACCAATGCCGGCAATATCTTCCAATATCGAGCCACGCCTTTTTTTAGCGCGTTTTTGTCTGTGACTTGTAACGGCAAAACGATGCGTTTCATCGCGAATTTGCTGCAATAAATGTAAAGCTGGTGCAGGGCAATCAACTGACACAATATTTTTTGTCGTAAACCGAAACTGATAAATAAAATCCACTCCACTTTTACGTTCAGGGTCTTTCGTTATCGCCAATAAAATAATATTTTCAAGTGCCAATGCTTCTAAAGCATTAGCTGCAATATTGAGCTGCCCTGCTCCACCATCAATCAATAAAATTTGCGGCATTTTGGCAGGATGTTCTTTGAGATAACCATAACGCCGCAATAAAGCCTGATGCATAGCGGCATAGTCATCCCCAGCTGCCACATTTTCGATATTAAAATGCCTATAATCTTTTTTCTCGGCACCAGATGTGGTAAACACAACACAAGCCGCAACTGTTGCCTCACCAGCGGAATGACTAACATCAAAACATTCAATGCGTTGCGGTAAATCTGTAAGTTGCAAAGTTGTTTGCAAAACCTGAAATCTATCTAATAAATTAGCATGCAGCAGTAAATGTCGTTGCACTGATTCTTTAGCGTTAGTTAGTGCCATTTGCATCCAACTATGATATTTACCTTTAGTTGTCACCATTAACAGTTTAGTTTTTGTGTTTAAAACATTATTTAAAGTTTCCTGCAAAACCGCACGTTCAGCCAAATATATATTGATGCAAATATTTTTCGGCACACCTTTTTCGATGGCGAAATCTAAATATTTTTGCGTCAAAAAAGCTGTTATAACCTCTTCTAAAGTGGAAAATTCAGGAACATTAGGAAAATAAGCCTGACTGCCCACAACCGAGCCAAAACGCACAAACAAAACCTGTAAACAATAAACTCCACCCTGCTCTACCAAAGCAATAACATCACTCTCGCCACCTTCTTTGGTCACGCGTTGCGGCGTTTGTACTTCGCGTATATAAGCTATTTTGTCACGATATTGAGCGGCTAATTCAAATTTTTTATCCGCAGCCGCTTCTTGCATTCTTTTTGTCAACTCATCGAGTACAATACGATTTTTGCCGCGTAATAGTTGCTCTAGCATGGAAACTTGCTCGTGATATTCGGCTTCACTGACATAACCAACACAAGGAGCTGTGCAACGCTGAATCTGATATTGCAAACAAGGTCGTGTACGATGACGGAAAAAAGTATCGCTACAAGAACGAATACAGAAAACTTTTTGCGCAAAATGCAAAGTTTCACGCGTAGCTAATGAATTTGAATAAGGTCCAAAATATTCATAACCAGCTTCTTTTGTACCACGATAACTAAATAAACGCGGAAATTTATCTTTGGATAAAACAAGATAAGGAAAAGATTTATCGTCTTTAAAAAGAATATTGTAGCGCGGTTTGTATTGTTTTATGAGATTGCCTTCTAAAAGCAATGCCTCGTTTTCATTGGCTGTAATCGTAACTTCAATTTTTACTGCTTGTTGCATAAGAGCATGCTTTTTTAAATCATGCCCAGTTTTTTGAAAATAATTTGTTACCCTATTTTTTAAATTTTTCGCCTTGCCAACGTATATGATTTTATCGTTGACATCGAACATTTGATACACGCCAGAACATAACGGAAGATTTTTAAGAAAGGATTTTGGATCAGAGATTAGCACGATTTTTTATCTTTAAACTCCTGATAGATTCTTTTTACTTGATTCTCAAGTTCTGGCAAATCATTTTGGATAGTTTGCCAAACTATTTCTAAATCCACAGAAAAATAACCATGAGCCAACACATTTCGCATTTCATAAGCAACTTTTAAGGGCAACTTTGGATAGTCAACAGAAAAATCAGGATAATGATAATCAATATTACGTGAAGCTTCGCCAATAATTTCAAGATTACGAATTACCGCATCTTGTACTAATTCATTTTCAAGAAATGTAATTTCAATGAGATCTTCAGTATAATCATTAACACTATGAATTGCATGAATAATATGAGATAAATAATCAACAACCCTCCTGTTATTTATCTTGCTCATACTGGTCTAGCCTCGAGCAAAATCTGATTGCGAAAACTAACAGGCAAAGCCTTTGGAGTTAAAACATCAACAGGCACCTTAAGCAATTCGCGTAATTCACAACGAATCGCAGCAATATCCATTAGAGTCGTTTTAAAAGTTGGTTCAACTAATAAATCTAAATCACTACTTGCAGTATCTTCCCCACGTACAACAGAACCAAAAACCCTAACGTTAATTGTATGGTGTTTTTTTATGATACGTCGAATAGCTTTTCTATGTATATTTAAAATATCTGAAGGTTTCATTATTGTTCACTCAAAAAAACAATTTTTTATTACTTAACTAGTATATCTCAAAACCCTAAAAGTATCAATTTTCACACATTTTTGACACTTAAAAAATCGTAAAAATATTGCTTTTTCCTTTGTTAGTAGTATTGTTATTCTTAATGTTAATCTAATCTTATTTTTATACAAAAAGGAGAAGCAAATGAAAAAAATCATTTCCTTTGTTGGCATTTTGGTTTTACTAAATACGCTTACCACTTTTGCAGCCAATGAACCAGTAAAAATCACAACTCCAGCACCTGTTGCTACCGCAACAACCGTACCAACACCACCCACCACCTATCCAGAACCCAGCAAACAAATGCTTACTGATTTTGAGCAATATGTGCAAAAAACCATGCAGGACTGGAACATACCAGGTATGGCGATTGGTGTTGTACAAGGTGATAAAGTAATTTACGCCAAAGGTTTTGGTGTAAAAGCTCTTGGCAGTAGTGATCCTGTTACTCCAGATACCATATTTCAAATTGGATCAGTTACTAAATCATTCACGGCAGCTCTCATGGCAATGCTCGTCGATGAAAATAAAATCAGATGGAATGATAAAGTGACAGATTATTTGCCAGACTTTATGCTGTATGATCCATGGGTAACTAGAGATTTTCAGATAGTTGACCTTATGTCACAACGCAGTGGACTGCCGTCTCATGCAGGTGATCAACTTTATCTTTTAGGTTATGATCGATCTTACATAAAACATGCCTTACGCTACATTCAGCCAAGCAGCAGTTTCCGTTCACAATATACTTATTTGAACGTTTTCTTTTTAAATGTTGCCGATCTGATCGAAAAACTTTCCGGTAAAAGTTGGGAACAAAATGTCGATGAAAGAATTTTCAAACCTTTGGCAATGACCAACTCTTCCGTAGATATGCAGTCTTACGTGACCGCAAAGAATGTGGCTTTACCTCATGTTAAAATAAACGACAAAGTTACACTTTTACCGAAAGATTGGCCGTACTTTGGTTGGGTTTATACCGCAGGTCCAGCAGGCTCAATCAACTCCAACATTACCGACATGGTCAAATGGTTAAGTTTTCAAATGAACGATGGTCGTATAAAAGACAAGCAACTGATTAGCGAAAACAACATGAATTTCATGCACTCCCCCATAACCCCAACACTTAGTAATCCCAATGGAGAAAATATGTATTATTGTTTAGGTTGGGCATATCGAGAAAACAATCCAGAACCAGTCATTTGGCATGATGGTGATGTAACTGGCATGAAATCCACCATAGCATTCACGCCAAAATCCAAAGTCGGCATAATTATTCTTTCCAACTTCGGAACGGAAATGCCTGAGTTATTAGCGTTTCGTTTTTTTGACCAGTATTTCGGTAAAAAATTAATTGACTATAGCAGTGCAATGCTGAAGGAAAGCATACAAGCAAACCAACAAATGAAAAAGCTGGAGCCGGTTGCACCGAAGAAGCCGCGAGCATCTTTACCATTAGAAAAATACACAGGAAATTATGTTAACAAAATTTATGGGGTAGCAAATATATCTTTAGTAGATGGTAAATTGGTTATAGCCATAGGGAATAAAGGCGTATTTAAAATGACTCTAAAACATTGGGATAAAGATACCTTTGCGGCTTATGGGACCCTCTATTCGAAAAAAGAAAGAAACGGTTTCATAAACTTTGAAGTCGATTTAAATGGCAATATACAAAATCTTGCTATTTTAGCCCCACTGAATGAGAAATTTATAAAAATCAATTAAAAGTCGTCCGTAGCCGCAGGCTTTAGCCTGCGCGGACGATAACATGCGTGTGTTTGACTTTGCACAATATCGAACAAACCAAAAAAATCGAATCCAAAATAAAAAACCTATCAATAAACCAGAAATTAGCGCCCTTCAATCTCGCAGGCTAAAGCCTGCGGCTACGGGTCTGCTACTACTGTCTTCGCGCAACACCACACATCGATTTTAGTTACGCCAGCCTTACGCAAAACCTGACTTAATTCTTTGACCGTACTCCCTGTTGTCAGAATATCATCAAAAATTGCAACATATTTTACAGCTAGCGGTTTTCTTATGGCAAATGCTTGCCGCACATTGCTTTGTCGTTCATCAAAAGGCAATAAAGATTGCGCCGCTGTTTGTTTAACACGCACACAGCTATATTTATCGACAGGAATTTGTAGACGCTTTTCAATTGGTCGCGCAAGTTCCAAAGCCTGGTTATAACCACGCTCTCGCAAACGTTTTTTATGCAGCGGCACTGGAATTATCAATTGGGGTTTATTTTTTTTCGAGTAACATTTTTCAAGATAATCCGCCATTAAAGTTCCCAAAACTTTGGCATACAAAAGTTTCTGATTAAATTTTAAATCAATCAATAATTGGGCAATTGGATTTTGATAAAGAAAAGCCGCATAGACGCATTGGAAAGGTAAATTTTGCCCAAAACATGCTCCACACTGTTTGGTGGTATCTTCTACCGCCATTTCATTTGGTAAAATCGCCCCACAACTTGGGCAAGCATTTTTCATATATGGCAAATCACCAGCACAAGCAATACAAATATCTAAATCATCTTGCCCACGCGCTGCACATAAAACACAGCGCCTGGGAAATGTTAACTTTTGAATGATGAATTTTAAATTAACGAATAGCTTTGCGATGTTATTAAAACACGTAAATGAATTTTTTTTATAAACCAACATCCTACTTTAACCATCATGAAAAATTTAAATTATTGAACCGATATTATTTTGAATTATCCAATAATTTTTGCAATACCGTAGTTAGGCTAATTTTAAATTCAATATTTCTTAAACTATCGCTCAGCGATTCGTAGTTTAAAACTCAATATTCAAAATTTTATAAATATCGCTCAATCTCCCATTGATGCACCTGGTTTCTATATTCATCACATTCCAAACGTTTGGCGGTCAGGTATTTTTCATAAGTATGATCGCCCAAAACATTTTTAACCAAACCATCTTTTTCCATCTCATCCAAAGCTTCAGTTAAATCACCAGGTAAACTACGAATACCATGCTTGATCTTTTCTTCCGCTGTTAAATCATAAATATTAAGATTTAAAGGAGCGCCAGGATTGATTTTGTTTTTAATACCATCAAGTCCGGCTTTTAGGGTAACAGCAAGTGTCAAATATGGATTACAAGCTGGGTCGGGGTTTCTTAATTCGGCCCTTGTTCCAATTTCCCGGCGTGCTGGGATTCTTATTAATGGCGAGCGATTTCTTTCTGACCAAGCAAGATAAATAGGCGCTTCATATCCTGAAACTAATCGTTTATAAGAATTGACTAGTGGGTTGGTGACTGCGCAATAACCACGAGCATGATGTAACAATCCGCCAATGTAATGCATGGCGGTTTCACTTAATTGAAATGGAGCTTTGGCGTCATAAAAAATATTTTGCTTACCTGAAAATAAGGATTGATGGGTATGCATTCCCGAACCAGCCTTACCAAAAATTGGTTTTGGCATAAAAGACGCATATAAATTATAAAGGTTGGCTATTTTGCGCACTACAAATTTAAATGTACCAATATTATCTGCTGTAGTTAGTGCATCGGCGTATTTAAAATCTATTTCGTGCTGTCCTTCTCCCACCTCATGATGTGAAGCTTCAATTTCAAAATTCATTTCCTGTAACGCATGTACAATTGCTCGCCTCACCTCATCACCTTTATCTATAGGAGCCAAATCAAAATAGCCACCACGATCTTGAGAATGAGTGGTCGGTAAACCATTTTGGTCCCGGTCAAACAAATAAAATTCGACTTCAGATCCAACATACATCGTCAAACCCATGCTATCCGCTTCTTTGACAGCACGTTTTAAAATATTTCTCGGACATCCGGCAAATGGTTGCCCATCAGGGCTATATACATCACAAATCAATCTGGCGATTTTACCATATTCGCTTTTCCAGGGCAGAAGAGCAAAAGTATCCAAATCCGGTTTCAAATACATATCTGACTCTTCGATGCGAACAAATCCTTCAATAGATGAACCATCAAACATTATATCGCCATCCAATGCTTTGGTTAATTGACTAATGGGCAGCGCAACGTTTTTTACCGCACCAAAAAGATCGGTAAATTGCAGTTTAATAAATTTGACATCTAAGTCGTTAACTGTTTTAAGTATTTGTTCTTTGTTCATATTAAAATCCTTAGTTTGGTGAATTGTAATTATGTAACCGCAAGCCGTAGCCACGAGCTTTAGCTTGTGTTAATTATCCTGCATACACATATGTGTTTATGTACAGATTATATCGCAGGCTAAAGCCTGCGGCTACGTTACCATAATGGCTACGTTATCATAATTAGGATACCAGATTTTTTGGAGATGTTGCAAAAATCGGAGCAAAAATGACCATTATCATTAATAAAGCGTACCAAAATTTTCTGATAGCTGGTGTGGATGAAGCAGGAAGAGGTCCTTTAGCCGGACCCGTTTTTGCCGCAGCAGTAATTTTAAATCCTTTGCGACCTATTGACGGCTTAATGGATTCAAAAATGCTTTCAGAGAAACGTCGTGAAGCACTCTTTCCCATTATTCAAGAAAATGCTTTGGCTTTTGCCATTAGCCGCGCTGAAGTTGAAGAAATCGATGAGTTAAATATTTTACAAGCAACCCTTCTTGCTATGCAAAGAGCTATTTGCGCCCTATCATTACTTCCTGAACACATTTTAGTTGATGGTGATCACTTACCCAAAATTCCTCATAACGCCGAAACGGTTATCAATGGTGATCAATTAGTCCCATCAATTGGCGCTGCCTCAATTTTAGCTAAAGTCAGCCGCGATCGAGTGATGTTTAAATATGCCGAAATTTATCCGCAATACGGATTTGATGGACATAAAGGTTATGGCACAAAAAAACATCTTGTCGCATTAAAACAATTTGGCGCATCGCCCATTCATAGACTGAGTTTTGCACCAGTGCGTTTATGTCAATAGGAAATAGGTATTTGTATATACTAAACAAAAACAGGTTTCCAGGGTTAGCACAAATAGACTCGAGCAGTTTGGATTTTCCGCTAGGCGGCAACGAGCGAGAAAGCCAACAACGCGGAAAAAATTTCAGGAATGAGAAATTTTCAATGGCGCAGCCAGTCCGAAGGATGATGGGCAGGAGCCGATCATAAAACCAAAATGCGAAGAGTATATCACATTGAATTAAATTTAATTATTTAATTCTAAAGCCAATTTCAAGCCATACAAAACCAAATCTGGGACTATAATATCGAACAGTTTTTCTTCAGAAAACAAATGCGTAAATCCACCAGTACCGATAATTACTGGTGGCTGCTTGGCGAACTGTTCTTCGATAAATAATTTTGTCATTTCGCGCATCGCACCGAGTTGACCGTAATAAAGTCCTGACTGAATATTAGAAGCTGTATCGCGCCCAATTGCCTGAATCGGTTTAACGATTTCTACAGCAGAAAGTTTTGCTGTTTTACTTGATAAGGATTCCATGGCAATTCTAATACCTGGCATAATTGCGCCGCCAAGATAACGTTTTTCGGCTGTTATGGCACAAAAAGTCGTTGCTGTACCAAGATCAATAATAATAAGATTTTTTTTCGGATATAAACTTATTGCGGCAATTGCATTAGCAATTCGATCCGCTCCAACTTCATTAGGATTTTTTACCTGCAGATTTAAACCAGTTTTTGTGCCAGACTGAATAAAAAAAGGATCAATCCGAAAGTATTTTTTGCATGCGGCGCGCAAAGAATAATCAGTACTTGGCACTACCGAACAAACGGCTATTTGTTTAATTTTTTTCGGATCAATTGTATTAGCTATTAAAACGTTACTTAAAAATAGCCCAAGTTGATCGGAACTGCTGCTTTGTTTGGTATCATAACGAAAACGCAATTCGATATTTTCACCTTGAAAAACACCACCAAAAATATTGGTATTGCCAACATCTAAACAAAGAATCATAAAAACCTCACATCAAACATGTAAATAAAATTCACTACAATTTACTATCACGATAACACAACCCCGCCACAAAACTAACCACCAGCGATAAAAATATGCAGCCGGCAATGGTAATTACATAAGGAAAACGCACAAAAAAACTATTGATAATTAACGGCACAAAGCCGGCAAGACTGTATGCGCTAAGATAAGATAAGGAAACTCCGGAAAAGCGTACTTTGGTAGGAAAAAGTCTTGTTAGCATTGAAGGATAACAAGCCGCTAAGCATAAAATTAACAAATGATAAAGTTGCACGAAAATAAACAAAGCGCCAAACCCCTTAAATTTCAGCAGTAAAAAAACCGGATAAATAGCAATCATATTAACAATCACACCGATTAAATATAAGCGACGAAAGGTGATTTTATCGGCAATGATACCCAAAAAGATTAATAAAAAATCTAAAAGAAAAGCCAAAGTGGTCACAAGATAAGTGTCTTCAGGCAAATAACCAAAATGTATTTGCAAAAAACTTGGCAGAAAAAGACCAAAGTTAACCAGCACCGCCCCACTCCACACTAAACCGAAACCAATGAGGAGTTTGGGAAAATAATCTTTCAGTACAGTAACAATTGGTATCCGAACTAGAGTAACTTTTTTTTGTTTTTCCTGTTTTTTGTGCGCAAGAAAAAGTGGCGTTTCAGTGGTGTTTTTTCTGATTTTGTAACCTATAATTCCTAAAACACCAGCTAATAAAAACGGGATACGAAAACCATAAGCATACATAGCCTGCTCTGACAAAACACTGGTAATAATATAATTAACCAGTGCGCTTAAAAGTGCTCCCGTACCAATGGCAAAAAATAAAAATCCACAAAATCGCCCCTGTTGTTTATCTTTAGCATGTTCACTAATAAAAGTTATAGCGCTTGGCAATTCCGCCCCCTGCGCCAAACCTTGCAAAATACGCAATACAAAAAAGATTAACGTAGCGCTAATACCGATAGTTTGATAAGACGGGACTAAACCCATAAGAAAAGTTGCTGCTGCCATTAACGCCAACGCCATCAACATCGTTGGCTTACGCCCAGTTCGATCAGCAAAAAAGCTAAAAATAACTGCGCTAATCGGAGTAACTGCATAACCTACGGCAAATAATAAAAGCGCGTTAAGCATGCGAATATGCGGATTGCTATTGGGAAAATACAGAATACTTAAATAATTCGACAGCATTATGTAAGTGATAAAGCTGTAATATTCAATCGCGGCGCCGAAAGAAGAAATAAAGGTGGTGTAATAACTTTTTGTTGGTAATTGCTGCATGAGTCAATCCCTCTAATTATTAATTTTATTTTTTTTAAGATTATTTTACAAAGGACTTAAAGTGTAGCCGCAGGCTTTAGCCCATAGGCGTCAAGCTAAGGAAAAAAATATTTTGATAAGATATTGAAAAATAATAAAAAAAGCATAGAGTTTCCTAAAAAGTTTTTTCAAGCACGAAAAAGCAGGAGACTCTATGCCGAGGAAC
>Ga0209319_1001537_pt1 | contig 18168 bp, 14 predicted proteins | sample RifGroE2_FD_184000 | JGI IMG/M metagenome (GOLD analysis project Ga0209319, IMG submission 184000) | Groundwater microbial communities from Rifle, Colorado - Groundwater E2 (SPAdes) (version 2) | ecosystem: Environmental > Aquatic > Deep subsurface > Groundwater | place: Rifle, Colorado, United...
CTGCTATATAATAATCCCACTTAGCCGGCTATTTTTGCAACCTCAACATCACCCCTCAAATCACTAATTTCACAACTTCTACGACATAATTTTAACATGGAAATCATTAAATATCAACTTTTGCAGTTTCTGTCTCGGCTTATTAAAATATTATTAATGAAATGTTGGGTTTCATCGTTTTCGTAATGAAGTTAAGATATAAAACCCTCACAATCACCTCATAGGCTATTTTTGCAACCTCATCTTCACCCATCGGACCATTGGTCCCACACCTCCCACGACATAATTTTAACATAGAAATCATGAAATATCAACTTTTGCAGATTCTGAGTCGGCTTATTAAAATATTATTAATGAAATGTAGGGTTTCAACGTTTTGGTATTGTAGTTAAGATTGTAATTTCGTGAATTGTGGCGAATTGTGAGTTTTCGTGACGTGTTGACCTTCGAGATGATGATTATTGCGAGTTTAAGTGTGGTGAATTGTGAGTTTGCGGTGTTTTGAAGCGGTCCGAAGGTCCGGGATCAAAGATCCGTTGAGATTTGTGTTGCGTGATGGATTTATGAATGGGGAATTTTTGAGTTATATTTTAAAATTTTATCTGCCAGGAAAATATGATGAACACACATCAGCCAGCAATATTAATGGATGAAATCGAAAATATCAATCAAAAAATTTCTTTCATCGAAGACCATGAAGAAATACTTTCACACTTTAAATTCAAAGGTCATAATGTATCAGAATACATCTCACAACTTAAGTCCAAATTAGATTTTACATCGATTAAAGGTGCAATAAATATGAGTGACATTGGTGCAATGTATATTTGGGCACTGTCGAAGGTTTCATTTTAAAATTAAAAATGTTGTATTTAATGTTTGGTTTTAATCTCATTGAAATGTCCGACGATGAAATAAAACTTACGAACGATGAAATGCAAATATTAATTATTATGCTTACACTTGACATATTTAACACGAAGAGACCATAAAAGCTTTTATTTTTAACTAAATGCACCCAGTGATGACTTATCAACAATTTACACAAAAGAGAATTAATGATGTTTTAAATGCGAACGCTAAAAATCTCAAGTCTGTTCATAATGATTTAATCAAAAACACTAACACACCACTTAATAGTTTAAATCTATTCGTTGGAAAGAAAGGTTCAGGTAAAACCGTTACAGCGATTAAAGAGATAATTAAGATATCAGAGAATTCACCCGAGACTCACATGTTGATTTATATTAATAAAACAGGAACACAACATGATAAAGTATTTGAAGAGTTGAAACATTTAATTGACATTCCGATTTTATATTGCTCATGGCAAAATGCGGTTGAAGCATTAGAAAATATCTTTGAATATAAAAAGCTGTATGATTCGATTAAGAAAAATAATTTAGATAATGAACTTCAACCAAACCATTTTGAGGAATTGAAGGAGAATTTATATGTTGTTGACACCGCAAGACCTTTTCTTCACACATTGATTTTCTTTGAGGACACAGCACAGAGTCCACTTATGAAGACGAAACTTATAAAATCATTACTTGCAGAATGTCGACATTATCAAGTTTCTTGTTTCCTTCCTGTTCAATATTGGAAATCACTTGACAGTTTTATCAAAGAGAATGCTAATAAGATTTATTACTTCGGAGGATTTCCACCAAAAAGTTTTCATTATTTCCTTTCACAAGTTCCTGTTCAACATGACCACCACGAATTATTAAGAGAATATCAGAAATTATCGATAAGTGATATAATGGTTGTTGATGCATACAGTGGTGATGTTTTATTTGTTGATCGAGAAGAGATGTGATAATTTAAATATTTATTTTTAGAAAAATGGATTTCACACCTGAAATGCTTGAATTTATCGATGAACGGATTGGTAATACGAAAGAAGTTAAGTATTGGAATAAACTTGTTGGTTATGATCGCATAAGACACGATGCAGCTTATCATGCTCGTCAAGTATACACGCCAATATCTGAATATATATGTGATAATACTTTATATTATTATGACCCACAAGAGGGAGAAGTTGAAATGATCGATGACACCATCAACCCAAAGATGAAGTTTTACCGTTACAGATCCGGTGAATGGGTATTTAATTTTATTCAGAACGCATTTTTGAACGATTCCTTTAGTGGTTTCGAAGTGGCTTGTGATATTTCGCGTTATAAAATATCAATGAATTCAACATGGTTTCGTCGTATATATTTATTATTAATTTCTGAACTCGGAGATGATGAAACAAATTATTTTCTTGTTCATCGTTTCTTTCCCTTAAATCTTGAGGAGCTCATAATTGAAGACGTTGAATTAGCATTAACGATTTTAAAAATACCAAACTTATTTGTCAGGAATGATACCTTCACATGTCTTAATGTGTATTCAGTTTTGAAGATTGCTTCACAGTTCAATCTCGACAAAGAAGCTGTCCTAATTCATATTTTCGGAATTGATCCAAGAAAGATTATATTAAGACTTCATGCTTTATATAAGATTAACAGTGCTCACGTGTGCACAACGATTTCAACTTGTGGTCCATATTTTGAATTTAACATCCGCAAGTTCAAAAATAATTTGCATCTTCTTCTTTAAACTTCAACCTTTTCATAATTCTGTGGTCTTTCAATTCTTCTACAAAACGAATCCAAATTATGAATCGTCATATCTTTTCCCATCTTAAACTGCACACGTTTATCACATAAATCAAATTCAAATGAGTTATCATTAAATAAGTATTCATAAAGTTCTAATGGATTAGAAACATTATTTTCAGCTAACATATTTTTGATTGTATCAAGTGGAATTCCCTTCATACGAATATGATAACCAATATTTCCTTCCTCATCAACTAACTTATCAATATATGTCTTCTTACCAATAAAGAATGATTCAATACTTACAGGAACCTTTCCACCTTTAACAACAGGTTCAAAATCAGGATGAAATTGTCCCATGTCACTACCACGTAAATTTCTTCCAAACTTAGATTCAAATTCACGTTCTAAGATTTCTAAATGATCAAGTTCAATATGCATTGAGTCAGTATCCTGATAATAGATATTCAAGTTTAAATCTTCAGCTAAACACATAACTTCATTCATTATACGTTTTGACATTGATAACACCTGAACACCAAATAATGTGTTGTTAAAGAATGAATCAATTTGTTTATTAACTTCAAGAGCCCATTTTCCACCATCAATTTGGTATGCCTTATTTACTTTAAAGTAATTCTTCATGTAATATTTATTCTTTCCCTCCTCATCTCTATAAATAGTATCTTGTTTAATTGCAGCTTGAATACATTTTCCATAAGCAGAATTCATGAGGAGTTTATAAACTTCTTGAAGTGGATTCTTAGCTTTCTTTAATTCATTTCGCTTGTCAAAGATTTTCCTAATCTCACTGCGAATTCTGTGATCACGATTTCCTGACCAATATATACCTCCTAAGATTTCAAATTCAATATCTTGGTAAACGATTAAATCTTCAAGCATAATATTATCGACAGTCATTTTGATACATTCATTACAATTAATATTTAAACCATTTTCACGACGAACTATTAAAGGAAACGCTCTATGTTTTCCAACTGATGTGATTTGAATATTAACAATGTAAGCACTAATAAATCTTGTTTCACTTGGTTCTAATTGATCATCGAGGAAAGTTGAAGATATAAGATATTCTGGATCATATAAATCCTCTTCAAATACTTTTGGTATACCTTCAACTAACCATAAGCGATTCATTGCTGATGGATATAAACTTACAGCGTCATAATCTGTTAATGTCTTTGTGACGTGATATGACTTGTTTTCAGCACACATACAACGACCACCATAAACTGCTTTCTTAATTGTTTCACGAAGTAATCCCGAATATTCAAACATGTTACCATTTGCATTATAAATATTTTCTCTGAAGTATGCATCAGCTAAAGATGAAGCTGTTAAGTATTTATCGACATCCATATTGAAATCATCTAAGCATCCATTACGGAACTTTTCAAAACCATTTCTTAATAATTCAACATCACGGTTACAATAAAAGATAGCATACTTTTCAGCATCAAAACTATCAGGTCCAGTTCTGCATCCGATTTTATCAATATTAATAATGAATTGTTGCTTTGTCTTTTCATCCCATGGTTTATTTTCATATAGATGTGCTTTTGAAATGCAAGCTTTCTTTGGATTATTAACTACAGATTCTGTATAATAATTATATGGGAAGATTTCCTTTTCGATTTCTGGTAAGTAAAACATAGTTGGAAATCTTGATAATGGAGCATTAATTAAAGCTAATGAATCTTTAAGAAATAATTTCTTTCCTTTATAGTCTAATGCTAATTTATAAATCTTAGTTCCTTTCATAATTGTTCCACGTTGTGAGATACCATATTTAGCAATTAAGCGACCATCATATCCAAGATTGTGAAAATAAATTGTTGCCTTATCTTCCATGAAATCAAGCATCTTTTCAATACAATTATGACCATAAAATGGTAATATAACGTTTGTATCACGTCTTGAAACTGAAATAAGATATGGTACATGAGTTGGTAATGGTAAATGGTTATCATCAACTGTGTGAGATTCAATATCAGCATAATATACAACGGTATTTTCCTTGAGAATATCTATTGGGTCTTTATCATTAAATTTTCTTTTTGATGTCGTCTTCCTTTTAGAATCAATCTTAACAGAGTCATCATATTCTTCAGGATTTGTTAGATTTTGTTTTTCATCTTCACATCCTTCAGCATCAAGTTTTGGTTTCATTAACTTTGTTGAATATTTTAAATTCATTCCTTTCAAATCAGAAGTATTATCTGAAACATATTTATATAAATCAGTTTCTAATACTCCTTGGTCTCTCCATGTCATAGGTCTTAAGAATTTATTTGCTATCAATATCTTGATTAAATTATAACTTGACATTGTTGAATATTTATTATCAATGCGATATAACCCTGTGTTAGTCATTTTACAAACTTTCATGCCCCATTCAATAGGTTTCTTGTGGATCTTAATATACTTATTGATATCGTCATAATGTTCAATATAATACCTTGTAACGGAAACATCTTCATATAAGAAGTAATGGTTCTTATAACATCCAAGCTTAATTGTGATTCCATTTTTATCACCATGCTTTGTATCAGAAGCACCTTTATGAATTATTTTTTGCTTACGAACTTTTCCATCATTTGCGTCTTCCATATATATTTCAACATTGATTCCTATTTCATCACATAATGTTTTAATTGCTTTCTTTCCAATATACCTATCATTTATTCGTGCACGAATTTGATTTAAAAGATTTTGCCTAATCCCAGCTTGACATAATGCATAAATAAAACAATTATCTGTTAATTCAATCCTTAACTTCTTCTTTTCATTATCATAACATAATGTATCAAATATTTGATATCTTTTAAGAATTGTTTTGAGTTCATCAGTTACGACACTTTCAATTAAATAAGGCAAAAACGCACCACCACGGTCTTTATTTATTCTTGTTCGTTTACTTGTCTTAGCGAATTCTTCTTCTTTTCGTTTGATATCTTCAAGAATCTTCCTATAATCTTCTCTTAATTTGATATCTTCATCTGATAATGTAAATCCGATATCTTCAAGTGGTATATCAAGATTTGTTAATAATTTTCGTTTCTCAGTTGCACGATCTTTAAATAATTGTTTCTGTGCTTGTTTAGCTTGACGTTTGGCTTTGTTTTTTTCAATTTTACGAAGTCGTATTTCCTCTAAGTTATCATTCTTTTCGAGTTTGATTTCATCTATGATTTTAATATCTGGGACTTCTTCATATTCATAAATTTCTTCATCACGTAATTTATTAGCAGCACGTGACATATTAACAATTCTACTACCAAGGAATAAATCTTCTATTTGCTCACGAACTGCGGCTTGATGTAATCCATAACTTATATTTTGATCGCCAACTCGAAAAGTGATTACGTATCTTTCAGTGACAGGAATATCTGCAACTTTGTTATTCCAATAATCAGCCATTAATCTTATTGATTTTAATCTTTGTCGTTTATTCAGTTTTTCAAAGTTCAAAACAAAATTTTCTGGTTCAACATTGAATATTCCATAAAGTTTATCATCATCTACTTCATCTGTCGTGCTTACTTTATAATTATTAACATATATCTTTAAACGTTCTTCTTTTGATAACACCTTTTCAGTATAACCTTCAGGAACATCAATTTTAAGGTCTTCAACCGTGTCATTTTCTTTATTTAAATCTGTTTTTATTTTATGTCCACGAGATCTTACTAAGCTGGATACATATTTTTCTTTTAATGAATTGATTTGTTCATAATTTTCAAATGCTTGTTTTAATTGTTTTTCAGCTTCTAGTTCTTCATTAATAATTTCATCTAAATAACTATCAGGCACCTCGTCCATTAGACTTTCATTTTCTGCTTCTAATCGTTTTATTTCTTCAAGTGTTTGTGTTCTGAAATAGTCTCTAAATATTTGAAATGCATTCGATTCATCATCCATATTTAATTCCATTACATAAACATAACCAGATATTATAACATCATTCACAATTAAATTATATACATCTTCACTCAGTATTGATGATTTAAGAACTAATGATTCAACAATTTCTACAATAAGATCTGATAAAGCTTGTATCATTTCATCTTTGTTTAGTTCGAAGTATCCAACAAATAATTTATCAGTTGGAAGATTTGATGATATAAATTCTCTCCATTGTTTATAATTCATTGTGATAGAATTTTCGAGTATTGAATTAAGTTTTTCAATTATCTCATTTGCTTTGTCGTTGTCAATATATAATCTGGTGTGATTACCGATTATAAATTCTTGTTGACTTTCTGTTTGACTCATCTTTCCTGGCCAATAAAATTTTAAATTATAAAAATAAAATTAAAGTTAATTTCTGACTTTCACCTCAGGAATATATTTAATCTTAAATCTTGGTCTTTTAATAACATTTCCTTCGGCATCACGTAATACTACTAGTCCATTTTCTCTTCCGATAACCTCATATGGTATAGGACTTAATAATGCTCGACGTTTAGCTAATGGGTTTTTATCATTATAAATGTGAACAATTGTCCCTTCAGGTATTGAAAATGTTGATTGTGATTGAACATTAAAATTCATTTGACGAACTCGTTTAATATATTCAGTTTCTAAATCAGGATCGTTATTAACTTGTTCAGGTGTAACATCAAAACCAATTATTTTTGATAATCCAAGATGATTTGAATTATTATAAACATAAAGAATATCTTGTAAGTCTTCAGGTGTTATCTTCATGAATTTTCCTTTAGATCTGTTATAATGCATATCTCGAATAGTTCTAATTAAACGATCTATTAATGCTAAGCTTGTGTGGTTGTCTTTATATATTTTTCTTATTGTGATGTTGTTTTGTTTTAAGAATGCTTGCATTACTTTTGAATATATAGCTGATTCTCCATCCATTACGATATGTTGAATAGGTGTTTGTTGAATAAGACTAATTAAAGCTGTTTTTAATAGCTCGGCAGATTTAGCTTCTTTACTTAAACGATACGATTCAGGATTATCAACATGACCTTGTTCGTCAACTTTCTTAAATAATTCTCTATTTGTCATTACACCGTAAGCTTTACGTGTATTTTCATTTATCAACATTAAATAACCTATACCGTCAGAAAACATAATATCCATTTGATAACAACCAGGAGGACTTACATGATGCATATGATATTGTTTACTGTTCTTGAGATTAAACGAATTAACAGGAACATCATAATTAATTTTCTTTATAATATCCTCAACGTTTTCATCAGGATGTGTATTTTTAATGAATGATCTTATTTTAGATTCTGATTTATAACCAGGATTAGTTAAGATTGGATCACGAAATTTCTTTCCTACTTCAATAGTTTTAACTTTTTTCTTCTCTTGTTGAATTCTTTGAAGTTTTATCTTCTCAAACTCATCGGAATATATTTTGTAAAGTTCATCAATAGTATGTCCCGCAAATGTAACATACTGACTGAAATATTTTATTTGTCTACCTGCATTTGAAACTGGACTCTTTCCTGTAATGTGTTGAATAAAGAATGACATCACTATTAATTTTTTACTCAGCTTCTCATCAGTCAAGAACTTATTAAGTTTTTGCTCCCATTCCATGATTTCTTCATTTATTTGTTCAATTGATTTATTCTGAGCTTCATATATAATCCCATCTCGTGCTTTATCACTGTAAATTCTATCCTTTGCTGCTCTTGTAAAAAACGTAAACCATTGATTAAAGGTTCTTCCTAAATATGTTTCTTCACCATTATTTGATTCTATCAATGCAAATACTTCTTTACCATTAATCTTTGGTTTGTAATCAGGAAATTGTCGTAACATTTTTTCAATAAATTTGATTCTTGGATCATCAAAGTTAAATAGCGGTATTGGTTTACCTGGTGGGAAGTCAGGATGTATATAATTAGGTGAACTAAAACCAGGTATTATTCCATAATTCATTATTATGCTTCTCATTGAATTAATATTTGGACGTTTATTTGCAATTTCTCCAATTAATAATTCGGTTACACGTTGTAACTCATCATATACCTTATCTCTGTCAATATCATAACCAACATATATTTCTTGAATTGATGGGAACATTTCTAATACATAAGGTTGATATTGATTATCATAATTTCTGATTCCATTAAATACCTGTGACTTGACTTTTGGATCAAAAAATGTGTTTCCAATTTCAATAGATAAAGCATTATCACGTAAAGATGTCACACGATCAAAATTTATATTTAAAGCTTTACCTCGAAGTTTTGATAATGTTTCATAATCATTATTATTTCTTGCATCAAATATTCTTCCAAATAAGTTGAATATCTTTTCATAAGTTGTGTTATATTTGTTTGTCATGATCTTATTTAAATCATCTGGACCAGCAAGTCTTTGATTATCTCCACGTCGAATGTCAAATATCTCATCGTAATTAATGAATTGATATATTGGTTTCAAACGATTTGATATTTCTTTGTTTGATATGATCTTTAAAGGTGATGGTGGATCAAATGTTTTGTAATCCATTTTCTGATCATAAAAATAACAATTCTATAAGTTCATGATTTATAATAAATTATTTATTCTAAAGGCTCTAATGCTTCCATTTGTTCCTGAAGTGATTGTTCTTGTTCAGCTTGTTGAGCTATTTGTTGCATAACAGGAGCATAATTTCTCATAATAATATTAACATATTTGTCGACTAAACCATCGAATTGATCAGCTTCAAGAATTTGTTTTGGAACATTACTTCTTAGTAATTGCAATGCGTTAGCTCGTTCAGTTTCTGCAGACTCAAATAATGCATTAAGAATATATTCTCTTTCAATGTTTAATGTTTTGCTCATTTTAGCTTTAATTGCGTTCTTCCTCTTAATTTCTGGTGCAGAATCTGTGTTAAGAATCTTAAGGTTCCCAGTTAAGTAATTATACATTGATTCTTGATCTCCAAATTTGAAATAACGTGGTGATTCTAATAAGAAGTTCGCAAATAATTCTGAAACTAAGGCATTATATTCTTTAAGTGTGAATGAGAATCTATTTTCTACTCTTCCTTGGATTTCTTTGATTGCTTTAATGAATGGATCTAATACAATTTCAGAATAAATACTTCTTAATGATCTAGCCTTTGGCTTCCTTTTAACTCCATAATCATAAGTTTGCCCTCGTTCATTCATTGTTGATTTATAAAGTCTGTCACGAGTTCCTTTATATGCATCCCAATTTTCCATAACACCATAACGATTATAATTTGCTTGTGGAACTCCATAATTTGCATCATTATATTCTTGACTCATTTGTCTAAGTTTACCAGCATTACCTTTTCCATAAGGAATTTTAACATCTTGATTTGCTACATAAAAATCTCGATCAGGCTTCCATTTAGCAGGTTTTAATGTATAACCATTAAAAGCTTTAAGACCTTTCTTACCCCAAACAAGAACATCTTTCTTTTTGTCTCCATCATAATCTTTCTCCATATAAACATAACCTATTTGTCCTCTTTTGGCAACTTCTTCAAGATGTTGTTTATCCATCATTTTAGGATTATAACTAGGGTGTCTTGTCGGATGTTGATTCATATAAGCAATGTAATCACGATATTCTGGAGGGAACGAATCAATGCCGTTTAATGAACTACCCATTGATTCTAAGTTCTTAAATTTTGTGGGATCAGTTGCTACACGCCTTCTTGGTTCGTATGTTTTGATCTCGATTGGATAACGTCTCATTATTATTTGAATTGTTGATAAAAAAATAATATCATACATCCACTTAATGATTGAATTTTATATTTAAGGAACACTTATTCATTAGGTATTATTTCTTCCGGTTCATTGTTTGCTAAATATTGATTTGATGTTTTCATATCTATAATGTTATGTTTAACGATGTAATCATAAAATGCATCAACATTATTAATAGGAATTACGTGAGAACTCATATAAGCATTTCCTTTATAACGTTTCAGCGCGCAATCAATGATAAGTCGGAATGGTTTTTCAAGTAACTTTCCATAATCAGCTTGTAAAGCCTCGTTATTTGGTTTATTTAACTTAAATATTATTTGCTTAGTGCTTAATTGGTCATAATGTATAATAGTTTTACCAAATGAAATATAAACTACTTGTGCTAAGAGAGCCTTCGGCTCGCCGGAACCAAGGTTCCGATGTCCGAATTTTAAGGTGTCAGGATTAGCTTTACAATAACATGATATTAAATCTGAATATCCTCTTTCAAGAACACCTATACTTTTGAGTTCTGATACAAAATCAAGGGGTTTAAGCATAAAGTTTTCATCTCCAATACGTGATGAGTTGGTCATTTTAAAATGTGGTAAAAATTTTAAATAACATTATTTCATTTTTAAAATTAATAAATGGAAAAGCCGCGAATAATTTACCAATCAAAGGTAACAGAGAAAAGTGAGTCTAAACCAGTGAACAAAAAGTATTCTAAAGCTATTGATGTGCCTGATATTATTGTTAGGGATCGTGATTATGACAAAACACAAATGATATTTGATTCACCTGATGATTTCAACGATTTTTATAAGAATCATGCTGATGAAATCGAGAAAGAAACCACAACAGCATTAAATCGATTATATAAAATACCTGGATACACAATAAATAGGAAAACTGTTAAAGCAAAAGATGATGGATCGAACCAAAAAGTTATTGAATTGAGGAGAAATAAACTTGTTCCTAAATTACAAGAAGAAACCAGAATAAGACTTTTAGAAGATAAAGTTGAAAAGATGACTGAAGCAATAAATGAACTTGGAGAACAAATGAGTGCGTTAATTAAAAGTCTGATTGAACGAAACGAATAACGAACATTGATTCTTTATTTTTATTGGCAATTCAAATAATATGAACGTTCCCAAAATTTCGTTAAAGTCAACAATTGATAAAACAGCAACCAACCAAAGTGTGACAAATCAAATAACAATAAACACTAATAGCACACCTGACATTAAAGCTGATTACCAAGGACCAATTCAAAATCGTAACATTGAATCAACTCCTGATCTTCCCATATTTCAAAACCCTTATGACGGCATCAGCCGACTCGAACCGGAGGTTCGCGATTGTGCACAATTTGAAGCTTGCCAGGTATCCGGACTTGAACTTGATGAACTCATTAAACAAAACAAGAATCTTAAAGCCATTAATAAAGCATCAGAGATTATTATTGAAATGATGAAGAATAATCCTATTTATGTTTCTGCTTTAATTATTACTGATGACATCAAGCTCGCTGAATTAGTCAAAATCCTAACTGATGCAACCACCATAAATATTGATTCTGAAATTATGTTTACATCTTGTTGCGGTGCTTATGAATATCGAAAGGTAAATGCCATATATGTTATTAAAGGTGATAAGACATTAAATTTGAAATATGATTTTCCAGAAGTCACTAAACGATTAAAGGATCTTGGTATTAATTCGAAATTCGTGTTTTAGGTAAAAATAGTCTGATAAGTTATTAATTATTTTTAAGGTTAAACCCTAACTTTTTTACCAACAAATTGTTTCAATGAACCATAATCACCTCTTGATACATCTTCTACCATTCCTGTGTATTGATCAGCTTTGTTTACAAAGTCGTCAGCCATTTCTAAACCTCTTTCAATTGATGCACCGTAAGGAGTAAACGGAGCAATCACCTTTGCTATCTCTTTTGCTTTTGGTAATATCTTAGTTTTTGCAAAATCAACTGCTTGTCTTGCTCCAGAAACAATTTTGCTTCCAACGTCTTTTATCTTTTTGAAGATTCCCCATGCCATGTTATATTTGAATTGTCAATAAAATATCAAATCTGATATCTTACATTTAGTTTTTTATCGACAAATCAAATAATATGAACAGAATTCAAAATGCTAACTCAAAAGGAACTCCTATTTACGGAAACGTGCTTGAGTCCGTAATGAAACTGAATGAAATGATACCTAAGAATGATGGCGTGGGTGACTTCTCTATCTTATCTTCAGAAGCTTATGATAAACCACTTCCAATATCAGGTCAAAATACAGAAACAACAATTCAATTCACAACACCAAATCACGATATTTCACAAATTGATGATTCATTTTTCATTGTAGATTCAACCGCTGTTGTATCAATTCCAGAATTAACAGCCACAGCTTTTAGTGGTGCAGTGCCTTATTATTGTTTTGCATTCAAAGCTTCAAATCAAATCTTTCGTCAAATGAGGCTTCTTGTTAATGGTGTTAATACTGAATACTTGAGCACTGAATGTTTGCGTGAATCTTACGGCTTCGCAAATCTAAAAGGCAAAGCTGAGAAAACAACAAAGAAACATGTGTATTCACAATATAAAGATGCTCACGAATACAGACAAGGGATTTGCGGCGTATATGTTCCAGCTTCTGCTTTTAAGAATAGTGGACGTGTTGCTACTTTAACTTTCAGATTCATAATTCCAATTGCTGATATTTTACCATTCCAAGCTATGCCATTATATCCTTCAAGGATTCTTGGACAATTAGGATTAAAAGTTAATTTCTTTATGCAAGGTATGGTGTATTGTCAAGTTGATCCTTCAAAGATTCTCGAATTCAATAACTTTATGAATAACGCAGCAAATACTCTTGACCCAATGTTTGGAAGCACTGCATTTTATGATAGATTCTTTACACAAGTTGGTGATTATGGTCATTTACTTGATGATGACGGCACGGCATCTTATATTTCAGCTCGTGTTCGACCAATTGTTCAATCATTCTCAATTACTCGTTTAAGTTGTCAAATGGCTGGATATATGATCAAGTCAGAATCATTTAATGCAATTGGACAATATTTACAATCCAATCCTTTAATTGTTCCAGCTCAACAGCTTCAATATGTTTCTTATTCAACAATTCCAAATGCCGCTGGTTTCACAGGATCAACTCCAGTATTATTTAATGGTTGTGAATCAATCAGTGTTATGTTCCCAACAACTACACAACAAATGACTGTCTTTAAGAATCCCAACATTCAGAACCTTCAGCTTAAGATTGGTGATAAGTTAATGCCTCCAAATCCAATTTCAACAAATACCGATGTATCGCCTGAATTCTTAGCCTTCCAATTAGTAGCTTCAGATTTAGGAGGTGCTATTGAACCAACAGAAAGCTGGCTTTATTCACTTGTTGGTGCACGAACTAATGAATCAGGTGTCCGTTATGCAAACTCTCGGGAAGATAATACTGACTTTATGGCAAACTTTGCAATGGAAAGATCAAATGGCGGTTATGTGATGGATGGCTTCAGCACAAATTCACCTGTAAACGTTGAATTAAGATTTAATCCTGTTAATGCTGGTGCTAATGATGTTTATTATATTCCAGATCCAGCTGATCCAACAGCTCACCCAATTGCTCCTGAATTATGGATTTGTAATGAAACATACTTTATAATGTCTCCTTCTGGCATTAAATATGTTCCTGAACCTTATCGCGGTTAATTAACTTAAAGTGTGATTATCAATTAATTATTTTTGTTGAATTTTAAATAATATGTATACCCTCTGGCAAGCTCACAATACACAAGAAACACAATTAGCTGATCTTCCAGGATTAGAAACTAAAACACAATATCAAACAGCTGAATCTGATGTAACCAGTTTTACAGGAACAGTTAATGCATATGAATTTGAACTTGATGATTCAACAGGAGGTGCACTTGGAACTACTTTTCAATCTGTAATGTTTAATCATATTTATCCTATAGGTGCAATTCTTATTAATGAAGATGCTGATCCTGATGTTCCACCAACTTTTCCTGGAACATGGACAAAAATTGATTCTATAACAACAGATGCAACTAATACATTAAACGTTTGGAAGCGAACTGTATAAAGATTATCATCAAAACTGAAATAAGCGATTTTATTTTTAACCAAATGGTCAAACGATATTTTATAACAAACACTTTAACAACAGATTTACCTTTAGACTTCATATATTCAAAAGATAAACGACACATTCATATTTTGAGTGTCAAATTAATAAGCGTAAGCACTGGTGGGTTAATTATGAATGCCTCACTTCATGGAGACTTTATAATTGATAATCCTGATAGAAACGGTTTTGTATGTTTCGCAAATGATCAATTAGCAAAGAGGAAGAAGTGGCAAATATTTCATAATCCAGCTCGTATAACATTACACTTCGAAGATTTTGACGGTGTCACTATTAACCCATTACTTTATAAATTCACAGCTGAGTTTATGTTAGAGTTTTAAGAATGGAATGATGAAAATGTTATTTTTATGATTTTCAAATGGCGTTTACAACATTATTGAATAAAACAGGATTTACAACTTTAGAATTAATGGGTCAAGAAGATGAATTACAGGAAGAATATGAAACTTTAAAATCGGATGTTTCAACTTTAAAACAAGACATTGAAGAATTAGACATTGAAGCATTAAATGAAATTAAGGAAGAATTCGAAGGAATCACATTTGATGAATTATTAACTGAATCAGAAGCATCAATGTTATATACAACTTTGAGCACAACTGCATCGTTACAGAATAAAACACAATTTATTGAAGCAAATTCAATTCCTAATGAAACCGATGTTACTGGAGTTCTTGTTGTTAAGGATATGGATGGTTTCTCTAATTACCTTACGAACGCAAATTATAGTGAGCATAAACGATTAATATTAAATTCTGACGCATGGTATAACAATATTGCAGTTAGCCTTCATGCTGGAAGAGATACAACCTCACCAAGACGATGTTATATTGATTTCGCACACACTCAGAATATTGATTATGACGTAAGATTTATAACTTCATCCGATGATGCACAATTTAAATGTTCACGTGGTGGATCTCAAGTGACAGGATTTCAATTTGATAATTTCTTAACTGTATCAGCACCAAGTGGAACTATTACTGGAACTAATGTATTGAGTAATAATGAAACAAGATTATCAACTAGTGAAGGTGACATTGATACTTTACAATCTAAAACACAATACCAAACAGCAATTAATAATATAACAACTTTTACAGGCGACCTTATAGCAAATAATCTACTTGCAAATAATGAAACAAGATTGTCAGGTGTTGAATCAACAGTATTATCACATATCATTGATATTTCAACTTTACAAGAAAAGACACAGTATCAATCGATAGCTTTAAATAAAACAATATTTACAGGATCACTTGGAATTGGAGCTGAACCAAATTGTGTATTTGACATTGGAGGTTCAGAAACTATTAACCCTGGAATATCATTGTTTGCAGGATTCACTGACAATACAAATGCAATTAGAAGTGTTCAATTCAGAAATATAACCACAGGAACAAATGGTGAAATGAGATTTGTTGCTTGTGCTAATGATACAAATTATGTTGCTTTTACATGTCCATCTTCAAATAATACATCAACAGGGTTCTTTGGAGTTCAAAAAGGAGCTGGAAACTTTATTTTCTCAAGTGGAGGAACTCGTGACATGTATATTGGACCGTTAACAAATTCAAAGTTAGTATTAGGAACTCAAAATCTTAGACGTTTAACTATACTTGGAGATGGAAAAATAGGAATTATGAATGATACTCCGACTCAAGCATTAGATGTTACAGGTAATATATTATCAAGCGGAACAATTACAGGATCAAATATTACATCAACAAATTCAACTGATATAACAACAACATTAACAAGAACCCAAAATATAACCGCAACTTCTGGAAACACACAATTCACAGGAACAATTAATAATTATATCTTATCGTCGTCATCAAGTGCATTTAATAAAATCGCTGTTGTATCAGGTGATGGTGTGTTAATTGCTGGAAAAGCTATTAATTGGTATTATAACGCAGGAGGTGGAACAACAACACAAACTTTTATAGGAGCAACTGGTGATTTATATCATATGGCAAACCTTACAGCACCAAATCTTACAGTTACAAACTTAACAGATATAAACACTTTGAAAACGGAAACTCAAAATATTTCATCTTCAATTTTAGATACTTCAACAACATTTACAGGTTCTGTCTTGGCTTCGAATATTACATCAACAAACTCAACAGATATATCAACATCATTAACTAGAACACAGAATATAACAGGATCAGTATTAAACACATCAACAACATATTCCGGTAATATTATATTGGATGCAAATAAAGAACTTCAATTCTTGGATGGTGTATCAATTGTCGGAAGATTCGGTTATAACCCAACTTATAATCATTTCACAATCAATAACACAGAAGGAGGAGGAACAGTTATTCTTGGCGGTGTTGAAGTCAGACATCCTATAAGTTCATATAGTTATACAACTCCATTAGTTACATTTAATAATAGCAGTGCAACTTCACCAGGTGGAACATCTGTCGTTAATTTATTAAGATTTGGATCTAAATATGACCCAGGAACAGGGGTAACATCTATGAATTGGAACATTAACCATTTAGCGAATGATACTTCATTAAGATTTTCATTTGATAACGGATCTTTTACTTCATCAATCTCAACATCTGGAACATCAAATTTAAACACAACAATTGAACATTTAACAATTAGTTCTGATGACTTAGAAATCGGCGACGTTGTTGAAATGACGGGTGACATAATGAATAATCAATATGATGATGATGAATATATTGATGATGAAGGTGAAACAAGAACAAGAAGAAAATTAATTTTCATAGTTAATCCAACAGAAGTTCAGCCTAATGATTGCTGTCCAACAATTAAGAAATGTGTGAGTAGAACCAAAAGATATTGTGGAGTTATCGTTCAGGTAGTTAATGAAGGTGAAGAAATCGAATATGGAACTGTAATGAAAGAAATAATTCGCGTCGGTCAAAAATGTTATAAGTTCGCAACTCATGGAGACTGCTTATTAAAAGTTACTAATTCATCAATTTATCAAGTTGGTGATACTGTGTTAAGTGATTTATCCGTGTTAGGTGATGAAGAAACGATCACTAATCTAAAAATAAGTTGCACAATTGGGAAGGTGTCAAAAATAATCAACGATAATTACATCTCAATATTTAAAGCTTAAGATCATTATTTCTTATTTTTATCATCACATGAAAATCTCAACTCATTTCAACTCACCTCAACACCAATTCCCAAAGAAAACTCAGTTATGCTATTCAAAACAAACAATAACGAACGCAGTGAGTTTGAGCGAAGCGAACTCATGAAAATACGAACTCCCTAACATGAACACGTCACGAAAATCTCCCAAAACACACTTCACACGAATTTTACATCTAAGTTTCATTACGCACGCAGTGAGTGTGAGCAGAGCGAACCGAAAATGATGAAACCTACATTTCATTAATAATATTTTAATAAACCGACTCACAAACTGCAAAAGTTGATATTTAATGATAATCATGTTAAAATTATGTCGTGGGAGGTGTGGGACCAATGGTCCGATGGGTGAAGTTGAGGTTGCAAAAATAGCCTATGAGGTGATTGTGAGGGTTTTATATCTTAACTTCATTACGAAAACGATGAAACCCAACATTTCATTAATAATATTTTAATAAGCCGAGACAG
>Ga0209319_1001541_pt1 | contig 18116 bp, 16 predicted proteins | sample RifGroE2_FD_184000 | JGI IMG/M metagenome (GOLD analysis project Ga0209319, IMG submission 184000) | Groundwater microbial communities from Rifle, Colorado - Groundwater E2 (SPAdes) (version 2) | ecosystem: Environmental > Aquatic > Deep subsurface > Groundwater | place: Rifle, Colorado, United...
GAAGATTTTTTGTGCGTGTTTAATATACCTACCTAAAACCAATCGCGCTTTCGGATAGAGGCTGTCTAAGGCAATAGAAGTGGTAGGTTCTGTATTTAATAATTCGGTTAAGGTTAATATAGTTTGCAAAAAAAGGTTTTTTTTGTTGCTTTCCAGGGTTTTAATCCTCGACCTTTGTCGCCACCAAGCTTTTTGCCAAATAGAGTAAGAATTTGGCTGAAAAGAAAGGCGGTTTGTTTCCAACATAGCGTTGATATAATGAATAAGTGCGCATTTAACCCGTGTCTGCTCACTTATGGTTGAGATTTTAAGGAGTCTTTGTTTGCTGCTGTAATAAGTTTGTGGGCATTTGGCGTAAAGTTCACCTAAATAAAAATGGCATAAGGCTTTGCGATCTTCCGCACCCTTGATTTTATATAATTGTTCTAATTCCTTCTTCAATGTGACAAGATAGAAAAGAAATTCTTGGGTTCTTGTTTGGGGGGAATGGGTGGATTCTTTAGCTTCATTAGAGATAAATTCATGCAATTTGGTGATAACATGATTATTTTCTAAAAATAGCTCTGTGCTAAGTGGCGACTTTTCCATAAAAAACTAGGTATTAATAATTATTGATTCATTTAAAAATTTCATAAAATCATTCATAATTGCATGTGCAAATTAGCCAGCGAAGCGGTACTTCTCCTATGGAGTTTCATAAGGGTGGATATACCCTTGTATCGCCGCAGGCGAAATATTACGAGGCACTTTAGCCGAATCGCTTTAGATGTTGATTTTGGTTATAGTGATTAACATCAGTTAGTATACATTTTTTAAAACTAATTTTTAACAACTATGTCAAATAATTTTTCCAGCAAAGCAGTCAAAGATTATACAGCTAATGCTATTGAGGTTTTAAGCGGTCTTGATCCGGTTAAAAAACGTCCTGGTATGTATACAGATACCACAAGACCTAACCATTTAGCACAAGAAGCTATCGATAATAGCGTTGATGAGGCAATAGCCGGATTTGCAACAAGTATTGAAGTTACACTTTATGCGGATAATTCTTTGGTAGTCACAGATGATGGGCGTGGTATGCCAACAGACCTTCATCCGGAAGAGAAGATATCCGGAGTTGAGCTGATTCTAACCAAATTACATGCTGGAGCTAAATTTTCCGATAAACATTATCAATTTTCCGGTGGTTTACATGGAGTTGGTATTTCAGTGGTCAATGCTCTTTCAACCAGTTTGGAAGTTCGTGTAAAACGCAATGGCGAAATTTTTCGTATGACTTTTGCTGACGGTATTCCAAGTAGTCCATTGGAAGTTATTGGTACCGCCAAACCGCGCGATACTGGCACTAGCATCCGTTTTTCACCAAATCCACAATATTTTGACACAGTAAAATTTGGTGTTACTCATTTGCAGCATCTATTACGCGCCAAAGCCGTGTTATGTCCAGGATTAAAAGTGAAATTTCATAATGAACAAACGGGCTTGACTGATGAATGGTGTTTTGCTGATGGGTTGAAGCTATATTTAACTACAGCTTTGGCGGGTTATAATTTTATTCCTGAAACACCATTTCTTGGTAGTTTTGAAGCTGAAAAAGAAGTTGCTGAATGGGCGGTAACCTGGGTTCCTGAAGAGAAAGTGGTTGTTACAGAAAGTTACGTAAATTTAGTACCAACTTTACAAGGTGGCACGCATGTTAATGGCTTACGTTTGGGTTTAAGCGAAGCAATGCGTGAATTTTGTGAGATACGCAAGCTTTTGCCGCGCAATATTAAAATTACCGTAGATGATGTTTGGGAAAATTGTAATTATCTTCTTTCGGTGAAATTGCATGATCCTCAATTTTCGGGGCAAACCAAGGAGCGTTTAACTTCTAGGCAATCGTCAACTTTTGTTGCTGGCGTCGTCAAGGATGCTTTTAGTCTTTGGCTCAACCAAAATGTGCATTTGGGCGAATCAATTGCCGAAGTTATCATTAATAATGCTCAAAAACGTTTAAGTATAGAAAAGAAAATTGAACGTAAAAAAATCCTGCAAGGACCACCTTTGCCAGGCAAGCTTGCTGATTGTGTTTTACAAGATTTAACACGGACGGAATTGTTTTTAGTGGAAGGAGACTCGGCGGGCGGTTCTGCCAAACAGGCGCGTAATCGGGAAACGCAAGCGATTTTACCTTTGCGGGGAAAGATCCTTAATACTTGGGAAGTCAATTCGAATGAAATTTTATCTTCCCAGGAAATAAACAATATTTCAGTAGCGCTCGGAGTTGATCCAGGAACCGATAATCTGGAAAAATTACGTTATGGTAAGCTTTGTATTCTCGCCGATGCGGATTCTGATGGATTACATATCGCGACTTTATTGTGTGCGCTATTTTTACGTCATTTCCGCGCTTTAGTGAAAGCTGGTCATGTTTATGTCGCTATGCCGCCTCTTTACAGGATTGACCTTGGTAAAGAAGTTTATTATGCGTTGGATGATGAAGAAAAACAGGGAATTTTGGATCGCATTGTCGCGGAAAAGAAAAAGGGTACAGTTAGTGTGCAGCGTTTTAAGGGTTTGGGAGAAATGAATCCTCTGCAATTGCGTGAAACAACTATGGCTAAAGAAACGCGGCGTTTGGTACAGTTAACAATTACGGATGGTGATAATGCCGATAGCTTACTTGATATGTTGCTCGCAAAAAAACGCGCCTCTGATCGACGTGATTGGCTGGAAGCCAAGGGGAATTTAGCAGAGATTTAAAACGTAAAAATTTTGAATTTTAAATGTATGAATCACTGTGCGATGTTTATAATGTAATTATTTGTAATATCTCGAAAAGTTCGGGAATTATAATTATGTTTACGTAGCCGCAGGTCTTTAGTCTGCGCTAAAATACGTGTTAACTTATATGAGTACGCAATAATAAAAACGCAAGCTAAAGCTTGCGGCTACGTTATTTTATGTTTTGGCTGTTGCCAGAAAAACACCTTAAATAAGACCCACGTTATGGTAATTATTTTTGCATAAAAATATCGCATAGCGATTCGTTAATGCAAAATTTAGAATTTAACATTTAAAATTTCCCAAGAAATCATCCAGTACTTTGGTTAAAATTTCCGTCATAATCATGAAATCAGCGGCGAAGCTTTCGTCTTCGTTTTCAGCTGTATCGTCCTTGGCTAATTGCAATACTGCGTCTTGAAATTTTAGGGAACGCATGAAGAAATTGTTGGTTAAGGTGAAAAGAACCTGTTCCTGCCAATCAAGCGCTAATTGGTTTACTTCATAGCCATCTTTTAGCAAATTTTGGATGCTTTTGGCTGATAAATCCTGTTGTTTGCAACGAATTGTTCTGCTTTCCTGTCTTGGGTCTTGTAATAAACAATTTTGACCAATAGTGATAAAATCTGGTTGTTGTCCCTGGAGCCATAACGTCATAATTGGAGAGATTTTTTTCATTTCGGGAGTAGTAAGGACAAGATCGGGCAATACTTTATCCAGTGTTGTTAAAAATATTTGTGTTTTATTGGCGCTGGCAGTATCAAGAATAAGCCAATGTTTTTTCAGATCAAGGTAAGCGTAAATCTTGCTTTTCTTGGCAAATGCTCGCGGTAACAAGGTGAGACATAACTCTTCTTTGATGGCATATTTTTCTCTGCCTGATATTTTCCGATCTCTTTCGATCTCGAGTTTTTTAACTTTCTCCGCTAACTCTTGGCGCACCACTGTGGCTGGTAGAATTTTTTCTTCCAACTGTAAGCAAATCAACATACGTTCACCCGCAGCATAAACTAATGGCGCATGCTCATGGTCCATAGGCGATACCCAGCCGGTATTCAAAGGCAATGTCGCCAAACTGGGCGCAAATATCATTTGCTCCAGTTTGTCAGCCAGTTCTTGAGCAGTGTAAGAAAGATTTTCAGGAAAATTATATAATTGTACGTTTTTGAACCACATAGTTGAATTTGAAGAATTAGAAGTTAAAGCTTTTGATGTTCCTTGCGTAGGGTATTTTGAAATTCATGTAAATAAATTTGCTTTTAAAATCAAAGTATTGTAAATAATGCTGCGAGAAATAAAAAGATCGTGATAGATTTCCCTCTACCCATTCAAAAATAAAGTATTAAATTCGATTATGCAACACCTGATTGATAAAATTTTATGCAATTTTTTAGGGGTTTATTGGGTAACTTATCTTGACAGTATCCACCATTCTTGGTTCAATACATTATCAATATACCAATCCTGAATTAATTTTTTGGTTTGGCTAAAATAGACCCGAACAGTTTGGGAATTTTGCTAGAAACCAATAGCGCTGAAAACCAAAATGTGAAGGGGATATAAACAAAATATTTCGACACGGACTATGCGAATTAAAGCTCTTACACTTACTCTTTTTAGTTTATATGCTTTCCTTTTAACAGGTTGCGCTTCTCAACCTAATCTTGCTATACAATCCGACGATCAGGATCTACGTGCCGCAACAAGTAAAATAGCCAATTCAGCTCAATCAGTAAGTCAATCATTGCAAGAGTTGGCAGCGATTGAACGCGCCACTCACCCTGCAGCAAAAGTCCCAAATCCAATGGACCCAGTCGCGATAGGAATGGATCAGATACTTTCTATAGATTGGACGGGTCCTGTCGGTCCTTTGGTAAATAAAATAGCCCAAATCAGTCAATACAAGGTACGTGTTTTGGGTAAAAATCCAGCTATTCCAATCATAGTTTCTGTAATGGCGAAAAATATCCCGTTAGCGAATATACTTCGCGACGTAAATTTTCAATGTGGAAGAAGAGCTAACATAGCGGTGTATGCTGCCAATAGAATTATCGAACTGCGCTATGCGAAAAATTAACATTGCAATCACTGGCATGATTTTAGCTACAATTTTAACTGGTTGTGCTAATAAACAGCCTGATGAATTTAGTAGAATTAGTGCTTTCAGAAGCGGTGCTGGTGATAATATCAATGGAATTCGTAGAACTGTTTTACAAGAAACAGCAGGAGGTTTGGGGGCGCAAGCTGGTTTAGCCTGGCGTTCACGACAGTTAAATCAAATCATCAAAGATAACAGCCGTACTTTAGACCAGATTTTTAATTTTAATGCGATGTTGTTGGACAATAATGTTCTACCACCAGTGTTGGTTGAGGGGCGCAATACTTTAAATCTTGCTAACAATGAAACTATTCGCTTGTCTGACCACGATTACCAAATTATTTTTTCAGCTCGGTTTGTTACAGCTTCTCCAAGTTGGCGCGACTATTTGTGGTTAAATTATAAGAAACCAGAGCCACCAAATACCTCTTTACTACCGAAAAACAAACAAGAATTAAAGGTTTGGAATACATACTTAGCTTTAGGTTGGAATAATGGTGTGCAACAAGCATCAGAGATATTTGCCGCCAATTTAGGCAGATTAAAGCGTGATTTTGGCGGTATGGTTCTTTATCGTAAACTGTATGCTCAAAATATTGTTAGCGCTCCTTTTGTTTCCCAGGCTGATCTTGGTGTAACTGGTGATAGAAACGCTATACGTATTAATGATCGTGTTTTACGTATTACTGCTATCTCCGAACTAGACCCAAACAGCAAGCATTGGAAACCAGTTTTAACTGAAGAGCAGTATGTAACACCCTCTGAACAAGATGTGAATAAAGTCGAGTCTGATTTACGATTAAAACATTTACTTGAGAAGCTGAAATAAATGGAAAGACAAGAAATCCTCCTTCCTAAAGAACCGTTGCGCTTCGGCGTTAATGAACTAGAGTATTTGCTGGGTTTTTGCAGTAAACTTGGCGTTTCAGATATTACCATTCAAAGCGGCGAGCCAATTTTCATCGATCTAAAAGGTCTTCTCTATAAAATTACAAAGCGAAGATTAACAACAACAGAAGTTGGCGATTTGCTTAATGCCATTTACGGTCCTAATGGAACAACGCAACTTTTGAGCGGTACGGATGTTGATACGCATTATGATTTTAGACCAACACGTATGGAACGTTATCGTTATCGTGTGAATGGTACCAGTTGTCAGGTTGAAGGACACCATGGAATACAGCTTACTATTCGTACTATTCCATCAGAACCACCTACTTTGGCATCACTTAATATTCCACAGGAGATCATAAGTGCTATTGCTCCACAAGAAGGAGTTGTATATATTACCGGTGCAACTGGTTCTGGTAAAACCACTTTGCTTGCAGCGATTATTCGTGAAATAGCAGAACAGAGAGATAGCAACAGAAAGATTTTAACTTATGAAGCGCCAATTGAATTTGTTTTTGATAGTATCAGTAAACCAACTTCTATTGTTAGTCAGTCAGAAATTCCGCGTGATTTACCGACGTTTGCTGCTGGTGTGCGCAATGCCTTGCGTCGAAAGCCACGTTTAATTTTAGTGGGTGAAGCCAGGGACAAAGACACAATAGACGCTGTTATTGAAGCCGCCTTAACGGGGCATCCTGTTTACACTACTTTGCATACTACTGGTGTGGCCGAAACTATTCGTCGTGTTGTGGGTAATTTTCAACCCGAGGAGAGGCACGGTCGCGCCATCGATATTATAGAAACTCTGCGACTTATTGTTTGGCAGAAGTTAGTGCCAACTGTTGATGGAAAACAGGTTGCTTTACGCGAATTTTTAGTTTTTAGCGAAAAAATACGCGATAAGCTTTTGGATTCTGATATTGACCACATAACAACTGCAACTAGAAAGTTACTTATCGAATATGGTCAACCAATGATCGTAGATGCTAAAGAAAAATTTGCAGCTGGCATCATTGACGAACATACCTATAAGATTCTCGAAGCTGGAACTCGTTATGCTGATCGTGATGCGGGACTTATTTGAATCTGAAAAATCAAATAATTGTAGCATCTAAATAAGTTCTGATATTTTGCGTTATGATTTTGTAGCCGCAGGCTTTAGCCTGCGATATAATCCATGCTGAATTATATATGTACGCGATAGTTAACACGCAAGCCAAAGCCTGCAGTTACGGGCTTGTTGTTGCAGTATTTTTGTGATTCATTAGAAGTTTTTAAGAAGTTAATGTTTTTATAACCCTTTGTTTGTAAAAGAAATTTAGTTTACATATTTTAACCGATTGAGTAGGAGAAATTATTATGCCTCTTGTTTCCACAAAAGAAATGTTCAAAAAAGCTTATGAAGGCGGCTATGCTATTGGTGCCTTCAATGTTAATAATATGGAAATTATTCAGGGTATCACGGAAGCTGCCAAAGAAGAAAATGCCCCACTGATTTTGCAAGTTTCAGCTGGAGCCAGAAAGTATGCCAATCACACCTACCTAATTAAATTGGTTGAAGCAGCTTTGATTGAAACCAATTTACCAATTTGCTTACACTTGGATCATGGCGATTCATTTGAGCTCTGTAAGTCCTGTATTGATGGTGGTTTTACTTCGGTCATGATTGATGGTTCTCACCTTACTTTTGAAGAAAATATTGCCTTAACTCGCCGTGTCGTAGAATACGCACACGATAAAGGCGTAGTTGTTGAAGGTGAGCTCGGACGTTTGGCTGGTGTGGAAGATGAAATCCAAGTGTCTCATGAGGATGCTTTTTATACAGAACCAGATCAAGCGATAGAATTTGTCGAAAAAACTGGTGTTGATTCATTGGCTATCGCAATTGGTACCAGCCATGGTGCCTTTAAATTTAAAGGGGAAGCAAAACTGCGCTTTGATATCTTAGAAGAAATTGGTCGTAGAATGCCGGGATTTCCAATTGTATTACACGGAGCATCATCTGTTTTGCCAGAATATGTTGAGATAATCAACAAGTTTGGTGGTAAAATGCCGGGCGCTAAGGGCGTTCCTGAAGAAATGTTGCGCAAAGCAGCTTCTATGGCTGTTTGCAAGATTAATATTGATTCGGATTTAAGATTGGCGATGACTGCTATGATCCGTAAAAGTTTTGCTGAAGATCCAGCTAATTTTGATCCACGTAAATATTTAACTCCAGCCCGTGCAGCTATTAAGGATGTTGTTAAACATAAACTGGTAAACGTTTTGGGTTGCAATAACAAAGCCTAAATATCTCCGATAACAGACTTAGTCTAAATAAAAAGGCGTTTGTAAATTCAAGCGCCTTTTTTAAATTTCTCCGCGCATGGAATTACGTAGAATTTCAGTAATTTTGACAGGTACTGTTTTGCCTATTAGGTTGGGATCGCCGTGAAAATTAACGATGCGATTATTTTCCGTACGTCCCATGAGCTGTTTGGTGTTTTTGCGTGCCACATCAGTGACAAGAATTTCCTGTACAGAATTAAGCATGGTTTGACTGATTATCTTTTCTTCGCTATTTAATAAATTTTGTAGTACCAACAAGCGCTGTTTTTTTTTAGCTAGAGGTACGTCATCTGTCAAAGTTGCTGCGCTGGTGTTCGGGCGAGGGCTATAGATGAAGCTAAAAGAATGATCAAAATGCATTTCTTTAACGAAATCCAAGGTTTCCAAGAAATCAGCTTCAGTTTCACCGGGAAAACCAACAATAAAATCGCTAGACACACTGATTTCTGGACGTATTGCACGCAGTTTTTGGATTTTTTCCTTATATTCTTCTACCGTATAACCACGACGCATCAAGTTTAAAATCCGGTTGCAGCCGCTTTGTACGGGTAAATGTAAATGGTTGACTACCTTGGGCTCGGTAGCAAAAACCTCTAGGAGATGCTCGGAAAAAACCGCTGGGTGTGAGGTGGTAAAACGCAAACGGGCAATATTTTCAATACGAGCAGCAGCAATCAATAAATCGGCTAAATCCTGGGTTTTTTCTGTACTATCTTTGTCACAATAAGCATTAACATTTTGTCCTAAAAGATGAATTTCCTTTACTCCTTGTTCAGCCAGTTGCTGGCATTCACGTATAATTTCGGCAAATGGTCTGCTGATCTCTCTTCCGCGAGTTTGTGGGACGATACAGTAACTACAAAATCGATCACAACCTTCCATGATAGTAACAAAGGCGCTGGCGCCACAAGCGCGTGGCGGGGGAAAATAAGTGAATTTTTCATTTTCCAGCAAACGAATGTCCATTGGGTGCGATTTTTTTTCGATAACCTCATCATAGAGTATGGGCAATTGGTGTATAGTTTGGGGACCGAAAACAAAATCAACATATGGAGCTCTTTTTAAGATTTTTTCACCAGAATGACTGGCAATACAGCCGCCAACCCCGATAATAATTTCTGGACGTTTTTTCTTAAATGCTCGAAAGCGACCCAAGTCAGAAAAAACCTTTTCTTCGGCTTTATCACGTATGGCGCAGGTATTTAGCAAAAGCACATCGGCATTTTGTGGGTCTTCCGTTGTTATCATTCCATGCGAAGCAGCAAGAATATCTGCGATTTTCTGTGAATCGTAGACATTCATCTGGCAGCCGTAAGTTTTAACGCAGAGTTTGATGCTTGAAGTGTTCAAGGTTTTTTGCACCAATAAAAAAGGCGCAAAATTTACGCCTTTTTTGTAAATTTAAGATTTTAATTATTTTAATTTGGTGTTACGCACTTTTTTCTTAAGTGGAGCAACAGTTTTAGTTTTTGCTTTTACGCCCATATTGCATGTGCATTCTTCGTTACCACAAATAGTGCAGGCATTATCTTTATTGCAAGAACATGGGGTCTTGTCATTACAAGTGTAACTAACGTGATGGCAGCCAAATAGATATTTTAATAAGGCACCCACTGCTAAAATTGGCAGTAATACATCAAAAAACCTACTGACAAAAAGCATATAATTCAAACCCTGTTCGTGCCAAACGGTAGCCGCAACAGCTAAAGCAAGAGCAATTACTATAGTGACGATAGTTAAAGCTTTATGAGCAATCTTGCACATATAAATTATCTCCTAAATAAATTGAAATTAATAAAAAAGAACCTAAAAAATAGTTATATTCTAACCACCTATCTGTTTTTCGCGAATTTCAGCAATAGTCTTGCATTCAATGCATTGTGTTGCAGTGGGTCTGGCTTCCAAACGCCGAATACCGATTTCAGCACCACACTCATCGCAATAACCATAATCACCATTTTGAATACTGGCTAATGCTTCATCAATTTTCTTTAACAGTTTACGCTCACGATCGCGTTCACGCAATCTTACATTGAATTCTTCTTCTTGGCTGGCTCTGTCGACAGGGTCTGAATAGTTAGTAACATCTTGTAAATCGTAAATCGTACGGTCTACTTCTTGCATTAGTTGCTGTTTCCATAGGTTAAGAATTTCTTCGAAATGGCGCAACTGTCCATCTGTCATATAACTCTCATTTTTTTTCAACTCATATGGTTTAACTCCTAAAGGACCAACTGATAAACTAGTGTTGGATTTTTTAGTTGGCTCAATCTTTTTCGGTGATTGACTTGTTTTAGCGCTGCTTTTTTTTATTGTTTTTTCCATAATATGCTTCTGTTGTGCTATTTTAGGCTTTGGGGTGATTTTTTTTGTGGTTGCCATACTTTATTATTCCTGTTTAAATATATTTAAACACTATTGTGAAGCGATATTCATTTAAATTGTCGCTTTGTGTAAAGTTACCAAATATACTATAAGATTGCAATTGTAGTTTAACCAACGAGTTGAATCAAATTAAATGTCATCACCAGAGTTTTTTCTTTTGTAAATACAATTTATATATGCCTTGTTAAATTACCTTGACAATGAATTTTGTTCCTGATAATTCAGTGTGTTAAACTTAACGTATTATATTATACGTGCATATATAGTTGGTCGTTTTATATACAATTTATCCTTTTAGTATTTCTTGATCACCATGATGAAAAAACCGACAAATAATTTACTTGCGGCTTTAGATGTTGGCACCAATAAAGTAGTGGCTTTAATTGGCGAAGTACAAGATGGGGAAAATGTTGTCATAATTGGTGTTGGAACGCATCCATCCAGAGGGTTGAAACAGGGTATGGTTGTAAACATTGATGTTACTGTGCAGTCGATGCAAAACGCCATAGAGGAGGCGGAAAGAATGGCTGGCTGCAAGGTGCATTCCGTTTACACAGGGATAGCCGGCAGTCATATCCGTAGTCTTAATTCGCAAGGTATTGTTGCTATCCGTGATAGCGAAGTGACAGCATTCGATATCGAGCGAGTTATTGATGCAGCTAAGGCAGTTGCTATTCCAGCTGATCAGAAAATTCTGCACATTTTGCCTCAGGAATTTATTGTCGATCACCAAAGTGGTATTAAGGAACCTATCGGGATGTCTGGAGTGCGGTTGGAAGCTAGAGTGCATATTGTTAGTGGTAGTGTTAGTGCCACCCAGAACATAGTTAAGTGTGTCGAGAGATGCAATTTAAAAGTTGCCAATATCATTTTACAGCCGTTGGCTTCAAGTTTGGCCGTATTATCTGAGGATGAAAAGGAATTAGGTGTTTGTTTGATTGATATTGGTGGCGGTACTACCGATATTGCAACTTTTAACAATGGAGCGATTTGTCATTCGTTTGTTATTCCAATAGCAGGTGATCAGGTTACTAATGATATTGCTATAGCATTTCGTATTCCAACCAAGCAGGCTGAGGCTATTAAGATTAATCAAGCTTCTGTGTTGCATTCCGTGTCTGAAGAAGCAGTGGTTAAGGCTGGGGCTGTTTTGACAGTAGATGTTCGACATATGCGTGAGATTACAGAGGGAAATTTATGCGAAGTTGTGGAAGCCAGGTATGAAGAATTGTTTAATTTAATAAAACATGAATTAGAAAGACGCGGAATCTTAGATAATATTGCTGCTGGTATAGTTTTAACAGGTGGAGCATCAAAAATGACAGGGTTAATAGACCTTGCTGAACGAGTGTTTCAATTGCCGGTACGATTAGGCTCGCCTTGTAACGTAACGGGCAAAGCGGAAATTTTAAATAACCCTATTTTTTCAACTGGTGTCGGGTTATTATTATCTGGGTATCAACATCAACAAGAAGGTGGCGCGGAAGTTAACTTTGGAGATGGAGTCAAAAATCTTTGGGAAAAAATGCGTAGTTGGTTTCAGGGTAATTTTTAAAGCCTTGTGGTTTTAAAAATTATTTCAAGATGTGCTTAGTGAATTTCCTTTTAAATAAAAGCGTTACTTGTAAGGCTTGTGATTTATTGTGGAATTGAAATAAATAAAGAAGTAAAAAAGAAGACAGAATAAAGATAAACTATAGCAAATGAGTAATTTAAATTGCAAATATTGCTTCAGATAGTTTTCATTTTGGAGAGTTAGTAATTATGTTCGAATTATCAGAAAATCCAGCCTCAAATGCAGTAATAAAAGTATTTGCAGTTGGTGGTGGTGGCGGCAATGCTGTTGAGCATATGATTTTGCAAGAGATTCCAGGAGTGGAATTTATTTGTGCTAATACCGATATTCAAGCTTTAAAGCGCTCAAGTGCTCCTATTTTATTGCAATTAGGTGAGGAATTGACAAAAGGTTTAGGGGCAGGTGCTGATCCAGAAGTTGGTCGTTTAGCAGCGGAAGAGAATCGCGATAAAATTCGGGAAATTCTTGCTGGAACAGATATGGTTTTTATTACGGCCGGTATGGGGGGCGGTACTGGTACTGGTGCTGCGCCGATCGTTGCTGAAATTGCCAAGGAGATGGGTATTCTAACTGTGGCTATTGTGACAAAGCCGTTTTCATTTGAAGGGCGCAAGCGTTTACTTCTTGCTGAGGAAGGTATTGGCAGGTTAGGTAGAAGTGTTGATTCATTGATTATTGTACCAAATAATAAATTGCTATCTGTATTGGGTAAAAATATTAGTCTTTTAAATGCATTTCGTGAGGTTAATAATGTGTTATTGGGTGCTGTTCAAGGTATAGCTGAATTGATTACCAAACCAGGGCTGATTAATGTTGATTTTGCAGATGTGCGTACCGTAATGGCTGAAATGGGTATGGCGATGATGGGGACTGCTGAGTGCAGCGGTGAAGATCGTGCCAGAGAAGCTGCGGAAGCGGCTATTTCCAGCCCGTTATTAGAAGATATAGATTTTTCTAATGCGGGTGGTGTGTTGGTTAATATTACCGCTGGGACTAGTATGACAATTGGCGAATTTGAGGAAATTGGTGAGGTAATTAAGTCTTTTACTTCAGAAAACGCTACGGTCGTTGTTGGAACTGTTATCGATGCGGAAATGCGTGATGATTTGCGTGTTACTATAGTTGTGACTGGTTTGAATAAAAATATTGGCAACAAGGCAGGTCAAATGGCCGCGATGACAAAACCAAAAACAGTTACTGAAAATTTATCAAGTGATAATAGTAGTGGTATCGATTATCAGAAATTAGAGAAACCTACAATTATGCGTAATCAGCAAACGGCTGCTCAGCCTAATGTGCAAAATTCTTTTAATGCGCAGCCGCCGCCGTTGGAAAATAATTTAGATTTGCTTGATATTCCTGCTTTTTTGCGTCGTAAAAAGGATAAAGAATAGATATCTAGAAAAAAGTATTGGAATCTTTCGTTCCTTGTCGTCTGGCCGAGAAGTTGAAATACTAGGGGCTATATGATCTAACCGAAAAATCATTAGTAAATAGTATAAATTGATTTTTAGGATAAAAAAAGCCCCGATTTCTTTTTTAAAGAAATCGGGGCTTTTTAGTTTTAGCAAATATCTAAATTAGAAATACACTCCGATTTGCAAAGTGGCTACGTTAGATATTCTGGTGCCTGATGCCGACTGGTCAGCGATTCTATGATTAGTTCCACCAACATCGCCATAATTGTAGTTAACATCACGGTAGTATTCCAAAGTTTCAACAGTATATGGCCAGAAGGAAGTGCTTAATGCGGCTGCATAACGCTGTTTTGGTAGTTCTACTGCCAATGCTTGCCAGCTTCTGTTGTAGCCGAGAGTAAAGGCATATTTCTGTTGGAAAATAGGGAAGTTGTATGTTGCTTCAATTGTTAAAGCGCTAGGTCTGGCGCCAACGTTGTTGAAAGACATATCAGTTACATCAAAAGCCTTAGTTGCTGTTACAAATTCACTGAAAACATGGAACGGATATAGATCTAAAGACAGATGACCATCAAGAGCTGGAACACGATGTCCTAATTGCTCGGTGTTCGCTGGGCCAGCTGGAACGAGTGTGGTATTTTGAGCAAGTCCGTAAACGGTTTCTTGCAGATTTTTAGCATCGGCAAGATTTGCAAGATAACTAACTCCAACATCTGTGGCCAAGTTAAAGCTTCTTAATACGTTAAAGTAGTTAAATGGATGGAACAGATAATCAAGATTAACTCCCCAGTTATTAATGACACCGCTATTGTTAACATAACTATCGCCTTTGAAGGCATATGCTGAAGCATTAAATCCATTTTTCAGGTAACCTAATTCTACAGCGCGAGCTTTTACGCGACCCAGTAATTTAGGTAAGCTATCGGCGAGTAAATAACTGCTAAAAGTACCAAACGGGACGGTAAATTGACCGGCGGTTAAGTAAACTGGACTTTTGTTTAAATTACCAATGGTTAAGAAGGCACGGTCAATTTTTAATCTAGAATTAGATATTCTGAAATTAGGAGAATCTGTTGTTCCGGCATGAGGCGTCTTATCTTCGTAATTGATCATGATGGCTCCTGTTGCCCATGGTCCAATTTCACCGATAGCATCAAGTTCGACCCGGTTTAAGTTGAAATCAGTTTGGCTAACGCCATTTGATTTTTCATAACCATCAGAATAGGTAGCCTTACCTTCAATAGCGCCGCTTAAGTCAATAACTGGGCGATCAGGAATAATTTCATTGTGGGAGGTGGCGAAATCGTCTAATGATTTACGTTCTTTTAATAAAAGCAAGTCGGTGTTGGCTGAAGATATGTTGGTAATTAAATCAAATGGACTATAAGATTTGCCGACAAATGGCGAGGTTACCACTGCTAAACCATGTGCATAGCGGGTAGTGTTTAATATTCTTTTAATTTGTTCTTCTATTTTATCCTTATGAGTAGTTGAGATTAAATCTTTTTTCGTGGCTTTTGAGCTAGAGGCAAAGGTACTATGTTTTTTATTTGTTGCTGTCCTATAGACAGTGTTAGAAGTTTGTTTATTGAGCTGTGTCTTGAGTGCAGTTAGTTCTTTTTCCAGCATTTTAGTTTCTGCTGTTAATTTCTCAATTTGTTGTTGTGTAAGGGCGGATTGAGTGCTTGAAGCTTGGTCTGTCTTTACAGAAGTATCTGCTAAAGCTACGCCGTTACCTGCTAAAAAAGCAGCTGCAACTAAATGACAATATAATTTTTTTTTCACTCTTGTTTTCCCCGAATTTATTATTGTTTATAGGATGATAGATTAAAGAAATAAAAGAATCTTAATGATACACTCTTCGCATTTTGGTTTTCCGCGTTGTTGGCTTTCTCACTCGCTTGAGTCATGTATGTCCAATACACTCCTCAAACTCGACTCGTTGCCGCCTAGCGGAAAATCCAAACTGCTCGAGTCTATTTGCGCCAACCCTAGAAACCTGTTTTCGTTTAGTATACAAAATATACAAAAAATAAACCTAGTGACCAATGTTACCCACCAATCCTAGCAAATATATAGGTGGCAATCAATATTCTTGTTAAAAATTTCAAGTTGTAGGTATTTTGTAATATTTTTCATTCATTTATATTTTTTTATATAAGACACAAGGTTATTATGTGCTATTTAAAGCATGCGGCTACTAAATGAAATAGAGCTTGGAAAGGTGCGTTGGTGTGGTATTTGTCTTTAAAGGGTTGTGTGTATCAGGCTATTTTTTTTATGTAATTCCAAACCTCTTCGACACTGATATCTGGAAACGTTGCTGAGATTGAGGCGGGTTTTAGGTGGATTTGCTGTTTGCCCCAGGTGCCAATTAAGTTTGGATCGGTATTGCCATAAAGTGAAATAACGGGTACTTTTAAAGCGGCGGCAAGATGCCCAAGTCCTGTATCGACGGCAATTGCACATTTTGCCATCGTCATTACATTAGCCAATTCTGATAACGTCATTTTGGGTAAAACTTTTACTCCCGCAACCTGCGCTGCAATACGCGTGGCGCGCTCGTATTCTAATTCATTTCCCCAGGGAAGTTGCACTGTGTAACCAACTGTAGTTGCTAGATTGGCAAGCTCAATCCAGCTTTCTTCCGGCCAGCACTTGTCTATACGGCTAGTGCCATGAATAAAAAGCAGATTTTTATTGTTTTTCTGATCTATTTTTACGTTATTTAAATGTAATCGTTCAATGCCATAATTTGGTTGTGTTTCAGGTGGGTTATAATTAAGAATATGTGCAAAAAGTTGGCGCAAACGTGTGATGGCGTGTTGCTCTTTGGGAATCTGAAATCTATGTTGATAACAAAGCGATGCTAAAGGTTCTCGAGCAGATGACCAATTATAGCCGTAACGTTCTCCTACAGCCATTAAGGCAATTAAACCGCTTTTCAATAACAAACCTTGCGCATCAATTATGTAATCGTAAGGTTCGGCGCGTAAGGTTGACCAGAATTTTTGCAATTCTTCATGTTGAATGGTTGGCAGAATGTTTTTTCGCCAGCGTCGTAATGCGATGGGAATTACTCTTTTTATTGCTCTATGCCATAATGGAATTTCTGCGCAATTTTCTTCTATCACCCAGTCGCACTCAAGATGTGGATTGTGTTGTAAAGCATCGGTAAGTGCCGGTAAAGTGTGAATCACATCTCCTAAGGACGAGGTTTTGATGAGTAAGATTTTCATGAGCTATTGGCATCCCAAAAAACGATGTGTTTTGGTTTTAAAAAAGAATGCAAATGTTGAATAATGGTTTTGATTTTTTCTCTATCATCAAAAAATTCAATAACTAGGGGTAAATCTAAGGATAACTCCAATAAGGATGAGGTATGTTTGCCTGATTCACCATAACCGCTAATTGCCCTGAAAACGGTTACCCCACGGATTTTTACTTCATCTTGTAAGTAATCCAATATTTCATTTAGTAATTTGGATGCTTCGGTAATATAAACTCGAACAATAGTAATTTTTAAATTTTTCATAAGTTTTTTCCTGATATAACGCCTGCCCAGGCGGCTCCGATACATAGGACAACGCTTAATCCTATGTTTAAAAGAGCTTTAAATAATTCACCTTGTTCAAAGAGATTGATGGTCTCAATTGAAAAAGAAGAAAAAGTAGTATACCCGCCCAGTAGACCGATTAACAAGAATGCGCGTAACTGAGGGGCGATATTACTGAAACGTTCCAATATAATTATAAATAAAAATCCCATAAGAAAAGAGCCGGTAGTGTTAACAATTAGCGTACCATAAGGAAATGTTCGCCCCATGGTCCAATAATAAGCGCCATTGGCGACCCAGTAACGCAATAATCCACCAATGCCGCAACCGATAAAGATAAGCAAAGAATTGATCAATTTAAACCTCTAGTTATGTAATTTCTATAACAAAAACTCGATATTTTTCGGAAAATCACTTTGTTGAATTTTCTCAATTAAGGCAAATTTAGATTTGCAATTGAGTTTGGTTTTCATGTTTTTTAAATAAAATTCAACGGTTCGTATGGATAATTTTAATTCTTCCGCCACATGACGTACAGTTTTTCCTTTTAAAAGTAAAGCCATACATTCCGCCTCTCTTTGGCTAAGATGAATGCCTGTGAATTTATCGCCTAAAGGGTAAGTTTTTAGAATCCTAACTTTTTTTGTTATTTCGGGTAAATAAGCGTCAAGCGGATTTTTTTTGTGTTGTAGACATTTACATTCGGCTAAATTGGTAAATAAAAAAGCCTGATTTGGTGAATCTTTGTTTAATACTTCTTTTAACACCTGTTCCCAATACATGCGTAAGTCCCCATATTGTGAAAATTGTAAAAAAACAATTTATTTTTCGATGATTTTGCTATTTTGGTAACAGCTCAAAAAAACTCTGGTAAATCGAGGATATATAAAAATAATTTCTTTATAAATCAATGTGTTGAAAATTAAATCCCAGAAATTATCCTGGTTTTTTGAGAAGTTACCTAAATTCAATATTTCAAATGTCTAAAAGCCGACTCCCATGGCTTATTTTATTTTACTTCCTATGAAATTAACCACCTTAGAGCATAAGATAACGAGGGTCAATACAGTAATGTCAAAAAATATTTTAAAGTTTTAT
>Ga0209319_1001542_pt1 | contig 18098 bp, 15 predicted proteins | sample RifGroE2_FD_184000 | JGI IMG/M metagenome (GOLD analysis project Ga0209319, IMG submission 184000) | Groundwater microbial communities from Rifle, Colorado - Groundwater E2 (SPAdes) (version 2) | ecosystem: Environmental > Aquatic > Deep subsurface > Groundwater | place: Rifle, Colorado, United...
ACATGCCCATCTGGCTGCCGATACTACTTTGAACTGGGATTTACGGGCACGTGGTTTGGGTGGCGATATGGAATTGCCATTGACTTCGTGTGCTGAGGAAAACTTGCTGGCTTATCAGATCGATAAATACCATGCTGAAGACATTCTGATCCACGAGTTTGCACATTCCATTCATCTGATCGGGATTGTTCAGGTTGATACAACCTTCAATAAAAAACTGGAGAAATTGCTGAATCAGGCTGTGGCAAAAGGAAAATATGCCAATACTTATGCGAAAGCCGATATTGCTGAGTATTGGGCCGAAGGTGTTCAGGATTGGTTTAATGTGAATGCCGAAGCTCCTAAACCCGACGGGAAACACAATCAGTTAAACACACGCGAAGAGTTGAAAAAGTACGATCCTGATCTGTACGAACTGATTAGCCATTATTTCTCCGAATTCAAAGTGAGTCCATCGAAACACAAAAAAGTAAATCTTTACAAAATCTGATACCAAATGAGGAACACCGTGCCGGTCCGGTTTGCGGTGCAAGAACATAAAGATGTTAATATTTCAGGACAACTATCGGTAAATCTTATGCCCACGAATATCCAAACGTCCTTCTTTTTCTAAAGTTTTGACCGAGCGGATGACAGTTTCAACACGAAGTCCGGTAAGGTCTGCAATGTGCTGGCGGGTGAGACTGACTTCAAATTTTTGATCGTCCGGAATTCCTTCTTCTTTCTTCAGGTAATCGAGCAAACTTAAGATGCGGTGTTCAGGTTTAAAACTTGAGATTTCCTTCAGGAGCATCGATTTATAAAGCAATCTTGAAGCCATCATCTTAGTCATTTTGAGATGAATTTCCGGATTTTCTTTTAGGAGCTTGAAAAATTTGGCTTTTGAGAGCTTATACAAGCAGGTATTTTCTTCGGCCACGGTACATGCCGGATAATTGGAGTCGGTGAAAAGAGGCGGCTCGCCAAAACTTTCACCGGCTTCAAACATGCCTTGAGTAAATAGTTTTCCTTCAGCATTCAGGTTAAACATCTTTATTTTTCCTGATTTTACCTGAAAATAATGCGCTGCACGCTCTTTTTCATGGAAAAGGAATGCTCCCTTTTCGAGTTTCAATTCCACGGCGCCATACTGAACTAAAATATTTTCATCAATCATTTTCGCTTTGTTTTAAATTCAAAATTACCTCAAAAAAACAAATAAAGAGGTTTTAATCTTTTATGTCGCTTAACTAAATTTTCTGAAATTGTCTTAAATGATAGTTAATTGATTGCATTACAGTTGTTTGATTGATTTTTGCCTTTATGATCCTGCTCATAAAAGTAGGCAATTTACCCCAGCTATCTTTATCTCCTGAAAATGAATCTCACAAAATCAAAATCAAAATTTTAAAATAACACACTATGAACATTCGGAAATTATGGATTGGGTTTATAGCGGTAATGGTCATCAGTTTTGGGGTACTTGGGTACTTCGGTATCGAAATCTACCATCAGGCGCCGCCTATTCCTGACAAAGTAGTTACCAGCGACGGAACAGTCCTGTTTACAGGTCAGGATATCCGCGACGGACAAAATATCTGGCAGTCGATTGGTGGCCAGGAGTTGGGAAGTGTCTGGGGGCACGGCGCTTACCAGGCGCCCGATTGGACTGCAGACTGGTTGCACAAGGAAGCAATTGCAATGCTTGATATCTTGTCAACAGAAAAATTCACTAAGAAATTCGCCGAAATTGACCCGGCCGATCAGGCTTTCCTGAAGATTAAACTTCAGCAGGATATCCGGAAAAATACTTACAGCGAATCGGCAAAAACGATTTCTGTAAGTGCTACACGGGCATTGGCAATTCAGCAGACAAGCAGTTTTTATTCCGGCTTGTTCACCAACGATCCGGCAATGGCTACATTGCGTGAAAACTATTCCATTCCTGAAAATTCAATCAAATCACAGGATCGGGTAGATAAAATGGCGGCCTTCTTTTGGTGGGCATCATGGGCCTGCGTAACCGAACGGCCAAACAGCGACCTGACTTACACCCACAACTGGCCGCACGAAGAACTGGTTGGAAACGTGGCTACCGGCGATCTCCACATCTGGACTGGCTTTAGCGTGATTATATTGCTGTTGGGTATTGCTTTAATGGCCTACCAATATGCCCGCTCCCGCGACAACGAGGAACATCTTGAAATGCCTGTAACCAATCCATTGATTTCACTGGTCTCAACTCCTTCGATGAAGGCCACCCTAAAATATTTTTTCATCGTTACTGCACTGATTCTGGTTCAGGTGTTTATGGGTATAGTTACTGCTCATTTTGGTGTTGAAGGGAACTCATTTTACGGACTAAATCTGGATACCATTTTGCCTTATTCGATCTCGAGGACCTGGCATGTACAATTGGCTATTTTCTGGATAGCAACTTCGTGGCTGGCCACCGGACTCTATATTGCTCCGGCTGTTTCAGGCTACGAACCAAAGTTTCAGCGGTTGGGTGTGAATGTCTTGTTTGGCGCGCTGCTCGTGATTGTGATCGGTTCATTGGCTGGCCAGTGGATGGGTGTGATGCAGAAACTGGGTCTGGCCGAAAACTTCTGGTTCGGACATCAGGGATATGAATATGTCGATCTGGGCCGTTTCTGGCAGATTTTCCTGTTCGCAGGTTTGTTTATCTGGCTGGCGTTGATGGTTCGTCCACTCATTCCAATCCTGAAAACTCCTTCGGAAAGCCGCAACCTGATCGTTCTTTTTGTGGTTGCATCGGCTGCCATTGGCTCGTTTTACGGCGCCGGACTCATGTGGGGGCAACAAACCAACCTGGCCATTGCCGAATACTGGCGCTGGTGGGTGGTTCACCTCTGGGTGGAAGGTTTCTTCGAAGTTTTTGCCGCAGTCGTTTCGGCCTTTATCTTCGTGCAACTGGGATTGCTGCGTATCAAAACAGCTACTACGGCGGTACTGCTCTCTACGATTATCTTTTTAGGCGGTGGTATCATCGGAACCTTTCATCACTTGTATTTCACCGGAACGCCAACTGCAATTCTGGCTTTAGGAGCCACCTTCAGCGCTTTGGAAGTTGTTCCGCTTGTTCTGATGGGTTTCGAAGTATGGCACAATTATAAATTGAGCCGCCACACCAATTGGCTGCTTGCTTACCGCTGGCCGATTTACGGATTAATTTCCGTGGCATTCTGGAACCTGGTTGGCGCTGGTATTTTTGGATTCCTGATCAATCCTCCAACCGCATTATATTACATGCAAGGTTTAAATACAACAGCAGTTCACGGGCACACCGCATTGTTTGGCGTGTACGGAATGCTGGGAATTTCGCTGATGTTGTTTGTTCTCCGCAACATGTGGGTGAAAAGTGTTTGGAACGATAAACCATTGTTCATCGCTTTCTGGGCCATTAATATTGGGCTTGCCCTGATGGTTTTGATTAGCGTATTGCCTGTTGGTTTGTTGCAAACAGTTGCCAGTGTAAAATATGGTATGTGGTACGCCCGTTCAGCCGAATTTCTGCATCAACCTTTTATGCAAACCCTTCGCTGGCTGCGCGTAATTGGTGATACCATTTTTGCAGTGGGAGTCGTGGCTTTGGTCTATTTTGTTGCCGGATTGATATTTGGCTGGTCGGTTCAGAAAGAAACGAAATAGAAAATACCGCGTAGCGGTTAAAGTATGGTAGACAAATTGGAGGGAGAATTTACTGACGCATCAAGAATCATGAATAGAAATACAAAGTTCCATGCGCCACGAGTTGAATCAAAATAGAAAGTTGAAGTTTAACCGCTACGCGGTATGTAGCGATAATGATCTGGATTTTTCTACAATACTTAAATCGCTACGCGATAAAACAAGAACAATTTTAAAATATTACAATGGAAAACATTAGAAACAAATCAGTAGGGGAGATTGTAAAACTTGATTTCAGGGCTGCCGATGTATTCAGCAGCTATGGAATTGATTTTTGCTGTGGAGGGAAAATATCAGTGGCTGAAGCTTGTGCCAACGCCAAAACTGACGAGTCATTAGTCATTCGTGCATTGGAAACCTTAAAAAATCAAACCGGATCAACAGTTCATGATTTCGATAGCTGGAACATTGGTTTTTTGGCCGATTACATTCAAAACACGCATCATCAGTATGTGAGCAAAGCTATTCCACAAATACTGCCATTGGCTCAAAAAGTTGCTGATGTGCATGGCGAGCATCATCCTGAAGTCGTTGTCATCAATGAATTGTTTAATGATCTGGCAGAAGAATTATCGTCGCACATGCAGAAAGAGGAACAAATTCTGTTCCCCTACATCAAAAAACTGGCAGCAGAAGAATCCTCCGGAAAATGTTCTGATCCTTCGTGTTTCGGAACGGTAATGGGACCTATTTCAGTGATGGAGCAAGAGCATGAAAATGCCGGTGTAATCCTGAAACAACTTTACCATTTGAGCGATGGATACACTCCGCCGGAAGATGCCTGCAATACGTTTCGGGTGCTTTACGGTAAGCTGAAAGAGTTTGAAGATGATTTGCACCGCCACATTCATCTGGAAAACAACATTCTTTTTCCAAAGGCTATTGAAATGGAACAGGCTCAGTTGGTTGGATAATTGACATTCGAATGAATGATTGAAAAAATCCTGAACCCGATTTATTTCGGATTCGGGATTTTTTGTGGTTAAACTCAGGATACTTTCTATTGATTTGAATGAGGGCTGAACACTGAAAATTTCTTAATTTTGAGAAATTCTGTTTTCAGACCCTGTTTATTCAAATTTAAAAAGTTGAAATGGAAAGCATCGGGAATACTTCAAACGCAAAAATGTACAATCGGGAATGGGTATCAGATACCGATTTTGAAAGGTGGAGCTGCGATTTGATGGCCGATTATATTGTTCGGACACATCATCATTATGAGATCAATGTCATACCTCAGATTCAGTCGCTGATTGATAAAGTAGTGGATAGGCACGGAGCAAATCATTCCGAATTAAAATTAATTAAAGGTCTTTTCAAGCAACTGTCGAATGAGTTGCTGCTTCATATGCGGAAAGAAGAACTTGTTTTGTTTCCATTCATCAAAGAACTTATTGATGCCGAATCTAGCTTTAAGCCAGTTACTCTTCCGGCTTTTGGATCAATAACGTCTCCTATTTCGGTGATGAACATGGAGCATCAGACCTCCGGAATTATGCTGAACCAGTTGTTCCGATTGGGTAATGGGTATCAAATTCCGGATGATGCCGACGAAACATTTCATGAATTGTACAGTAACCTGAAAGAGTTTGATGACGATTTGCGACATCACATTCATGTTGAGGATAATATTCTGTTCCCAAAAACGATTGAGCTGGAGAAGTCTTTATTGACCTGTTAAGACTAAATTGATTAATTACTCCTATCGAAACACAAAGAGCCGGTTCCTTTACAGAAACCGGCTCTTTAATAATTCAGCTATATTGCTTATTTTTTTATCACTTTTTTGTATCCGTAGATAGCTGAAGCGCCCAATTCTTCTTCGATGCGAAGTAACTGATTGTATTTAGCCATACGATCTGAACGGCTTAAAGAACCGGTTTTGATTTGTCCGGCGTTGGTGGCAACTGCAATATCGGCAATGGTTGAATCTTCGGTTTCACCTGAACGGTGTGAAGTTACAGAAGTGTAACCAGCACGGTGAGCCATTTCAATAGCGTCCAAAGTTTCAGTTAAAGTACCAATCTGGTTAACTTTAATCAGGATTGAGTTGGCGGCGCCCAGTTCGATACCTTTTTTCAGGTATTCAACGTTGGTCACGAATAAATCGTCGCCAACCAACTGGCATTTGTCGCCCAGTTTTTCAGTTAACGCAACCCAGCCATTCCAGTCGCCTTCATTCATTCCGTCTTCAATTGAATCGATCGGGAAATTAGCAACTAAACTGGCAAGGAATTCAACTTGTTCAGTCGAATTTCTTTTTGCGCCGTTTGGACCTTCGAATTTTGAATAGTCGTAGATACCATCTTTATAGAATTCAGAAGCGGCACAGTCTAAAGCGATAGAAACATCTCCACCTTCAGAAGCGCGGCCTGGTTTGTATCCGGCGTTTTTGATGGCTTTGATGATGCTGTTTAATGCATCTTCAGTTCCGTCAAGAGCTGGAGCAAAACCACCTTCGTCACCAACTGCAGTGCTTAAACCACGGTCGTGAAGTACTTTTTTCAGGTGATGAAAAACTTCTGCGCCCATACGTAAACCTTCGCGGAACGATGTTGCGCCAATCGGACGAATCATAAATTCCTGGAAAGCGATTGGAGCGTCAGAATGCGAACCACCATTGATGATGTTCATCATCGGAACTGGCAATGTTTTAGCGTTAGTTCCACCAATGTAACGATACAGTGGCATATCAAGGGCATCGGCAGCAGCACGTGCAACAGCCAAAGAAACACCTAACATAGCGTTGGCGCCTAATTTTGATTTGGTTTTGGTTCCATCAAGAGCGATTAATTTTTTATCAATTGCAACCTGATTGGTGGAATCCATTCCCAAAATTTCTTTGGCAATTACAGTATTGACGTTGGCAACAGCTTTTAAAACGCCTTTACCTAAGTAACGGCCTTTGTCACCATCGCGAAGCTCAATTGCTTCGTTCTCGCCTGTTGATGCTCCTGATGGAACAGCAGCGCGTCCAATAGCACCACACTCGAGGGTTACCTCTACTTCTACGGTTGGATTACCACGTGAATCCAAAATTTCTCTACCTACTACTTTATCAATAAACATTGTGATATGGTTTAGAATTAAACGTTAATATTATCTATAAAATCATTAATAATCAGGTCGATAAGCGCTTTTTGTCAAAGCAGCACAAAGATAATAAAAGCATCTGAATAAAGAATAAAAACAAGTAAGGCATAACCTTAATTTAAATAATAAAAAAGTAAATAACCCCATTGTATCAGCTGGCAAGTATGTACATAATCAGATTTCAGGAAACATAAGAAGTGAATTGGAATTCAAACTAAAAGCTAAGATTGACTTTCTCAAAGAGTATCTGACGGCAATTTTCAAGAATTCCCTGAAATGTTTTAAGTTTTTCAAATAGAAAATTAATCCCTTCTAATCTTTCCGAAAGCTAAGAAGGATATTCATGTGCCATATCGTTCCTGATTTTTCTGAGTTCCACCCAGGATTGAGCAGAATCGATTACACCCAATCGTTCCAACCGGTTAAGAAGATCAATAAATGCTTTATTTTCTGTTGGTTCCGCAAGTGCTTCAAGCAGAAAAGGAAAGAGGCGAGTTCCAATAGTATCCTGTAATTTTGAAAAGCGATAAATAAACTGATCAATGAAGCTGATAGTGTCTTCGGCCAAACTGGAGTAGGAATCCAAGGTTAGAGGAAGAAATTTTGAAACTTTCGAATTGGCAAAAATCAGGCGATTCAAATGAATTTCGCAAGTTTCAAAGGTTTCCCTAAGTTTATTTTCAAGTAATTCATCTATCATAAAATGATCCCTTCTTTAAGCGCAGAACGAAAAATTGGTAACTCACAATTGGCATTTGTTTGCACAAGTAAATCGATTTTCTGTTCCCCAATACACTGTTCAAGTTTGGTCAGGAATTCTGCTTTTTTTAGCATAAGGGTTCGGGTTGGAAATTCTTCACCTATCTGCAAACAAAGGTCTATGTCGCCTCCTTTTTTAGAATCATCGATGCGTGAACCGAATAACCTTACAATAGTTTGTTGACCAAAAATGTTCCTGGCAAGTATCCGGATTGTATTTATTTCATTTTCAGAGAGTCTCATTGTTAGCCAATTTTCAGGTAAAGATATAAAATTGAAGGTTTCAGTCAAATTGAAAGCAAATGTTTCATTTTAACTATTTATCTTTCCAACTCAAAATTTGAAGAATGAACAAATTGAATCTTCTCCTGAAAATCATTCAGGTAACTATACTTTCAGGTTATACAGTTATTGGATTTTCTCAAACTCCAATAATTTCAATTCAGCAGAAAATCAAAGCATGGCAAAGCTCATCAGGATTGGCAAGCGCCGGAATCGGAATTGATGTTTGCGATGTCCAAACCGGTGAGGAATTAATCAAATCGGAACCGCAGCTTAGTTTGGTTCCGGCATCAATAATGAAAGTGATCACCACAGCCACTGCTTTAGAGGTTTTTGGTCCGGATTTTCGGTTCAAGACTACACTTTCATACTCAGGAATGGTTCGAAACGATACGCTCTTTGGTGATCTTCAAATTATCGGAGGTGGAGACCCGACTTTAGGCTCTGTCTATTTCCCTGAGACCAATCATTTTCTTGATTCCTGGACTGAAGCCATCCAACGCGTGAACATCAAAGTAATTACCGGAAACATTGTTATGGATGCCACTATTTATGAATCGCAAACCATTCCGGATACCTGGGTTTGGGAAGACATGGGAAACTATTACGGCGCCGGTGCTTCCGGAATCAGTGTTTTCGATAATATGTACGAAATTCACCTGAAATCAGATGCTGTTGCCGGAAAATCAACTGAGCTAATTAGTGTTATCCCTGAAATCCCCAATTTGGAATTGAAAAACGAAGTGCTTTCTTCAGATGAGAACAGCGATCAGGCCTATGTTTTTGGCAGCCCTTTGGAAAATAAACGAATTATTCGTGGCACGATTCCAAAGAATCAGACTGACTTTGCGGTTAAAGCTTCTGTACCCGATCCAGCAGCTTTATTAGCCTTCGAATTCAGGAAAAAACTTTCAGCAAACAACATCGCTGTTTCAGAAATAACGAAATACGAAATGGCAAACATTGATTCTTCATTTCAACTTTCGACGATCGAATCGCCTCCTTTAAAAGATATTATCCGGGTAACAAATCACGAAAGCGTGAACCTCTTTGCTGAACATTTGCTTAAGCATCTGGCTTTTCAAAAAATTGGACAGGGAACGACCAAAGACGGATGCAAATTCATTGTGCAATTCTGGCAAGAAAAGGGACTGGATATGAATGGTTTCTTTATGAACGACGGAAGTGGGTTATCACGGTTCAATGCTTTTACTCCCAGCCACATGGTGAATATTTTGAAATTCATGAAAAACAAAAGTGATTACTTCGCTGATTTCTACCAATCTCTGCCCTCTGCAGGGAATGGCACATTGACTGTTTTCAGCAAAGAGAATTTTCCCGGTGATTGCCTCCATGCCAAAAGTGGCTCGATGACCCGTGTACGCTGTTATGCCGGTTACCTAAATACTAATTCAGGGCGACAATTTTCGTTTGCTGTCATGCTAAATAATTTTTCGTGCAGCCAGAAAGAAGCAACCCGGAAAATTGAGGAATTGTTGGTAGAATTGAGGAAACTGTAGGATTTAAATGATTCATCTGCAAAATTTAAGAAATAATTTTTCAGTTGTACCGAAATCCAGTACATTTGTTTAAAATAAAACAAAAAATATGCTTGAGCTATCAGTAAATAAGTTCAGGGCAAACCTGAAAGATTTTGTTGACAAAGCAATTAAAGATCACCAAGTTATACGGATAAACCGCCGTTCAGGAAAAGACTTTGTTGTTTTGAGCGCTGAAGATTGGGAGCGGGAACAGGAAAGCTTGTATGTGCTCAGGAACACCTCTATAATGAACCAGGTTGCTGAGTCGTTGGTAACCTATCAAAAAAATAGTGGCTATAAACCAACTCCGGAACAACTTGATGCGATCAATAGTATTTGAAGGGAACACATGGACCGTTTATGAAGATCTGAGGCAAAAGGATAAAGTGCTTCATAAGAACCTATGCAAAATTTTGAAAGAAATGCAAAGGGAAAATCCGGAAACTGGTATTGGTAAACCTGAGCAGCTAAAATACGACCTGACAGGTTTTTGGTCCAGAAAACTTTCACAATATGATCGGTTGATCTACAAATTTGACGACAACTCGATTCATGTTTTTGCTATCGGTGGGCATTATGAAGATTTGAAACGATAGCAAACAAGAAAACCCCGTTTTGCAACGAGGTTTTCCTATCAATCAATTTATTTCAGATTAGATAATCGCTTTCATAGCCTCCATGGCTTCACGCAATTCTTCACCAATTAGCTCAACTTCGTGGAAACGAATTTCTTCGTTGATCGCGATTAATTCAAGATTATCAACGTGATTACTCTTCCCTTCGTTAAAGTTTTTACCGATGACGTTGGTGTCGATTTTCTTCATGAAATCAGCTAACAATGGTTTGCAGGCATGATCGAAAAGATAACAACCATATTCGGCAGTATCAGAAATTACGCGGTTCATTTCGAACAGTTTTTTGCGTGCAATGGTGTTGGCAATCAGCGGAGTTTCGTGTAATGATTCATAATATGCGGATTCTGGTTTGATTCCGGTTTCAGTCATGACTTCAAAAGCCAACTCTACTCCAGCTTTGATAAAAGCAACCATTAGCGTGCCATTGTCGAAATACTCTTGTTCACTGATTTGCATATTACCGGCAGGAGTTTTTTCAAAAGCAGTTTCACCGGTTTCAGCTCTCCATTTCAGCAAATCCTTGTCGCCTGCTTTCCAGTCTTCCATCATCGTTGAGGAGAAAGCACCACTCATGATATTATCCATGTGTTTTTCGTACAATGGGCGCATGATGTGCTTCAATTGGGCAGATAATTGAAAAGCTTCAATTTTTGCAGGATTGCTCAGGCGATCCATCATGTTGGTGATTCCGCCCAATTTCAAAGCTTCTGTAATGGTTTCCCATCCGTATTGAACCAATTTTGAAGCATAACCAGGATTAATCCCCTTTTCAATCATTTTATTAAAACAAAGAATCGAGCCAGTTTGTAAAACGCCGCAAAGGATGGTTTGCTCGCCCATCAAATCTGATTTTACTTCAGCTACAAATGACGAATGTAAAACTCCGGCTTTATGTCCACCGGTTCCAACGCAATAGGCTTTTGCAATTTCCAATCCATCTCCATTCGGGTCGTTCTCACGATGGACCGCAATCAGTGTTGGAACACCAAATCCACGAAGGAATTCGGCGCGTACTTCCGATGCAGGTGATTTTGGGGCTACCATGATCACGGTAAGGTCCGGACGAATCTGAATACCTTCTTCAACAATATTAAATCCGTGAGAATATGAAAGACAAGCGCCTTTTTTCATCAGCGGCATGGCAGCATTCACTACGGGTGTATGGTATTTGTCGGGTGTTAAGTTCAAAACCAGGTCAGCTGTTGGAATCAGTTCGCTAAAGGTTCCAACCTTGAACTTATTCTCGGTAGCATTCACATAGGAGATATGTTTCTCAGTAATTTCAATTTCGCGCAGGGCGTATGAAATATCCAAACCGCTATCGCGCATGTTGAGGCCTTGGGCCAAACCTTGGGCGCCACAGCCCAAAACCACAATCTTTTTGCCAATTAATTTTTTGACACCGTCAGCAAATTCTGACTCGTCCATGAAATCGCATTTGCCCAACTGTTCAAGCTGAACACGCAAAGGAATTGAATTAAAATAATTTGCCATCTTCTTTTGATTTTATTGTGTTTGTAATTCTTCCTGATGATACAAAGCAATGGAATATTCCTGAATTAGCAGAGTAAAAAAACAACTATTTTAGGCATTATTCATGGTTTTTTGTTTTTAATTTGAAATAAAAGCAAAAATATCAACTTAATACCAATAAGTTAAGGCTGTTTTGATTTTGGTAATTTTACTTGTTATTTTAAGCCGTCTGTCCGATACTGAAGAGGAGTTAGTCCGGTTTCTCTCTTAAAGAACTTAGTGAAATACGACTGATCTTCGAAATTGAGCTGATTGGCAATTTCCGAAACATTCATATTGGTATGAACCAGTAAACGTTTAATCTCAAGAAGTTGTTTCGCCTTCATGATTTGTGATGACGTTTTTCCGGTCAACTGTTTCACAGTTTGGGTCAGGTGGTTCGCTGTTATACCCATTAAATCAGCATAATCAGTTAGAGAAAGGTTCTTCAGGTAGTTTTCTTCTACCAACTGAAAAAATCGTTTTACCAGAAATTGCCCCTTTCCTTTTAGGAAATTTTCATTGATCGGGTAACGGGTTGCACATGTGGTTAAAACCAAATCGAGGATAGAACGGAGCATTTCAGGAACTGATTCTCCACCTTTTCCAATTTCATAAATTCCCTGTTTGAACAATGTTTCCAGAAAGCAGGCATCATTTTCGTTTTCAAGCTGTAAGGGCGGATTGTCCTGGTGAATAGTGTAAAAAAACGGAAACTCGATCAGGGTTTTTTGATTGGTTCGGTTGAGCAGATAGAAATCGGAAGTAAAAATAAAAATGTAGCCTTCGATATCGTTCGAAAGCTCCAATTTATGCGCCTGTCCCGGCGACATGAAGAAAACACAGGCAGGCCTGATTTCGTATTTATTGCTGTCAATGACATGATATCCTGATCCCTTTTGCAAATACAATACTTCGAAGAAGTCGTGCCGGTGTGGGTATTTCACACTAAAATGCCGGTTTGCATCGAAAACTTCAACCTGAAACTGCTGGCTTTTTCGTTCAGGGGAACTGAAATTGTGCAGGCTATAAATCGGGATTTGTTCGGTTGATGGTTTCATGAGTTTGCTTTGGATTGAATACGAAGGTAAGGACAAAAAGAAAAGGAAAAAAGGAATCAGGAAAAAGGATAGCAGTTGGAGACTGTCTGAGGAGTATTTTAAGTAATTCGCAACCTCATTTTATTAATTTTGACAACATCTTTAACTCGTCCAAATGAATAAACATACCATTCGTCTGCACCCGTTGGGTAAAGAATTGCTGGTAAACCACCAGACTCCGCTGATTGATGTTTTGCATGAATTCGGGATTGAGTTTCCATGCGGAGGAAAAGGAACTTGCGGAAAGTGCCGGGTCAGGCTGCTCGAAGGCGAGATAGAAACCACTGAAAATCATCAGCAAAAAATTGAAAAACTGGGACTTGATGTTGATTGGCGGCTGGCTTGTTTTAGTGAATGCGCCAGCGATATCACTCTTGAAATAGATCAGTTTAATCACCTGATTCTGGCAGACGAAAGCGAATTTGATTTTAGTCCACTAGTCGGCTTTGGCGTTGCGGTTGATTTGGGAACAACTACCCTTGTTGCACAACTGATTGATTTATCCTCGGCCAAAGTACTGGCAGTTGAATCGATATTAAATCCGCAGATCAGATTCGGGGCAGACCTGATTTCAAGGATTCAGGGATGCCTTGACGGGAAAGCCACGGAAATGACGCGGCTCATCCGCTCCGCTATTGGGGAAATGATTGACTTGATGCTGAAAAAAACTGAAGTTGATTTGGAAAAAGTAGTATTGGTTGGAAATACAGTCATGCAACATATTTTTAGCTACATTGATGTTTCTCCGCTTTCCATGTATCCGTTTAACGCCAGTAATCTCGGACTGAAAATATTTGACCGGGAAGAACTTGGATGGAAATTTCGAGTGAACCAAAAAGTTCAGTTTTATCCTTCTATCGGGAGTTTTGTTGGTAGTGATATTCTGGCAGGGATTGTTGCAACCGGATTGCATCAGAAGGAAACTTATTCAGCTTTGATTGATCTCGGAACCAATGGCGAAATTGTTATTGGCAATAAAAATCAGATCGTTTGTGCTTCAACCGCTGCTGGCCCGGCTTTTGAAGGGGCCAATATTTCGATGGGAATGCGGGCTGTCACAGGTGCGATCTCCTCGCTTTGCCTGAATAATGGAAAAATTGAAGCCAGCGTAATTGGGAATACTACAGCAAAAGGTATTTGTGGAAGTGCCTTGATTGATGCTGTGGCCATTCTCCGAAAACTGGATTTGATTGGCATGTTTGGTGAAATCAATTCGGTCGAGAAGCAAATTCACCTTGCCGGAAAAGTAAGCTTGAGCCAAAAGGACATCAATGAATTTCAATTGGCCAAAGCTGCCATTGCTGCCGGTCTGACAATTTTGTCCAATAAGCTGGAGATTCAGATTTCCGATATTCAGGAAATCTATATTGCCGGAGGATTCGGCAGTTATATCAACATCGGAAATGTGATGGCAACTGGGATGATAGAGCTTCCGGAAGAAAAAATTCATCAAATGGGGAACACTGCCCTGATTGGGGCAAAAATGTTCCTGTTTTCTGATTCGACTGTTACCGATGAAATCCTAAAAATAACCTCTCACATTAATCTGGAAGGCGATCCCAATTTTCAGGATATTTATGTGGATAAGATGCTGTTATAGAAGTTCGAAGTGCCTAAAATTCGGAGTGCCTAAAGTTAAATGCCATGCTTCGATTAAGGTATTTTTTAGCTTTAGGCACTTTAGTTCACTTTAGGCACTCTGAACTATTTTCTAATCAACCTGCTCCAGCAATGCATCGCGTTCACGAAGGAATACAGAAAGCCGTTCAATGTTACTACGGGTAATAGCAACCCTTCCGGAGCGGATAAACTGGGTTACACCAAAAACATTCAGTTCATCAAATAAACGCTGTGTTTCATCCGAATGGCCGGTTTTCTCGATCACCACATATTCGCGGGTCAATTCAAGAATTCGGGCGCCACTGTTGCGAACAATTTTTTCCACCTTATCCGATTCGAACAAAAATTCGGTCGAAACTTTATACAGGGCAATTTCCTGATAGATCATCTCGTCGTTGGTATTGGCGAATACTTTTAAAACATCAACCACTTTTTCCAACTGCCCTACAACTTTCTGCACGCGTTCAGGAGTATCCCTGATCACAATAGTAAATTTAAATACGCCCGCTATTGCCGATTCAGAAACTGTTAAACTATCGATATTGATTTTGCGCCGGGTAAAAATGATGGTGATCCGGCTCAATAAACCAATATGATCTTCCGAGAAAACAGTTATGATATATTCTTGTTTCATGTTGATATTGTTTTGAAGCCCCCTCCAAACCCCGAGCACTCGGGGCTTAAAAAAAGCAAGTTTTTGAATTTATGGGTCAATTATATTTTATTGTGTGTATCAAATTTGATTTGTCAAGGAAGTTTCATCATGGTCGTATTTTCATTTTAATCAATTTAAGGAAACAATCGAGTGCCGATTCTTCCCCCCCCCTCCATTTTGGAGGGGATGGGGGAGGCTGATGCTACTATGGTTCAAGTAAAATATCTGAGATTGATGCTCCGGTCGGAATCATCGGAAAAACGTTATCTTCCTGTTCAACAACTACTTCCAAAACATATGGTCCCTGATGATCGATCATTTCCTGAATAGCGCCTTCCAGCTGATCGCGGGAGGTAACTTTTTGTGACGCCAAACCATAAGCCTTTGCAATACCGACAAAATCAGGGTTTTTCATTTCAGTGAACGAATACCTCTTTTCGAAGAAAAGTTGTTGCCACTGGCGAACCATGCCCAAAAAATTGTTGTTAAGAACAATAACTTTCACCCCGATTTCATATTGCGAAATGGTTCCCAATTCCTGAATAGTCATTTGGAAACCTCCATCGCCAACCATGGCAAATACTTCCCTGTCAGGACGACCAATTTTAGCGCCCATCGCAGCAGGAAGTCCATATCCCATCGTTCCCAATCCACCGGAAGTAACATTGCTGCGTGACTGATTAAACTTGAAATAACGCGACGCGATCATTTGCTGCTGACCTACATCAGTGACCAAAATGGCGTCGTTATTGGTTTTTTCTGAAGCAATCCGAACCACTTCACCCATGGTTAATCCTTTCTTTTTGGGATAGACATCATGCGCTATTACTTTTTCATATTCAATTTTGTCACAATCGTGGAATTCTTTCAGCCATTCCTTGTGCGAATTAGGATTTACATTATCGATCAACATCCGGAGCGATTTTTTAGAATTTCCTAAAACCGGAGCGTCAGCACGAATAATTTTATTGATTTCGGCCGGATCAATTTCAAGGTGAACAACCTTTGCCTGGCGGGCATAAGCCGCAACTTTCCCGGTTACGCGGTCATCGAAACGCATCCCGATTGAAATAACCACATCCGCTTCGTTGGTCTTAATATTCGGACCATAATTTCCGTGCATTCCCAACATTCCTACATTCAAAGGGTGGTTGCTTGGAAGAGCTGAAAGACCTAATAAAGTCCAGGCAGCCGGAATTCCGGTTTTTTCGATAAATTCTTTTAGTTCATCCTCAGCATGTCCTAAAATAACACCATGTCCAAATAAAACAATGGGTTTTTTAGCTTCGTTAATTATATCAGCAGCTACTTTTATTTGAAACGGATCAACCGGATATTCCGGCAGATAACTTCTTATTTTGGTGCATTTTTTATACTCAAAATCGAACTGTGCAAATTGTGCATCTTTCGAAATATCAAGCAATACCGGTCCTGGACGGCCGGTCAATGCAATGTGAAAAGCTTTGGCAATGGCTTCCGGAATTTCTTCGGCTGAAGTAATCTGATAATTCCATTTGGTAACCGGCATTGAAATACCTACCACATCCGATTCCTGAAAAGCATCTGTTCCTAAAAGTGGTGAAGCTACCTGTCCGGTAATGCAGACCAGTGGGATGGAATCAATCAGGGCGTCAGCCAAACCCGTTATCAGGTTTGTAGCTCCAGGACCTGAAGTCGCAAAACAGACGCCAACTTTACCTGTTACTTTGGCATAACCTTCGGCCGCATGGATGGCTCCCTGCTCGTGACGGGTTAAGTAGTGGGTAACTTGTTGATCGTAATCGTAAAGCGCGTCATAAATGGGCATGATCGCACCTCCAGGATACCCGAAAATGGTATCAACTTCTTCTTCCAGAAGAGATTTTATTACAGCTTCTGAGCCGCTTATTCGCTGTGTTGCCATATTTTTCAGTTTGTGTTTTCTATTTATATTCTTAAAAATTTACCATTTGACTATTTACCATTTACTATTTAAAAAAACTACCTCAGAGCATAAAATAGTAAATCGTAAATGAATAAATCGTAAATAACCACATTTGAATTTACTATTGAACAATTTACAATTTACTATTTGGAAACTACATCAAAGCCACAAAATGGTAAATAGTAAATGAATAAATCGTAAATCAATCAATTATCCTGATTGCACCCCTGTCAGCCGACGAAACCATGCTGGCATAGGCTTTCAGCGCCTTGCTAACCTGACGTTCGCGTGGCGCTGGCATGAAGGCATCTTTCCCTTTTCCCATTTCTTTTTTCCTTCTTTCTGCTAATTCTTCATCGCTGAGCAGAACATCAATTTTGCGGGTCAGGATATCGATTTCAATTAAATCACCATCCTGAATCAGGGCAATTTCGCCACCGGCTGCCGCTTCCGGAGAAACATGCCCGATTGACAAGCCAGAAGTTCCGCCTGAAAAACGACCATCGGTAATCAAAGCACAAGCTTTGCCAAGCCCCATTGATTTAATGTATGATGTTGGATACAACATTTCCTGCATTCCGGGTCCACCTTTCGGACCTTCATAAATAATCACTACCACATCGCCGGCCTGTACTTTGTCGCCAAGAATTCCGTTGCAGGCATCATCCTGCGATTGGAATACCCTGGCAGTTCCTTTAAAATGATAGACTGAAGGATCGACTCCGGCTGTTTTTACGATGCACCCGTTCCGGGCAATGTTGCCGTACAGAACAGCCAGACCGCCATCTTTGTTGTAAGCATGATCATAATTGCGTATACAACCATTTTCACGATCAGTATCTAATTCTTTATAATACTTTTCCTGAGATCCCATAACAAGATTACGACCCCCTCCCGGCGCTGATTTATATCTACGCAGGGCATCTTCTGTAACAGTTGATGAAACAACGTCATACTCAACAATTGCCTGAGCCAGGGTTCTTCCATCAGCACGTGGAACTGAGGTGTCGAGCATTCCGGCGCGATCAAGTTCAGCCAGTATTCCTAAAATGCCACCGGCACGGTTGACATCCTCCATGTGATAACTTCCACTTGGAGCAACTTTGCAGAGATTTGGTGTAACGCGCGATAATTCGTCAATGTCTTTCATGGTAAAATCCACTTCGCCCTCAGATGCAATGGCCAAAATATGCAAAACAGTGTTGGTCGATCCTCCCATGGCAATATCCAGTTTCATGGCATTTTCGAAAGCGGCTTTTGTGGCAATATTTCGCGGGATCACATTTT
>Ga0209319_1001554_pt1 | contig 18025 bp, 18 predicted proteins | sample RifGroE2_FD_184000 | JGI IMG/M metagenome (GOLD analysis project Ga0209319, IMG submission 184000) | Groundwater microbial communities from Rifle, Colorado - Groundwater E2 (SPAdes) (version 2) | ecosystem: Environmental > Aquatic > Deep subsurface > Groundwater | place: Rifle, Colorado, United...
ACGTTACTGTCGCTGACGAAGTAGGAGGGAGCAGCAAGGTGCCGTGGACGTAGGGTGCATTCCATGTAACATGGTGCGCGAAGCGCACCCGGCTGACCAAATAGCGATATAGAGCAACACGGAAAAGCGGTAAAATCACACCAATTGAAAATCTTGATAAAGGAAGAAGCATGAGCAAAAGTTTGATCCAGTTCATCATCGAAGAGCAACGCGCCATTCCGGGCGCGAGCGGCGATTTTACCGGCCTGATCAGCGACATCGTGATCGCCTGCAAACAGATCGCACACGATGTCAACAAGGGTGCGCTGATCGGCGTGCTGGGCAGCGCGGGCAGCGAGAACGTGCAGGGCGAAACCCAGAAGAAACTGGACATCATCACCAACGAAATTTTCATCAAATCGACCGAATGGGCAGGCCACCTGGCCGCGATGGCTTCCGAGGAAATGGATGATGTCTATCCCATTCCGGCCAGATATCCGAAGGGCAAGTATTTGCTGGTGTTTGATCCGCTCGACGGCTCTTCCAACATCGACGTGAACATTTCCGTCGGCACGATTTTCTCGATCCTGCGCGCGCCCAAGGGCATCGAAAATCCGACCGCGGAGGATTTCCTGCAACCCGGCACCACGCAGGCTTGCGCAGGCTATGCGCTGTACGGCCCTTCGACCATGCTGGTGATTACCAGCGGGCACGGCGTGAACGGCTTTACGCTGGACGGCGATATCGGCGAATTCATGCTGACCCATCCGAACATGAAAATTACCGAGGACACCCGTGAGTTTGCGATCAACGCTTCCAACGAGCGGCACTGGGAAAAACCGGTGCAGCGTTATGTGGAAGAATGCGTTGCCGGCACAAACGGGCCGCGCGGCACCAATTTCAACATGCGCTGGGTCGCGTCGATGGTGGCCGAGGTGCATCGCATCCTGATTCGCGGCGGCGTGTTCATGTACCCCAAGGACACCAAGGACCCCAGCAAGGCCGGCAAGCTGCGCCTGCTATACGAGGCGAACCCGATGTCCTTCATCGTCGAACAGGCGGGCGGGGTGGCTTCCACCGGTTACGAGCGCATCATGGAAGTCAGGCCTTCCGGACTGCACCAGCGCGTACCGGTGATTCTCGGCTCGAAGAACGAAGTCGAGCGCATCGTGCGCTACCACAAGGAGGCATGAAATGGGGAATGACACCGTGCCACGGGTTTCCATCGTGATGGGCAGCGCCAATGACTGGGAGATCATGCAGCAGGCCGCGCGGCAGTTGCAGGACTTCGGCGTGGCTTATGACGCGCGGGTGATTTCCGCGCACCGTTCCCCCGACCTGCTGTTCGATTACATCAAGGAAATCAGCGCGCAGGGCGTGCAGTGTTTCATCGCCGGCGCCGGCGGTGCCGCGCACCTGGCCGGCGTGATTGCCGGCAAGACCACGCTGCCGGTGCTGGGTGTGCCGATTCCATCCAAGTATCTGAAGGGGATGGACTCGCTGCTGTCCACCGTGCAAATGCCCAAGGGCATTCCGGTGGCGACCTTCGCGATCGGCGAGGCGGGCGCGGCAAACGCAGGATTGTTCGCAATTGCGATGCTGGCGCTGCACGATGTGCAACTGGCGCAGAAACTGGCCGAGTACCGCAAGCAGCAGGCGGAGGCCATTGCGGCAACCGCGTTGCCTGCGCTGGGCTGAACAAAACCCTCCTGACATCCCCCGGCAAGGGGATGCCGGGAGGGGTTGAAGCGTTAGAATTTTAGGGAACAATATGTCAGCCTTACACGAATCAAACCTGAGCAGCCTGCCGCTATTGCACCGCGGCAAGGTACGCGATCTCTACCAGGTGGGCGATCAGCATTTGCTGATCGTGCAGACCGACCGGCTCTCCGCCTTCGACGTGATCCTGCCCGACCCGATTCCCGGCAAGGGCGAAGTGCTGACCCGCGTGTCGAATTTCTGGTTCGACAAGCTGCGCCATGTCATCCCGAATCACCTGACCGGCATCGCGCCCGAATCTGTGGTCAAGGGTGAAGCGGAGCAAGCGCAGGTGAGGGGGCGCGCTTTTGTCACCATGAAGCTCAAGCCGTTGCCGATCGAGGCGATTGTGCGCGGCTATCTGGTTGGCTCCGGCTGGAAGGATTATCAGAAGACCGGCGCGGTATGCGGGATTAAACTGCCCGAAGGGCTGCGCGAGGCGCAAAAGCTGCCGCAGCCGCTGTTTACGCCGTCCACCAAGGCGGCGGTCGGCGATCACGACGAGAATATTTCTTTTGCGCAAGCCGTTGAATTGCTCGGCGAAGCACGCGCCAACGAAGTGCGCGATGCAACGCTCGCGCTGTATACCGAAGCGGCAAATTATGCGGCGAGCAGGGGCATCATCATTGCCGACACCAAGTTCGAATTCGGCGTGGACGAAGCGGGCAAGCTGTACCTGATCGACGAGGCGCTCACGCCGGATTCCTCGCGTTTCTGGCCGGCCGACCAATACCAGGTAGGCCGCAACCCGCCCAGCTTCGACAAGCAGTTCGTGCGCGACTGGCTGGAAGCCTCAGGTTGGAACAAGCAAGCGCCCGCGCCGCATGTCCCGCAGGAGGTGCTGCAAAAGACTGCCGACAAATACCGCGAAGCCGCGCAACGCCTGACCGGCGCATGAGTTCGCCCACATGAGTTCTCCAGGACAGCTCATCGAGGGTTTTTCACGCTTCCGCGAAAGGCATTTCGCCAAGGACGATGTGCTGTTCCGCGAACTGGTCGAACAGGGACAGACGCCCAAAACCCTAGTGGTCGCCTGCTGCGATGCGCGCGTCGATCCGGCTTTGATTTTGGATTGCGCGCCGGGCGACCTGTTCGTCATCCGCAACGTCGCCAACCTTATTCCTCCCGCAGAAAACCAGGGCCATTATCACGGCACCAGCGCCGCGCTGGAATTCGGCGTGCGCAAGCTGAATGTCGAGCATCTTATCGTGCTGGGACATGCGCATTGCGGCGGCATTCGCGCGCTGCTGGAGGGCGATATGCAAAAAGAGGACGCGTTCATTTCAGAATGGATGGGGATAGCCGATGCCGCAAGGGAACGGGTAAGCCGGGAATTCGCGGATGCCGGTAGCGCAGCGCACCAGCGTGCCTGCGAGCAGCAGGCGATACTGGTTTCCCTGGATAATCTGATGACTTTTCACTGGATACGCGAGCGTGTCGAACAGGGCACGCTCGCATTGCATGGCTGGTATTTCGACATCGAGCGCGGCGAGCTGCTGGGCTACAACACGGCTGCCCGCCGGTTTGAAGTGCTGTAATTCTATAAAAAACAATTCCTTGTAGCGCGCCTTGTCGGCGTCATAACGCGCATCCAGGGTTGCTTTTTCTGCCTTGGCTTTTTCCAGATCCTGCTGCAGCCTGGCCAATCGTTCCTGCGATTCCTTCAGGTCTTCCTGCAAGCTGGGATAGATTTTTTTACCGGCTTTGGTGCGGGCATCAGCTTCTTTTTGGAAGGCCAGTAAATTGTCGTTGGCTATTTTGATCCGCGAGTTGATGCTGTTGATGCGCGCTTCTATCTGTTGCAGATTGCGGTTGCGCGCCAGATCGATTTCTTGCTCATTACTGTAGGTGTTGACCAGCGCCTTATCACGGCGTTTCCGCTCCAGCTCGGCTTGCTCGTCGGCGCGTTTCTTGATGTCAGCCTGTTCATTGGCGCGGCGCTCTTCGGGAGTGAGCACCTCCTTCTTCTCTATCACGCGTCCGGACTTGTCAAGTTCGCTACGGTCCTTATCGGCATATTCCGGCGGGATGGTTTCGCCGTAATGCGTCGTACCCTTATCGTCCACCCATTTGTACATCTTTGCCGCAACGGGGAAACTGAAAGCGATACCGGCAACAAGCGCGACTAGTAATTTAAATTTAATCATTTATCACTCCATAACGATCGCGATAGGATTGTACGGTGGCCAGATTCTGCTTCATATCCGCTTCATTCTGCAAATAGTCGAGCAGGTCATCCAATGTGGCGATAGACACTACCGGAATGCCATAGTTGCGTTGCACTTCCTGTACGGCGGAAAGCTCGCCCTGCCCGCGCTCCATGCGATCCAGCGCAATCACCACGCCACAAGGCTCGGCGCCGGCCGCGCGAATCAGGTCGATGGATTCGCGCACCGAGGTGCCGGCGGAGATCACATCGTCGATGATCAGCACCCGGCCTTGCAACGCAGCACCCACCGTCGTGCCGCCTTCGCCGTGGTCCTTGGCCTCCTTGCGGTTATAGCAATAGGGCACGTTGCGTCCCTGTTCGGCCAGCGCGATGGCGGTTCCGGCAGCCAGCGGGATGCCCTTGTAGGCCGGGCCGAACAGCATGTCGAAGGGCAATCCTGCGGCAAGGATGGCCTGCGCATAAAACTGCGACAGGTTCCTCAATGCCGCACCGTCATTGAACAGCCCGGCATTGAAAAAATACGGCGACAGCCTTCCGGCCTTGGTCTGAAATTCGCCGAAGCACAACACTTTTTGCTGTACGGCAAAGCGGATGAAATCCTGCCTGAAATTGAACATGGTGATCGGCATGGGTTGAGGCGATGACCGTCATTATAATGGTGCGCCCCAAAATCACCGGAAATTTTCATGCGCATCATCACGATCAACCTGAACGGCATCCGCTCTGCGGCAAACAAGGGCTTCTTCGCATGGCTCGCGCAGCAGGACGCCGACATTGTTTGCCTGCAGGAACTCAAGGCGCAGGCAGCCGACATGACGCAGCAGATGCTTGCCCCGACGGGTTATCACGGCTATTTCCATTATGCGGAAAAGAAGGGGTATAGCGGCGTGGGCATCTATTGCCGCGAAAAACCGCAGCAGGTCACCGCGGGTTTGGGTATCGCCGAATTTGATGCCGAGGGGCGCTACCTGCGCGCGGATTTTGCCGGCTTCAGCGTGGTGGTGCTGTATCTGCCGTCCGGCTCCAGCGGCGAGCAGCGGCAGGCCGTGAAGTTCAAGTTCATGGCGGCTTTCCTGCCGCATTTGCGGGCATTACGCGCCAGCGGGCGCGAAGTGGTGGTCTGCGGCGACTGGAACATCGCGCACAAGGAAATCGATCTGAAGAACTGGCGCGGCAACCAGAAGAATTCCGGCTTCCTGCCCGAAGAGCGCGCCTGGTTGACCGGGTTATTCGACGAGGTTGGCTTTGTCGATGTGTTTCGCGGGTTGCATCCCGAATTGGCGGCTTACACCTGGTGGTCGAATCGCGGCCAGGCATGGGCCAAGGATGTCGGCTGGCGCCTCGATTACCAGATCGCCACGCCCGGCATCGCCGCGCGGGCACAGGCGGCCGCTATCTACAAGGCGCAACGCTTTTCCGATCACGCGCCGCTGATTATCGATTACACCGACTGATCGTGAATCAACCGCCTCCGGATCAGCTTTGCTCCCAAGGCAAACCGGCCACACGCCGACCGCCGGTATCAAGATCAATAGGGTATGACTACAGCGGTTTTGCGTTTTGAACATCGGCTTTCAGGCGATGTCGGGCGAGGCGTGAAGTTACGCTGCGTGCCAATGCAGACGCTGGTGAGTGGCTGGTTCCGGCATAAATAGCAACATACAGCTTATTTCTCCCCGAGTAATATTTCATCCCTTTCGTTCCGTATGTAACAATGCGCGAGTACTTATCTTTGCTACGCGCTGAACGACGAACGAGTTCGCCGAAAAATCATCGTCGAGGCAACAGGCACGACTGTACGACATACTTCGCCATTACGCATTTTGGGTACGGTATATCCCTCCACATCTCATAAGTGCGAATGATCTATTACTTATTGACTACTGGTTAGACGATAAATATGAACGCGGCTTGGTTGCGGAAAGCCTCGGCGAACATTGGTTAATCAGCCTGCTGGATCGAAATGACGAGCATTGCAGATCGCTGTCGATAGGATTATTGCAGAGTTTATACCGGGTACGGTTTTTGGACAGCCGTTACGGAGAATCGAATAGAAAAGAGGCGCGACTACACTTCGATAGTTGGCATGCAAGAAATCTGACAAAGAAGGTATCCGTGCCAAGATTTTTGAATTATGGCCGCGTCTTCTGGAGGTTATTGACACAAAAAGCCGGGAAGGCAAGAAGCTGGCATCAAAGTTATGTGATTGGTCTGTTTTTATGGATGAGATAAACGAGGGCAACAAGCACTTAATCATCGCAGTGGCTCCGTTTGCAGAGGAAGAATACAACTCTCATGACTTGCTTGAGAGCATCGCTAGGATTAGTGCAAAGCAGCCATTCGAAGCCTATGAGGTATGGATTCGACTTCTCGAAGGTACTAGCCAGGATTTCCCCGAGGAAGCAATACGATCCGCACTCACTAATTTGGTGCGAGTAGGATCGGAAGGGCAACGTAATGCAAAAGATGTCGTGAGTAAGTACCTTAGAGGCGGTAACGAGCGTCCGTCTCAGTGGCTGCGAGAGATAAATGCCGGAGCTGCTCCATGACTAGCAAACTGCCGATTAACCTTGCCGATCTACTGCGCCAGCGCACAGTCGAAGGCGACCGCATCGAGTACAAGTCGGGCTGGAACACGGACGCTATGTATATCAAATACGTAATACTTCATTGATTCGATGAATTACAGGTCAAGATGCCGGGGCGATTTCCGCATGACACGGCGCAAGCAGCCCGCCACCTCCGCCGCACAATTCCGCCAATAGAACCCACAATTTGCATAAAAAGGTTTATTATTCCGCCCGTTAAGTAAATCTTATACGCCTGACTAATCCGCCAAATGAGCGCTCAAAGCATGATCGAACCGGTGTTGCCGATGGAGGCCGAACAGTTGCCGCTGATGGAGGCTGCTGCCGATTTGCGCACCGAGGTGGCGCATTTGCTGCCGGGCATCGGCGCGTCGTCGCGCGCGGCGCTGGCCCTGCTGCTGCGGGCGATGAATTCGTATTACTCGAACAAGATCGAGGGGCAGCACACTTATCCCGCCGACCTGGAGCTGGCGTTGCAGCAGCAGTTTTCTGCGGACCAGGAGGTGCGCCGCCGCCAGGAGCTGGCGATTGCGCATATGGATGTGGAGAAGCTGCTGGAACCGGAAGCGAGCGCGATGGAATGGGGCGCCCATTTCAGCGTCGCATGGGTGCAGCGCATTCACCGCGAGCTATACCAGCGGCTGGGCGAGGAGAGCCGCGTCATCGTGGACAAGGATGGCAAGCGGCGTGGCATCATGCTGCCGGGCGAGTTGCGCACGATCAATGTCAAGGTGGGCCACCACGAGGCGCCGCCGCCGGAAATTCTGCCCGAGTTGATGACGCACTTCGAATCGCGCTACCGCAATGCGCCGGGAGAAAGCACCAAGCTGCTGATGGCGGGTTCTTCGTTGCACCGTCTGTCGTGGATACACCCGTTCCCGGATGGCAATGGGCGGGTGAGCCGTTTGCACAATCATTTGCTGCTGTCGCATCTGGGTTTGACGGGCGGGCTGTGGTCGCCGTTGCGCGGGCTGGCGCGTCAGCAAAAAGACTATTACGCCGCGCTGTCCGCCGCCGATCTGCCGCGCCGCAACGATGTGGACGGGCGCGGCAACCTGACTTCCAAGGGCTTGGCGGATTTCATCGAGTTCTGGCTGAAGGTGTGCCTGGATCAGGTGCGCTTCATGGAGCAGATGCTGGCGCTGGACAGTTTGCAGCAGCGCTATGTTGCGTTGGCATTGCAGGTGCTTTACGACTATGGGCGCGGGCCGCTGCTGCACCATCGCAGCAAGCTGGACCCGGAGAAGCTGGGGCGGGCGCTGCATCGGCTTTTCGTCGAGGGGAGACTGGAGCGCGGCGAACTCAAGGCGATGCTGGAAACTTCCGACCGCACCGCGACACGGGTGATCGCCAACCTGATGGCGCAGCGGCTGGTGACTTCCCCATCGCGCCTCGGCGCGCTGGAGCCGGGGCTGCCGTTCTTCAGCCTCAAGTATCTGTTCCCCGGCCTGTGGCCGGAGGCGGAGGGTGTGATGACGCCGCCGCCATCGAGTGATCGCCATGTCTGAATACATTCACGTTGAAAAGCCTTTTCTGGAACAGCTTGCCGTGTTGGGCTGGCAGGTGCTGGATCAGGGTGACGGCAACGCGGCTGATTGCGAATGACCAGCAAACTCCCCATCAACCTCGCCGACCTGCTGCGCCAGCGCACGGTGGAAGGAGCACGCATCGAGTACAAGGCGGGCTGGAACCCGGACGCCATCGTGCGCACCTTGTGCGCGTTCGCCAACGATTTCGAGAATCTGGGCGGCGGTTACATCGTCATCGGGCAGGACTGCGATGCCAACGGCCAGCCGGTTTTTCCGCCGGTCGGTGTATCCGCCAATCAGCTGGACAAGATTCAGCGCGAGCTGCTTGGGTATTGCAACCTGATCCAGCCGCCGTATTTTCCGATGCTGAGCGTGGAGGTATTTGAGGGCCGCAACCTGATCGTGCTGTGGGCGCCGGGCGGGCAGAACCGTCCTTACAAGGCGCCTGCGGCGGTGACGGCCAAACAGAAGGTCTATCAGTATTTCATCCGGCGCTATTCCAGCACAGTCGAGGCGCGCGGCGCAGACGAGCGCGAGTTGCTCAGTCTTACCGCGACCGTGCCTTTTGACGATCGCTATCATCAGACCGCCAACATGGTGGAGCTGTCGCCGCGATTGATGGAGGAATTCTTGCGCGAAGTGGGCAGCGATCTCGCAGAAGAAGCCAACGCCCTCTCGATCGAAGCCCTGGGCCGGCAGATGAATGTCGTGGGTGGCCCGCAAGAAGCGCCTTTGGTGAAGAATGTGGGTTTGCTCTTTTTCAACGAGCGCCCTCACCAGTTTTTTCCGGCAACACAGATTGACGTGGTGTGGTTCCCCGAAGGCGCGGGGGGCGACCGCTTCGAGGAGAAAACCTTTCAGGGGCCTCTCGCCCGCATGACCCGCGAGGCGCTCGACTATATCCAGCGCAACTATCTTCGCGAAACGGTCATCAAACACCCGCAGCGGGCCGAGGCCGAGCGCTTCTGGAACTTTCCCTATGCGGCCATTGAAGAGGCTGTGGTCAATGCCGTATACCACCGCTCCTATGAAGAACGGGAACCCATCGAAGTGCGGATCACCCCGGACGACTTGGTGGTGTTGAGTTTTCCCGGCCCGGATCGCTCCATCCGGATGGAAGACCTGCGGGCCGGCAAGGCAGTCAGCCGCCGCTACCGCAACCGCCGTATCGGGGAATTTCTCAAGGAACTGGATCTCACCGAAGGGCGTTCCACCGGGATTCCAAAAATACTGAAGGTCATGAAGGAGAACGGTTCTACCGCGCCCGAATTCGAGAGTGATGACGACCGCACCCACCTACTGATCCGTTTGCCTGTTCATGCTCGGGCGATGGGTCAGGCGGAAGTGGGGGCCCAGTCGGGGGCCCAGTCGGGGGCCCAGTCGGGGGCCCAGTCGGAACAGATCATGGCCGCGCTTCTGAAGGTGCCTCTATCCATGAACGAACTGGTGACGACCTTGGGGCTGAAAAGCAAGACAGGCTCGCTGAAGAGAACGGTGAACGAGTTGCTTGCCGATGAATTCATCGAGTACACCATCCCCGACAAGCCAAGCAGCCGCCTCCAAAAGTATCGCTTGACCGACAAGGGGAAGCAAACGCTCGAAGATGGCAGAGATTCGGCATGAGTGAGTTCCTTCACGTCGAAAAGCCCTTCCTCGACCAGCTTGCAGCGCTGGGCTGGACGGTCATCGATCAGGGGCAGGGATTCATCCCAAGCGACCCGGCGGCGAGTCTGCGCGGGAGCTTCCGCGAGTGGCTGCTGCCCGAAGTGTTCCGCAACGCGGTGCGTGCCATCAACACCACTGACGGCACGGCCTGGCTGACCGATCGCCAGCTCGACGAACTGCGCGACCAGATTTTGCGCCAGCCGAACCGCACTCTGCTGGAGGCGAACGAGGCGATACAGTCCTTGCTGTTCAAGGCGCAGGTGGATGCGAACGAGCTGACCGGGGAGCAAGACCCGGTGGTGAAGCTGATTGATTTCGCCAACCCGGTCAATAACCAGTTCCACGCGATCAACCAGTTCCGCATTGATACGCCGGGCTGCGTGAAGCAGTTCATCATTCCGGATATTGTGCTGTTCGTGAACGGCATTCCGCTGGCGGTGGTTGAGTGCAAGCTCGGTAGCCCGACTTGCGCGAACCCGATGCACGAGGCTTTTGTGCAATTGCAGCGCTATCGCGATGCGCGCGAGGCGACAGAGGAAGCCGGGCTGAAAGAGGGCGAGCCGCGTTTGTTCCACAGCAATCTGCTGCTGATCCGCAGCAGTGGGGCAGAGGCGGACTATGGCACGATCACCTCAGGCGAGGAACACTTCTACGCCTGGAAGACGCTGTGGCCGGAGAGCGATGAGGGTGCAAAAAAACTGAACCCGCAGCAGCGGCTGATTCAGGGCATGCTGGGCAAGCAAAATCTGTTGCTGCTGTTGCGCACTTGTGCTGTGTTCATGGACACCGATTCCGGCAAACGCATCAAGGTAGTGGCGCGCTATCAGCAGTTCCGCGCGGCAGGCAAGATCATCGAGCGTTTGCGCCAAGGTGCGTCGCCGATGCAGCGCAGCGGTGTGGTGTGGCATACGCAGGGGTCGGGCAAGTCGCTCACCATGGTGTTCGTGGCGCGCATGTTGCGCGCTTCCCGCGACCTCAACGATTACAAGATTCTGCTGGTGAACGACCGCGTTGATCTGGAAGATCAGCTTGGCGACACTGCCGCGCTGATCGGCGGCAAGGTGAATGTGATCGAGAACACACAGGCATTGCGCAAGCATCTGGCGACGGACAGCTCCGACATCAACATGGTGATGGTGCATAAATTCCAGGAGCGCAAAGAGACGCTAACGCCGCAGGTAGCCGAGGCGCTGGGTACTTATCTGGCGATGCCTTCCGCCAGCACCTTTGGCGTAGTGAATACGTCCGAGCGCATCATCCTGATGATCGACGAGGCACATCGCACGCAAGGTTCCGACCTTGGCGATAATCTGTTCGAGGCTTTCCCCAATGCCACCCGTATCGCCTTCACCGGCACGCCGCTGATTACCGAGCGCCACGAGGGCAAAAAGACGGTGAAGCGCTTCGGCGAATACATCGACACCTACCGTTTGATGGACGCAGTGCACGACGGCGCGACGTTGCAAATTCTGTATGAGGGCAAGACCGCCGATACCGCGCTGAACGAGAAGCACGAATTCGATACCAAATTCGAAGACCTGTTCCGCGACCGCAGCGAGGCCGATCTGCTGGCAATCAAGAAGAAATACGGCGCGACCGGCGACATCCTGGAAGCCGAGCAGCGCATTGGCGCGATAGCGCGCGATCTGGTGGGTCTGGATATATCGTAATTTGGCCGAGTGGCGTGATTTGAATGCGGCACGTGTTGTGCGAGAGTGGGTCAACGGCGAGGGTTTTCTTTACCTTGGTTGTGCCTACCGGTTGTTGCTGACGCAAGAGCAAGTTGAGCCGCTTAAGCTCAAGGATGGCCGCTTTTGCTTGCAAAGAAAAATTGTTGAGGCTGGCGGCGAAGAAGCGGCCAAGCAGGTATTCGAAAAGTTTTATGCAGAAAAGGCATTGGAGCGAATTAAAAAACGAGTAGCCTATTTCGCGCCCAAGGTTGGCGTTGCGCCTTTATCGGTAGAGGTGAAGGAACTCGGCTACCGCTGGGCCACCTGTACCTTTGATGGACGACTGAGCTTTCACTGGAAGTGCATGATGGCATCGCCGAAAGTCATCGACTACATCGTGGTGCATGAGCTTTGCCATTTGCATCATCGGGATCACACTGATGCGTTCTGGAATGAAGTAGACAAGGTGATGCCAGACTATGCAGAAAGAAAATCATGGCTGCGGGAGAACGGTTCCGCACTCGACATCTGATTGTGTGTCATGAATTATTCAATTCATTGTTTGCTTGAATATCTGCTTTGAATATCTGGTATTGGGCAGGTTATGTATCGCCTTAGGGCCGTTACCGCCCTTCGTGAACGACCGCTTTCGGGTTGGCTAACCATGGGAATTGCTGGTATTTTCTATCAACTACACCAGCTAGCCGCTAACAATTGACGGTATTTGCTACGGTATCGGGAAAAGCGCGGCATCAAGAACCCAGCCATAGCGCGGCTTGCAGAGGATCAGCTTTGTTCCCAGGGTAATCCCGCCGCGCGCCAGCCGCCCAGTATGTTGCGATGTTCATCCGCGTCCTTCTCGCCTTCGAAGCCTTCCAGCACGTTGTAGCAGTCGCTGTAACCAGCCTTGGTGGCGGCAGTGGCGGCGGCGTTGGAGCGCATTCCGCTGCGGCAGATGAATAGCGCCAGCGCTTCCTTATCCACCTGCTGCTCGAGCTGGGTGATGAAATGCGGGTTGGGTTTCATGCCCGGATAGATGGCCCATTCGATTTCCACGGCATCGGGTATGCGCCCGACCCAGTCCAGTTCGGCGCGGCTGCGCACATCCACCAGCTTGGCGCCGGGTGCGGAACGCAGCACTTCATAAGCCTCGTCCGGATACAGCGCGCCCTCGTAGGGCAGATTCATTTCCTTGGCGCGTTGTTGTGCGGCTTGCAGAATGGCGGTAATTTTCCCCATATTGTTTCTTTCATAGCGTTGTTTAACGAATCTGGCGCAGGTGATATGCTGCGCAGTGACAGTCGCATAGTAGCGCAACCGGCATGAAAAATCATATCCATAAACATCAACCCCAGGCTGATATCGGGGCTTTCGAGCCGATGCATCCGGAGCGCTTTGCCGCCGCGCAAAAAAGCACCTGGGTGAGTATTGTCATCAATTTGCTGCTGACTTTCTTTCAGGTCGTGGGCGGATTTTTCGCACATTCGCAAGCGTTGATGGCAGACGGCTTGCATTCGCTGTCTGATCTGCTGTCCGATATGCTGGTGCTGTATGCGAACCGGCACGGCAACCGGCACGCCGACGCCAACCATCCTTATGGGCACGCGCGGGTGGAAACTGCGGCAACGCTTATCCTGGCACATTCCTGGCGGTACTCGGCGTGGTGCTGCTGGTGGCCGCCAGTCAGCAGGCCGGGCAGGCCGATGCGTTGCAGGCACGCTGCGATGAACTGGTGCGCGATGATGAGTTATTCCGCGCCATTCATGTTCATCGCAGCCATGCACAAAATTAGTGCGTAAGCTGGCTGTTACGCCCATTTTTGGTGCAAATATTTTGTGTGCCGCATGATGGGCTTATGGCACAATGGCAGCCTGCCATATGTAAAGAATTGGCACGCTTTGTGCGGTGCTTTATAAGTATGAAATTCCGGATTTCAGTTGAGTAGTTTAATTTTTAATTTTCGTATTCTTGTGGGAGAAAGCTATGTCGATGTCGGTAAATGATGTGTTGAAGATGATTAAAGACCATGACGTCAAGTTCGTGGATTTCCGTTTTACCGATACGCGCGGCAAGGAACAGCACGTCGGTGTGCCGGCCAAGTACGTGGATCTGGACAAATTCGAAGACGGCCATGCGTTCGATGGTTCCTCCATCGCCGGCTGGAAGGGCATCCAGGCTTCGGACATGCTGTTGATGCCGGATCCGGCGACGGCCTATCTCGACCCGTTCATGGACGAAAACACCCTGGTGATCACCTGCGACGTGGTGGAACCGACCGACGGCAAGGGTTATGACCGCGATCCGCGCTCCATCGCGAAGCGCGCCGAAGCCTACCTGAAGTCCAGCGGCATCGGCGACACCGCCTTCTTCGGCCCGGAGCCGGAATTCTTCATTTTTGACTCGGTGAACTGGCATGTCGACATGTCCGGCTGCTCCGTCAAGATCAATTCCGAAGAGGCAGCCTGGTCTTCCGCAGAGAAATTCGATGGCGGCAACACCGGCCACCGCCCGACCGTCAAGGGCGGCTATTTCCCGGTTCCGCCGGTCGACAGCCTGAACGACATCCGCGCGGCGATGTGCCTGGCTCTGGAAGACATCGGCATCGAAGTCGAAGTGCATCACCATGAAGTGGCGACCGCCGGACAGTGCGAAATCGGCACCAAGTTCAACACCCTGGTGCGCCGCGCCGACCAGACCCAGGCATTGAAATACGTGGTGCATAACGTCGCGCACCAGTACGGCAAGACCGCGACCTTCATGCCCAAGCCGATCGTCGGCGACAACGGTTCCGGCATGCATGTGCACCAGTCGATCTGGAAGGACGGCAAGAACCTGTTTGCCGGCAACGGCTACGCCGGCCTGTCCGAGACCGCGCTGTACTACATCGGCGGCATCATCAAGCACGCCAAGGCGCTGAATGCGATCACCAATCCGGGCACCAACTCCTACAAGCGCCTGGTTCCGCATTACGAAGCTCCAACCAAACTGGCTTACTCGGCCAAGAACCGTTCCGCTTCGATCCGCATCCCGCATGTGGCCAGCGACAAGGCGCGCCGCATCGAGACCCGTTTCCCGGATCCGACCGCGAACCCGTACCTGTGTTTTACGGCCTTGATGATGGCCGGCCTGGACGGCATCCAGAACAAGATTCACCCAGGCGATCCGGCCGACAAGAACCTGTACGATCTGCCGCCGGAAGAAGACGCGAAGATCCCGACCGTGTGCAGCTCGCTGGATGAAGCGCTGGCGCACCTGGATAAGGATCGCGAATTCCTGACGCGCGGTGGCGTGTTCTCCAACGACTTCATCGATGCCTTCATCGCACTGAAGATGGACGAGGTGACCCGTTTGCGTATGACTACGCATCCGGTCGAGTTCGACATGTATTACAGCATCTGATTTCGGCCTCACAAAGCAGAACAACAAAACGGGGCGCAAGCCCCGTTTTGTTTTTGGACTGCAAATGTTTGGACTGTAAATGTTTGTCTGGGTCTGATGCTTGCCCTATACTTGGCCGTGCCACTTTGCAGGAGAATGAAAATGAAGCTCGGATATCTGCTTGCGATAATATGCCTCTGCCCGGCGTTGGCACAGGCGGAGATATACAAGGCTGTCGATGCCGATGGCCATGTCACTTATTCCAGCACGCCGATCAAGGGCGGCAAGAAGATTATTCTGGAGCCGTTGCCCACCATGGTTCCGCCGGCGCGCGCGCGTTCCACCGCTTCGCCCGAGGGCTTTCCGAGAGTGGATAGCGCAACGCAAAAAGGCCGCGATGAGATGCGCCGCAAGATTTTGCAGGAAGAGTTGAGCACGGAAGAAAAGCTGCTCGAGGAAGCCAGGCAGAACCTGAAAGAAGGCGAAGCGAATCCCGAAGTCTATCGAGGCAAGGACGGCAAGACTTATCGCAATGTAGCGAAATATGAAGAGAAGACCAAGACGCTGAAAGACCGGGTCGAGTTGCATAGCAGGAATATCGAAGCGCTCAAAACCGAGTTGTCAAAACTCAAGTAGATTTTCCATCTGGCATGTTTCCTGCTGCGCAAGAATGTATGCCTGACCTTCCGACTTTTACGCTCGAACACCTGGCCACCGCCGTTATTCTGCTGGATGGCGAGGCGCGCGTCGTTTACCTCAACCCGGCTGCGGAACATCTGTTCGATGTGAGCGGCAAGAATCTGCTCGGACATCCGGTGCAGCAGGCATTCACGGATACCGGGCAATTGACCCATGCGATGCAGCATGCGATCCGGGACAACGCCAGCTATATCGAGCACGACCTGACGCTGGGCACGCATGCGCACGGCAGGCTGCATTTGCGCTGCGCGGTCACACCGGTGCAGCTTGATAAACAATACCTTTTGCTGGAATTCCACCCGATAGACCGGCCGCTCAAGCTGGCACGCGAAGAGCAGATGCTGGATCAGACGCAGGCCAGCCGCCTGCTGTTGCGCAATCTCGCGCACGAGATCAAGAACCCGCTCGGCGGCATACGCGGCGCGGCGCAGTTGCTCGAGCAGGAACTGGAAAAGCCGGCCTTGCGCGAATACACCCAGGTCATCGTGCAGGAGGCGGACCGGCTGCGTTCGCTGATGGAGAAACTGCTCTCCCCGCAGAACGCCTCGCACTACAGCGCGCTCAACATTCATGAAGTGCTGGAGCGCGTGCGCAGCGTGGCGCTGGCGGAAATACCGGCGGGGTTGACGATCCGGCGCGATTACGACATCAGCCTGCCCGCGCTGATCGGCGACAAGGAGCAGTTGATCCAGGCGATGCTCAATATCGTGCGCAACGCCGCGCAGGCGATGCAGGGCAGCGGCACCATCACCCTGCGCACCCGCATCGCGCGGCAGGTGACGCTGGCCAAGCGCCGCCACCGTTTGGCGGTAATGGTGCAGATCATCGACAATGGCCCCGGCATTCCGCCGGAATTGCAGGACAAGATTTTTTACCCGCTGGTATCGGGGAGTGTCGATGGCCACGGGCTCGGGCTGACGCTGGCGCAGGACTTCATCAGTCAGCATCACGGCGCAATAGAATTCGACAGCGAACCGGGGCGCACCTGCTTTACCGTGTTGTTGCCGCTTCCTTAATCCTGAATAGACGAAACCAAATAGGTAGCCCGGATGAAGCGCAGCGAAATCCGGGGAAGCATCCCGCAAGCCCCCCGGATTCCGGCCTTCGGCCTGCATCCAGGCTACAAAAGCAACTAAAGGTAAATGAATATGGATATGAAACCAATCTGGATCATAGACGACGACCGCTCGATACGCTGGGTGCTGGAAAAAGCCCTGGCGCGCGAGAACATCGAGTTCAAGAGCTTCGCGACGGCGGACGATGCGTTGCGCGCGCTGGACAACGATCCCCCGCAAGTGGTGGTCAGCGATATCCGCATGCCGGGCAGTTCCGGGCTGGATTTTTTGCAGGCACTGCACCAGCGCCATCCGCTTGTTCCGGTCATTATCATGACCGCCTACTCCGACCTGGAAAGCGCCGTCTCGGCGTTCCAGGGCGGCGCGTTCGAATACCTGCCCAAGCCGTTCGACATCAATCACGCGGTCGAGCTGATCCGGCGCGCCTTGGAGCAGAGCCAGCGCAAATCGGGCGAGACGCAGGAAGTCGAAGCCGCCACCGACATCCTCGGCCACGCCCCCGCGATGCAGGAAGTATTCCGCGCCATCGGCAAGCTGGCGCAATCGCAGGCGACCGTGCTGATCAACGGCGAATCCGGCACCGGCAAGGAACTGGTGGCACGCGCGCTGCACCGCCACAGCCCGCGCGCCGGCAAGCCGTTCATTGCGATCAACACCGCCGCGATCCCCAAGGATCTGCTCGAATCGGAACTGTTCGGCCACGAGCGCGGCGCGTTCACCGGCGCGGCGGCGACGCGGCACGGCCGCTTCGAGCAGGCGGAAGGCGGCACGCTGTTCCTCGACGAGATCGGCGACATGCCCGCCGACTTGCAAACCCGTTTGCTGCGCGTGCTGTCGGACGGCAATTTCTACCGCGTCGGCGGCCATCAGCCGATCAAGGCCAATGTGCGCATCATCACCGCGACCCACCAGAACCTCGACGAGCGCGTCAAGCAGGGCCTGTTCCGCGAAGACCTGTTCCACCGGCTGAACGTGATCCGGCTGCGCCTGCCGCCGTTGCGCGAACGGCGTGTAGATATCCCGCTGCTGGCGAAATATTTCCTGCAGAAGAGCGCGCGCGAACTGGGCGTGGAACAGAAGCAATTGAGCGAAGAAGCGCTGCGCTTCCTCGCCGCGCAGGACTTTCCCGGCAACGTGCGCCAACTGGAAAACCTCTGTCACTGGCTGGCCGTGATGACGCCCTCGCAGAGGATCGAGATCGCCGACCTGCCGCCCGAGTGGCGCGGCGAATCCGCCTCGGACGCGGCGCTGGGCGGCGACTGGAGCGCCGTGCTGGCGCAACAAGTAGGGCTGGCCTTGCAGCGCGGCGAAGATCACATCATGGGCAAGCTTGCCGCGCAATTCGAGCGCACCCTGATCCTGCAAGCCCTGCACCACACCGGCGGGCGCCGTATCGAAGCGGCCATCCTGCTAGGCATCGGGCGCAACACCCTGACGCGCAAGATACAGGAACTGGGCTTGGAAAATCAGGAGGGGGTATAGGAGCGGGCCATGCCCGCGATGGAACGCTTCG
>Ga0209319_1001556_pt1 | contig 18008 bp, 17 predicted proteins | sample RifGroE2_FD_184000 | JGI IMG/M metagenome (GOLD analysis project Ga0209319, IMG submission 184000) | Groundwater microbial communities from Rifle, Colorado - Groundwater E2 (SPAdes) (version 2) | ecosystem: Environmental > Aquatic > Deep subsurface > Groundwater | place: Rifle, Colorado, United...
GTTGTCTTTGTGCTTTGACTATCAATTAGTCCATACGTTGGATTGGGGTCTTTTCCCATTCTAATCCTGTCTTCACGAACCGCTAAATCCATTATTTTTTTCCAAAGACCGCTTTTTTTTGCTCGATAAAAAAACGTGTGAACGGTGCTCCAGCACGGAAAATCATTGGGTAAAAGACGCCATTGGCAACCCGTTTTTGTTATATAAAAAACCGCATTAACTAAAATTCTTTTGTCATGTACTGATCTATTGCCGTTTGAAAAAAGATCTTTTATTTTTTCCCAACCCGCATCCGTAATATCACTTGCATATGCCATATGGTTACTCCTTCTAATCAGGAGTTTACCAGATTTTTATTTATTCATGAAGACAGCTTCTAAGTACGTATTGTCTGGGCGAAGGCTTGACCCGATGAAAGATAAGGTTTAGAAAGGCAAATGAGGTTGGGTTTGTTGTTTTGTATGGCGATACGTGCGCAGTCATGCACAAAATTTGTTATGCACAATTATGGCAAAGGGCCAAGTGATTGGGGGCCCGCGCACATGCGCTTACTGTTTACATGATTCACACTATTAAAGATCACGAGTGTGCCAAAGGAGCCCCGCTATATAACAAAAAGTAAAGCGCTCGAAATATTTCGAGCGCTTTACTTTTTGAGTTGTTTCAGTGACGTATGCGTATGAGTTAGTGAGTTCTATTACCTTCTCGAATAAATTCTGGAAGAAAACCTAAAATAAATTTTTCAAAATTATTGATGCTACTGAGAACTTGGTTCTCCATGTTGTTTACAGGCTGTCTCATATTTTTTCTCATTTGATCGGTCATTTTTTTTGTAGCTTGAGCATATCTCAAAAGATCTTGTGCTTTAATAGCATTTTTTTGATCAGGTTTTACAATTGCTAAGCTGTCGTTTATCAAAGAAATAGCCCTTTGTTCATCAAAAAAATTGATCAAATTAATTCTACCTATTGGCATTTGACTGCTGAACAGGAAACCTCTCTCAGGGTTTTTATACAGTGTCATAGCAAACGTGCCTTCGCGATTTGGTTTAATATCTAAAATTTCGGACATAAATAATCGAAAGGCCTCATTCCAGTAGTAAAGCATTTCCTTGAGAGCTGGTTGTGTAATTTCATTTACCGTAGGTAAAAGCCCTTTGTATGCTGGTTCTTGCGATTGAGACCATGCTTGCTCAATATTCATAGCCTGAAGGGCACACGAACTTGAACAAAGAAGCAATAACATAACACCCATTTTTTGTGTGCGTAAAATTTTTGCCATAAAATCCTCCTTAAATTATATAAAAAAATGATTCACATTTTGAAAGTACGTATTAATAATAAGTTTATTTACTTCTATTTGTCAATAGTTTTTAATATAATTGAGAGCATGATATAACGTAAAACAATTAAATTGGCGTATGTTTTTCTGTATCAAATTGAGCGAGCCAAAAAAGTGTGGACCTCAAAGACTCACCATAGCCGTGGCTATACATTTTTCATTTATTTTGCAGCAAAATCACCCGTTCGATCCTCAACTGCTTGCGCGCGTTTTTTATCCAGAGGTTTTTTGATGCGCACGGTACCCGTGAAGTTTATTTTTTTCAGATCGACTTTGCGCATTTGGCGGTTCCACTCAGTCCACCAGTAATACGTTTTATTTTTTATATCACCAATAACGCTCCATTGTGTGTAGCTCAGATTAAAGTTTTTTTCTGACTCACCGCTACGCACTATGCCCTTTGGATAATCAAAATTGTTAAGAATGCGCGATGCCTGGTTGATCGCATCATCAACATTTTTAAGTGGCAATGATGTGTGAGTGTAAAAAAATGCACGCACAAATCGTGAGGGTGACGAGTAATCGCCAGGCAACCCAGCCATGCCATAGCCACTGCTCAAAGGGCTGAAATTGATACCACTCAGCATGCGATCGCTGGGACCTGCAGCATACGGATTAAGTTGCGTGTAGTTGCGCAGGTTGGTTAAGTGCCAATTGTAATCGGGTGAGTTGGTCATAATGCCCGTGGTGTTGTCATATATGTGTAGTTGGCTGCCAGTATACTCGATAACAATTGATGCGCCGGTTTTATCGGTGACCACATAGTGCAAGGGCATAGGTGCATGAATTTTATCAGAGAGCTCTTGATTGGTGACCACATATATTTTGGGGAGTTCACGTTTTATTTCGGCAACTGATTGAAAGGTCCCGAGGAGATAGCCCACCATCTCAAAGTTATGGATCGATTTTTTTGCGTGTTTTTTTGTGAGCGGTTGGTACTGAGAGAACCACGGCAGATAGAGTCCGCCCACCGTTAAACCGGTTTCGTTCATGCCATCCAGGTAGTAGGGCAAACCCAGGCCGTTGATGGCTACGTAGCCATACTTTGCTTTCCACGTCATGCCCTTTACGCCATATCCAAGGTCTGAGGTTGTGGTGTAATTACGTGGTGTAAGGACCAAATCTGCCTGCGCGTCAAATAAGCCCCACTCGCAGGTTCTGCCATATACAAAATAATTGTTGAGCGTTTTGAGTAGAAAGCTTGTGCATGGTGTGGTTGGAATGAATATGCAGATCACACAGAAGGCAAAAATATATAAAAACAATTGACGATTCATGAAAGGTCTCCTGTATGTGATTGTTTTAAAAGTCTTACAGAAACTAGTCATGGCACAACTGCTGGATGGTATGGCAAGAGTTTGTTATAAATATGTACGTTTTTACTGATGACTTTTCAGACAACAGGGTTTTCTTTTTTTTCTTTTTGCGCACGCTTTGCAGGGTTGTTTTTTTGCGGGGATAGATACTATTGTATGCTGCCCAAGAACTATTTTTGCAAGATCTTGAGATAGCCGTTGTACGGTGCTGTTTCGTATATTGCTTAAAATAATGATGCAGGCATCATCTTTTGGATATCGACGAATGAGTGTAGAAAACCCTTCAATGCCGCCACAATGTCCTACAACGGGGTGCTGGCAAGGTTTGCCGATGCGCCAACCGTACCCATATGCAGATTCATTCGTTTGATTGTACGCCGGTGTGTGTACCCAGGGTGTGAAAATTTTATCAAGTGCAGTATACGAAACCAACACGTTTGAATGGAGCGCGCGATCCCAGCGGTATAAGTCTTCGACGGTCGAATACAGGGCTCCGGCACCGGCATAATATGACATGTCAACAGGGTCCGCATAAGTCAGATGATGTTGTTTAACGACATAACCACAGGCTTTATCCTGAATTTGTTGCTGATTTGCATCGTAACCCGAACTGGTCATGCGAAGAGGCCAAAAAATATGTTTTTGTATAAATGATTCATATGATTCACCTGATACTTGTTCGATTATATAAGTCAAAAGCACGTATCCTGAATTGCTATATTTGTACTGTGATCCTGGTTTAAACTCTAATTTTTTATTTTTAAAAGTGCTTATGAGTCGCGTAATTGATCGGGGTTGAGCTTTGTTTTTTTCGCAATGAGCAAGACTTGTATAGTTGGGTATGCCGGAGGTGTGTGTGAGTAAGTGATGAATCGTGATATTTTTTCCATTCGGATAATCAGGAATATATGTTGACAGAGGATTGCTTTCATTGAGCCGGCCTTGTTCTTGTAGTTGCATGATTGCCAGGGCTGTGAACTGTTTGCTGACCGATCCTAAACGAAATTTTGTGTGTGGAGTATTGGGAGTGCCTTGTGCATAATCAGATTTACCGTACCCCCGAGAAAGCAGTACGTTACCGCTCTTTGCCACAAGAACTGATCCGCTGAACAGACCCCTTTTGAAGTAGGCCTTTACGTGCGCGTCAAGGCGATCGGTTATTGAACCTGCTGCGAATGTGTTTAATGAGCCACTGATTGTGCATAATAAAAATGTGAGTCGTGCGATATGGTTCATACAATGCCTTTGTGTTTCAATTATTATAAGCAGCGTGCTTGTTTTGGCTTCCGCGGATTTGTTATCGCAATAGTTAATGAACATATATGTGTAGAACACGTTACTAACCATAACGGATAGATGTGTGATGTGTACATATTTTTTATTTTTAAAATATGAGTGAATTTCTTTTATAAAATCTGAGTCTTCCACTGTAGATATTCTTGCTATTTATGGTGCATTTACTATACTTATAAACGTTTTTGAAGTATTGATTTTTTGTAACATTTTCTCCTGGAGGATGCGCGTATGTATAAAAAAATTAAACCTCTTTACGATCGAGTAGTTGTTGAGCGTGTGGAGGAAGTTGAGTCAAAAACTGCTGGCGGCATCATAATTCCTGATGCGGCAAAAGAAAAAGCGCAAATTGGTAAAGTTATCGCCGTTGGCAACGGACGTATTTTGCAAGATGGCAAAGTTGCGCCGTTGCAGGTTGCTGTCGGTGATACGGTATTTTTTGGTAAGTATGCAGGTACTGAAGCGGGCGATAATAAGCTCGTGCTTCGTGAAGATGAGATCATTGGGATTATTCTCTAAAAAGGGCTCTGCCCTTTACCCGCAAGCGCCCAGCGCTCCATAACGCAGTAAGTACGTGTCGTTTGGGCTGAAGGCTTGATCTGGTGACATAATATACCAAGTTTATGGCTGGCTATAAACTTGGCCCCTGCCAGCCATACCAGACGAAACCGAACACAAAACATTGAAGTGTTTGGGCGTATCGTATGGGCGACGGCTGGATCCGGTGACAAAGAGTTTGTTTAAAAAATAAGAGGTTTTTATGGCTATAAAAAAAATAATGTTCGGTACTGAAGCTCGTCAAAAGCTTGCAAACGGCGTGGACATGCTCGCCAATACCGTTAAAGTGACGCTCGGGCCTCGGGGGCGCAATGTTGCCTTCAAAGGTGCTTTTGGTTCACCAAAGATCACCAAGGACGGTGTTACAGTTGCTAAAGAAATAGAACTTGCAGATCCGCTCGAGAACATGGGCGCGCAAATGGTGCGCGAAGTCGCATCAAGAACTGCTGATGTCGCCGGTGATGGTACCACGACCGCAACGGTGCTTGCTCAAGCAATTTTCCGCGAAGGTAACAAATTTGTTACCGCAGGCGCAAAGCCTATGGAGCTCAAGCGCGGTATCGATAAAGCGGTTGAAGTGGTTGTTGAAGAGATTAAAAAGGCTGCTATCAAAGTTAAGGGCAAAAAAGAGATCCAGCAGGTTGCAACGATATCTGCAAACTCTGACATATTGATTGGTGAGCAAATTGCTCAAGCGATGGAACGAGTTGGCCAAGACGGTGTGATTACTGTTGAAGATGCAAAAGGTATGGAGAGCTCGCTCGAAGTGGTTGAAGGCATGCAGTTTGATCGCGGGTACCTCTCGCCGTACTTTGTAACTGACGCAGAAAAACTTGAGTCAGTATTGAGCGAGCCAGTTATTTTGATTTATGAAAAAAAGATTGTATCGATGAAATCGCTTTTGCCCGTGCTCGAACAAGTGGCAAAATCAGCGCGTCCTTTGCTCATTATTGCAGAAGACATTGAGGGCGAAGCTCTTGCAACGCTCGTGGTTAACAAATTACGTGGCACACTGAACGTGGTTGCGGTTAAAGCACCAGGCTTTGGTGATCGTCGTAAGTCGATGCTCGAAGACATTGCAGTGATTACCGAAGGTAAGATGGTCTCAGAAGAATTAGGGCTTAAGCTTGAAAATCTGACGATCCATGATTTGGGTAAAGCTAAAAAGGTTATTGTAACTAAAGACAGCTGCACCATCGTTGACGGGTATGGCTTACGTAGCTCAATCGATAGCCGTATTTTGCAAATTCGTGCGCAGATCGAAAATGCAGCATCCTCTTATGACGCAGAAAAGCTGCAAGAACGCCTGGCAAAATTGTCCGGTGGCGTAGCGGTGATTCGTGTTGGCGCGGTAACCGAAACAGAAATGAAAGAAAAGAAGGACCGCATCGAAGACGCATTGCATGCAACGCGCGCAGCGGTTGAAGAAGGCATTGTTTCTGGTGGTGGCGTAGCACTGCTTCGTGCACAAGAAGCTCTCAAAAAGACCAAATTCGAGGGTGACGAGCAATTGGGCGTTGATATCGTTATTCGTGCGCTCGAAGAACCAATCCGTATTATCTCATCAAACGCTGGCTACGAAGCCTCGGTTGTGGTGGAAAAAGTTCGCAATGGCAAAGACACCTACGGGTTCGATGCAAAACGTGGCGAGTACGTTGATATGGTGCATGAGGGTATCATCGATCCTGCCAAAGTAGTGCGTACCGCATTGCAAAATGCAGCATCGATCGCTGGTCTGATGATCACTACAGAAGCGCTCATTGTTGAGCTGCCCGAAGAGAAGAAAGAAAGCCATGATCATGGCAGCGGCTATGGTATGGGCGGTGGCATGGGTGGCATGTACTAAACTTTTTTAAAGAATAATCAGTATTTCAGGGGCTCGTCATACACGACGGGCCCTATTTTTTGTGTGTAAAAATTAAAAAACTATTTACAAATAGATAATATTTTCCGTAGACTGATACTTATGTGTAGCTCATACATAGTGTGTGACTGCGAGTAGGTTAGTTGTTTTAAAAAAAGGAGCTGCTATGCGTATACAAAAATTTTTAAGTTTAGCGTGCCTGTTGGCAACGTTTGCAAGTTGTAACTTGGGAGCTGCTACGTTCAACTTTGATACCATGACAAATGTTGAGGCAAAAGAATATCTTAATAGCACTATTGCGAATATGAGAAAAGAGTTAAATGGGCCGGACATGGCGTTCGCTAAGCCAGAGATGATAGCGAATACAAAAAAATGGGTGTCTTCTGCTGAAGAAGAGTTGAAGAAATTGGCAACTCGCACAGAGCCCTCGGCGGCTGAGATAAAGGCAGCAAAAATCCGAGAGGCAAATTTTTGGATCGGACGTCATGAGGAAGTGTTAAATAATCCAAAAACTGATGCACTTTCTAAGACTTTCTTGGAAGAGAGATTATCAGAATTAAAAGCAGAATTAGCAAAACTGCAAGTGCAGTAACATATCGTATATGATCGTCTATTTCAAAACAAAGTACCAGTCGATTTAACTCGGCTGGTACTTTGTCGTATTATTACCTGGTGCCTGCCACTTAAAATGTTCCGTTTGACAAAAAACTGTAGCTGCTCAAATGTAGTGGTCACTTGGGAATTTTTCATACATGCATATGCGAACATAGAGGGAGCGGAGAATGAAGTATCTATCCTGTGTAACAATAACCATTTTTTTGTTTTGTAATCTTGGTGCTATGGAGCAATTGTCAGAGCAAAAGCTTTCTACTCCTCTTTCTCAACAGATCATTAAACAACAAAAAATTGTGCAATGGCAAATTTATGAATGGTACCAGTCAAAGCTTTTTGAGCCGTACCTCAATCTTCTTGAGCAGTATCTTACCAAAAAATTTGATGCATACGAGACATGGTTTAAATGGAATTATTTTAAACAAAAAGCACAGTATCAACCCGCATATGCAGCAGCGCGTGATGGTGCATGGGAAGAATACCTGGAGTTGTCTGGTGGCAAGGAAACACAGCTAAACAAGAAATTTTTGGGCTACTATGCGAGGTGTATAGATCATACTTTACTCAGGGCATATGCTGAGCAACCAAATGTACAGATGGTAATGTCTGTGCGAGAAGATAGTATCTCTAAAAAAAATGTAGAAAGCGAGGAAGAAGTAGTTATCTTTAAGTCAGGTGCACTGGCGGAATACATTGTAGGTCTTGAAAAAATTGCAGGGTTGGGTTCTTGTGCTATTGAAAATGGAAAAATAGAGGATTACACCGCATATCAAGGAGCGGTTTCTTCAGTAATACACGATCTTGAGTTATATCAATGTGCTCAAAGGATCGGAAGAAAGTGCCCTATGTTGCCAAGCATGGAAGAACTCAGAGTTGAGGAACCATGGTGGGAGGCCGGAGTTATCTGATTATAGCTACTAAAGAGTACGCGTGCTAAAAATATGGATAGTGCATATTGAGTGATTGGTGTGCGTGGTGGCCTTCGCTCTATCATGACAATTTTGAAACAATCAAATATTTCTATTTGAGTTTTTGATGTTTTACAAATACATGTTTTTCTGTATAGTTAAAGATATGTTTAAAATAAGTAAAAAAATAACTATACATGAGGTTTTTTTGTGAATATATACATAATCGTAGGTCTTTGCGCTTTTTTAAGTACAGCGTCATTACATGCTATGCAAGATGGCGTTTGTCATGTGCACACAGGTCTTTGCTCAACTGCTGTACAATATGTTCAGGCGGTTGTGCCTAAAGGCATTGCCATCTGTACCGTTCTTGTAGCCTTGGGATGCATAGTTTGGAAAATGTTGCCAACTATTGAAGATGGCTCTATTGGAAACATTGATATTATCGATGGGTTAGAAGAATGAAATATTTTATATATGTGTTAACCGTACTTATTCCTGTTACAGCATGTGTGCAGCCTCTTGAAGCTACTTCGTGGAAACGAATAATAATTTCTGCTGGCACGGTAGCTACGGGTGCTGGATCGGCAGCCGCTTATTTGATCAAAAAATCGCATGATCGCGCAGCGAAGGCTGCCTTGGGTATTCACGCGAGTGATATAAAATTTTTATCCCGAATGGCTCACGGGGCTGTGTCTGTGATTAAGCATCACTCGTTTCCCTATGTTGTGACGATTGGTGCGCTTGCGGGTGTCGGTATTATGTTGTATCGAAAAAATCGTATGCATACCAAAGTAATACAAGATTTTCAGCAACAGGAAAGTACATCAGGAGAAAGAATAAGGGCTTTGCAAACTTCTGAACAAAGCATGAAAACAAAATTGAATTCGTGGCAGCGAATATTAACTGATAAAATCCATGAATTAAGTACGCTAGAAAATGCTCAAGATACGCTGCAAAGACAATTGTTGAGTGTGCAAACTGATGTGATAAATTTACAAAATCAAAATCATAGCTTGCAAGAACGGTTGCAACAACAAGCGTCAAGTCAATGTCAACAGGAAGCTGAACCGGTTGCTTCTGTTTCTGTGCAAGCAACTGAAGGTTCTGAAAAAAATGCTGAGCAGTCTACAAGCCATTCGCAGCAACAGCAGTTCAATGATGAAAATCGTGTTTTAAAAATTTTGTTAGATGAGCAAAATATGCGATATCAAGATTTACAAAAGCGAGCTCAACTGCGCAATAAAGCTGTTCAAGAAAGTATGCAAAAAATAGCTCAAACTGCATGGGCTCATCGTGAAGAGCGAGAGGCTTTACAACGCGATGTACTTGGGTTGCAAAAAGAAAAAAATCAATTGCAAGCGCAACATATATTGGATCAAGAAAATATATTGTTTAAAAATGTTTTAGAAGCTGTTAGAAACGAGGAACTTTGTCAGCAAGACCAGGATATTGCAACTATTTCTCATGCTCACTGGCTTCATCATGCAGGTATGGTTTTTGAGCAGGAGCATTTATTGGCTCAATTGGTTGAAACAAGGTATGCATATGACGTGCTTAAAAAAGATGCTGAATCTTTATCTGTTATGCGTGCAGAAGACGTTAAAACACATGAGGCTATGCTGGCTCAGTTAAGCCAAATAATGGGGCAGTTACAATTGCGCATAGAAGATGGTAAGCGAAGACTTACTTTTGCGCAACAACGAGAAAATGCATTAAAACAGACTCATCCAGAAGCATACAATGCTATTGTTGCAATGCAAAAGCGCGATTGGACTACTTTGCAACAGCAAACTCAAACAAATTAAAATGAATAGTTCGGCTCACATAATAATTATAAATACTGTTAAAGGATTTATGTATGAATACTTATCTCAAAACGTGTGTATTGGCTTTACTGTGTTCTGCTCCAGCTGCGGGTGCTATGATAGAAGAGGTGGCGCTCGGGTGCTTATTGCCACAGCGTACTGAACCTGTGCCAGAAATTGTTATTGTAAATTTTTATGCAGAGATGTTTGAATATACCCTTGGCGAATTTAATGCAGCATGCGAGCGCGGTGATCTTGACGGTCTTTCTGCGGCTCATGATTTGTACCATGATATGGCTTTAGCGTATTCTTTTTTGCAAGACGAACATAGATTGCAACTGATGAGAGATGCTCATGATCGATATGAAGCATTATATGCTCGATTAACAAGATAAAAAATATAATAAAAATAATAGTTAATATATAAGGAAATATACTATGAATACTATAAAAAATTTTGGTTTGGTTTGTGCCCTTTGTTGTGCATGTTCCATGGGTGCTATGCAAAACATAGAGCAAAACAAGGGTCCAAATTCATCAACGGGAGCACCTGCTTGTATGATGACAGAAGATGGTGAAGTTGTTTTGTTTGCTCCAAGACCTTTTGAATCGATTATGGCGAATCTTAAGGTGCAATTTGATCAAGCTGTAGCATGTAAAGATATAGATAAAATGCGCCTCATTTATACCATTATGGAAGATATATGCAAAGAATGTTGTGTGGCTCTTTTTCCTGCCGAATTGCAGGATGCAGGAACTATTTTAGCTCAATATCCTGAATAATTTTTATACTGTTATACACACAAGCCTATACGTTACGTTTGACACGTTAGCATGTAGGCTTGTGTGTATTGTTTAATGGATGTAGATATGCAGAGACTGCGCGTATGCGTTGTGTTTAATGTGTGGTGTGTGATGAGCGTTTTTTTGTGTGGCGCTATGGAACAGTCTCTGCAGCCGGAACATAATATTCCCTTAGGTGCGGTGCAGACGATTTCGTCAGTCCCTCCTATGGTTTTACCACAACACGCAGAAAAACGTACGTCATCTCTTCCAGTAGATACACGTGTGCTGATCGATCCGGCCGTTGCTTATAGATATATCATGGATATGGCTCATTATGCGCATACACACGTAATCCCTTATGAACAATTTTCGTTAATTCTTGATACCATGATGGCTATGTCTCTGAATGTTCTCACGCAACGTGAGCGCTGGCTTGACTCGCCAACGGTTTTGCAAAAAAAAGAGTTTGATCAAGGCAAGCTTGTATACTTGCGACGTAAAATTGTTGAGCCGTATGATTTGGGACGCGAGCATTTTGTGGGCCTTGGTGATGTGCATGGAGAGATCCATGGTTTTGCAGGTTTTTTAGATGCGTTAAATCAAAATAAACCTGGCGAACCGCGTGTGTTAGATGGGTTACACATAATTAATCCACATGATACTATTGTGTTGCTCGGTGATTATATTGACCGCGGAAAATATTCTGCAGAGGTTGTTACGGCTGTGTCTTTGCTATGGATCCATAATCCTGGTCAAGTTTTTGTTATTCGTGGTAATCATGAGTTTTGTGGTAGTTGTCTTTCTTTTATGCACAAAGAAGCTTTTGCACATGCATGTTTTGGATCTCATAGTGAGGAGGCTTTTGTTAAATTAGCTCAATGGTTTAGTCTCCTGCCCGTTGCTTTACTAGTTGTGTTTCCTTCCGAAAAAATGTTTTCAAAAAAAACAGCACAAAAAACATTATTTCATTTTAATCAAAGTGAAAAGATATTATTTTGTCATGGTGGTCCGGCGGAAGAGTATAAAAATTATGTACGTTTTGAAACATGTCCAAATCGGGCAGTTACCCATGATTGGTGTTTTTGTCCAAAAGGCTATTGTAATTTTTGTTTTTCCGATTTCAATCCATACTTATATGCACAAAATATATCAGAGAATGGTTGGCAATGTGGTTGTTGTGATTCAGATACCGATGATCTGTTAGATATGCCGGGAATGTTTCACTCCGGAGTTCAGGTCTATGATGAACTTAAAACACGTCGATTTTGTCAAAAAAATAATATCACGATGATTTTAAGAGGGCATCAGCACGACTTTGAAATTCAAGGCCCCATGTACTGGGCTATGTTTACTATCGGTGCACGTGAAGGGCATAAAGGTCTTGCAAAAAGCTGGGCTCATTATCAAGCTCCGACTATGCCAGTGCTCGCAGAAACGGCGACTACGACGTTTACCAACCAACATGAAAATTTGGCGCCCAGTGGCGTACGGTTAAGAGGAAATGTTACTGCGCCCATTGATGCCTGGCAGCCCAAGGGTTTTACAAAAAATCCTTGTGAGCGTATGTGGGATGGGCTAGTGGTAACACATAATCGTTTGCCGCGTGTAGTCAGAGGGCAAGAAGATCCCTTTGATTTGGTGTATTCACGATTTACGTTAGACGCGTCTGTTGAACGCAGTGCGCTCAAAACATGCACGGTAACATGTGCTGAAATTCGTAAGGCGCTTGGTCTTGAATAATTTTTTTACTTTTTTTCTATTGTTTTGTCATGTACAAAAATGAAGCATAATACCGCTGCACAAAGTGCGAGTACGGTACCAAAAATGAATGGTGCAGCCGTACTTTTGTTCCATAATAATCCTGCGAAAAGGGCTGCACAAAATATGCTTATGCCGTTCACCAAGTAATACAGGCCGAAAGCGGTACCATACAGATATGACGGGGTAAACGAGGCTATATATTTTTTTGCAACGCCATCATTGAAGGCCAAAAAAATACCGTAACAGGCGAATCCGGCGATGAGAGCAAGTTTGTTTTGAGCTGAAGATATACTGCACAGAGCATATGAAAAGGCGAATATCACATAGCTTCTGAAAATATAGCGCGTAGCACCATGTGTATCAGAACGTATACCGGCAGGAAATGAAATCAGGGTATTAAATGCATGCATACATGAATGAAGCAAAAGTATCGGTCCGATACCAAATCCAATGGACTGTGCTTTGAGTATCATGAATGCATCAGAACTGTTTGCAAGCGTGAATAAACAATCGACCGCCAAAAAAATAAAAAATGGTTTTTGTAGTTGTAAGAGATCTTTCCAGGTTATCTTTGCATGAATTTGTCCATTATGGGCCTTTTTGTCGGTTGTGGCGAATATGAGTAAAACGACGCCTACAACAGAAGGCACCAGTGCAATAAAAAATATCGTGCGCATATTAAGCGAAAAAATCCATAAAAAAAAGAACGCAAGCAGAGGTCCGAACACTGCTCCTGCACTATCGAGGCTTCGATGGAACCCAAAGGCACGACCATGATATTTACGTGGTGTGCTATCGGCAATAAAGGCATCGCGTGCTGTTGTGCGTACGCCTTTACCCAAGCGATCCATGATACGGGCAAAAAAAACTGTCGGCCAGGCCGCAGCTATGCCCAAAAAAAATTTGGCTACGGTGGAGAGTGAGTAGCCGGTGACTATAAATGGCTTGCGAGTATGCCATAGATCGGAGAAGTATCCTGATAATAATTTAAATATGTTTGATGCGGCATCTGCGCTGCCCATGATAATGCCTACAATGACGGCGGATGCCCCCAGTTCTTTGGTGAGCAAAAGGGGTATGAGTGGGGTTGTCATGTCTGATGCAATATCGTTAAAAAGGCTCACGAGTCCCAAAACAAAAACATTTTGTGAGATATGCAGCTTGTCTAATAATTTTGCCATTCCGTGAATTCCCTTTTTATTGTGTAAATTTTGATGTCTATAAGCGTGATTAAGCGTGGTTTTTGTATCGTACGAGTAATCTCGTGACTTTTTCAATAAAAAATGGGTAGAGTTGCGGCAGTGAACATTTTTTTATTTTTTAGGAGGTATGTATGAAAAAGATATATGTAGGTATGGCTTTGCTTGGGCTGTGTGTAAGTTGTGTAGTTGTCGCAGAAACAAAAGTAAGTGAAAAGGAAATTCTTAATGATATTAAAATTTTTGCAAAAAGAGTAAAAAATAATAACAAAGATAATCGATACACATTTTGGGAAACTTTTGTGTTCGGTATGAATTCAAAGGATAATAAGACCGAAGAAGTTTTACCTAAAATTGTCTTAACCCTCAAAGAAGCCCCTTTTGAAGGTTTGTATAAAGTTGATCAGGCGCTTTATGCGGGACGTTCTCATGCATACATGAATGCATTGAAAAAAATTACTAAGGAATATGCTGACAATTTAGCATCATGGTCTTCTCAGAACAATTATCAGAATATTTTAGGAAACATGTATGCATTGTTGCGTGATATGAAGCAGACAAGCTTAGAAATTAAAAATAAACCTTTTTTATCACGTGAAAATCGTATAGCAATAGACCTTCTTGTTGTTTTAGGTGAAATTGTTTTGGCAGATATGATTGAGCATGCAGTAGAAAACTCGCCTTACAAAAAATTTGCAGACTCATATCGTAAAACTCCTGAGCAAATAGAAGCCTGGAATAAAGCGGCTGACAGATTTGGTTGGGAAGATCAAAAAATTAAAACAGCTGAAGATGCCCGAAAAAAAATGGAACGATCAGAAGAAGATACTGAGACGCAAAATTAATAAATATTTTTTTTATAGCGAGGTCCACTAAGCCATGCACATTCGTGATCATGAATAGTGTGATTTAATCACATAAACAAAAAACACTTTTGAGCGGGCCTAAAATAGTGCGGTCTTTTATGACGCACCATGGCTTTCGCCATAGTTTTAAAGCAGGCCATAACGTTCATACACGCTATGGCCTGTTTAGTTGATTCAAAAGAATTCTAAAATTCGCCTCTTAACGCAGCATATAAACCCCAGCCTTTAAGTGCCATGTTCGCATACGGCGCCGAGTAATAGCCGCCAAAATCTACGGTGATTGCACGAGATGCATTATGGAGCGAGGCGGTTGCAAATACCGTGTTAAGCAAGCCAGTTTGTGCTGCAGGAGAGAACATATCAAGGTCAGACTCGGTAAGGCCGGTAAATTCAAGATCATCATCGGCTGTTGTTGCATGATATTTAATCGTGCTATTTTTTGTTGCCGATTTGTTTGCATCATTATCGTGAGCAACTACACCATATGCCTCAAAAGGATAAATGTAGCGGTCTTTGAGACTGTCTGCGGTGCAGCAGGGACGTCGCAAGAAAATTTTTTCAGTAGGGTGAGTCCAAAGATTGTAACCGATGGTTGCTGAAAAAAAGTTTGCTTCAAACGTGAGGCCAAACGAAAGATCAGCGAGATCTGAAGGTTTTACTTTGCATGGTACGGTAAGCACGTTCATTGCAGGGATAGATTCTACAATGCCTTTTCTATGTACTTTGAGGTATCTCGTATAGGGCTTGTACTTAAGATCAAAAGTGCGCATCTGCGCTCTTCTAAAATAAAAGGTGTTTTCGAGGCTTGCCCACGCATTTACGCATGATTGACAGTTGTCCATGAGCGGAACATTGAGATAAAAATTAATACCGACACCCCAGTGCTTGTTTGGGCCGGTGTAGGGAGAGAAAAGATATTTTGGGTCCTGGCTGTTCTCGAGCGGGACAACCACTAGCGAATTATACTCTAAAAATACGTGCTCGCAGTCAATCAGTGTTGATCCATAAATCAGAGTGATATCCGGAACATGCGTTCGACATTGCGGTGTGGGTTTAACACGCATAAAATTCCAATTTTGATTATCAAATGCCTGTTGGAGTAATGCTAGGTTGGATTGAGTGGTCGGTGAATTTGGAGCGCCGTTGGTACTCATAATCAGATTGTTTTTGGTTGATACGATACCCGTTGATGCAGCCAAATAGGTGTCCTGAAAAAATGGTATGGGTAAAAGATCTCCCATGCGGCGTGTGGCTTTTATACGTGCACCATAGCTCTCCGATCTTGGGCTGAGCATCAGGTCGGCATTAAATCCTGGACTGTTTTCTAAATTATCAAACCAAAATGCATCTATATCACGAAACGCATAATTTGGTGCATCTGAATTTGCTATTAATAGGGCACTTTTGCAATCGAAAAGAAAGTATTTGTTTGCGCATTCGGTATCGAGACTTTTGTTTGAGAGGGCAAACGCTTCAAGCGCGGTGCAGTGTCTATCATGGGTTGCAGGTTCTGTTTTGTATACGAACGAATAGTGGGCGAGCGGACGCTCAGTGAAGTACATTTTACTGTCCCGGTATTGTTGTAGGGATAGTAGGGTAGGTACGTAACAAATAGTAAAACTTAAACATATCAGTTCAATGCGGCGTACTAAGGGCGTGTGACGTACGTTTTTCATAACAACTAACTCCTTTTGTCATACATGATCGGTCGGGAGCTATAGTGAAATCAATCACGCTCATGATCGTAAAAAATGCGATTTGTTCGCACAAGGCATGAGTATATTTGAGTGCTTTACTATAGCGTCTGCCATAGTCTAAACTGGCTATGCAACAAGGGCAACCGCTATAGTACAGCTATTTTGATACAATCCATATGCTTATGAAAAATATGCAATAGCCAAAGCGTTTTTTTATATTGTGTAATCGAATTTTATTGAGTTGTACTATAAAAATAAAAGAAAGAGGCTTTGCAAAAATTTTTGCAAAGCCTCTTTCAAAAACCAGAATGTTAACAAAAATTTATTTCACTGCAGGTCCCCAGGTCCCTGGGTTGCCGCCGATGCGTGGTATTTTAATGGATTCTACCATAAAATTTAAACCTTCAAGAGCTTTTTTTATCTCTTCTCCTGTAAGGATTGTCTGAAGTTTTTCTGCAAGAGCTTTATTCTCCAGCAGTTCTTTAAATTGTGATCTGAGCTCATAAGCCTTAACAAGATGCGAAACATGTTCTTTCATATTTTTAAACGCATCTACAAGTATTTCGAGGTATGCCCTTAACGTTGTTTTATTAACAGGCTGGATACTCCAAAATCCGCCGCCTACACGGCCGTTTTTATCAGTGCTTGTATAAAAATACGTCCCTTGTGTTTCAGCAAGTGATGTAAATTTGCCGAGAGCATCTTGTGCTTTACTCAAAGCATCTTCGATATTACCTAAATGATGCAACGGTGGTTGTGTATCTTTACCCATTTTAATTGCTACAGATGGATTTTCTTCCAATTTTTTAATGGCTGTTAAAACATCCGTCACATCTTTGTTCAAAATATTTTGGAGAGTTTTTTCATGTTCACGCATTTGTACAAACGGAGGAGTTGATACGCCCATCAACGCCATGGTTGATATGAGTGTGAGGCTGAGTAAAACAATTATTTTTTTCATAAAAACCTCTGTGTTTTAGAGATCTGTTTGTGTTATTTCGTTTTTATTGTTCTTAGCAGGATATTTTCGGCCTACGCCAATATATCGGCGTAGGCCAGTGAATCTTGATTATACTTCACGTAGTTTATCAAGGCGGTCATTGAGACTTTGTAGTGTTCGTTTTTCTTGTATTTCAGCTGGTGAGAGTGTTAACTCATCAAGTCTGTCTGCAATCCAGTTTGAAATATTTTTGATCCATTCAGACGATTGCATCACACTCGCATGAATTTCTTTATCACGTGCAGCTTCACTTTGATTTTTGGTTACTACATCATGTATTTGTTTAAAGTTTCGCGATATGATATTGCGAATTTTTCGAGTCATCACATTCACATCATGTTTGAGAATAATGTAATCAAGACTGTTTTTTTGTTTGAGAGCAGCCTTGGTAAGATCTTCTTTAATACGTTGTACGGCATTGCGAATTTTTTCTGCGTTCACTTCAACCTTACGAACGTCTTTTTCGCTCCAAATACCGCGATTCATTTGTAATCTCGCAAAGGACTCACGCAAATTTTTTGCATTGATATACATCTTATCAAGCTGGTCTGTAAGTTGTGTTTTCAATTGTGCCGAAAGATTCGTGTAGTTAAGCGGAGCCCCTCGTTCAGTTTGATAAGCTGTAGGCAAAACATCTTGTTGAGTTTGATAATAAGCTGCAGGTAAAACATCCTGCTCACCCTGATAAACAACTGGTTTCTGATATGTGGGCATATAATCTGCAAAAAGAACCTCGTCCCGGGCATACAACCCCGCCGTGGTCAAAAGGGCGAGTGTAATTATCATATTTTTCATAATGAACCTCTTTTAATTTTAGTGAACAGTTGTTCACGCTATCTCGTTCTTTATTTATTCTCCGTTAACGTTCACGTTGACGTTTGTTTCTTGATGTGTAAAGTGACCCCCTTGGTCAAGACACGAAAATAGAAAAAAAGTTAAAACATGGCGCTCCTTTGTTGATGATGTTGAGAAATAAAAAAACTGTCGAAAAGATCTTTT
>Ga0209319_1001562_pt1 | contig 17960 bp, 20 predicted proteins | sample RifGroE2_FD_184000 | JGI IMG/M metagenome (GOLD analysis project Ga0209319, IMG submission 184000) | Groundwater microbial communities from Rifle, Colorado - Groundwater E2 (SPAdes) (version 2) | ecosystem: Environmental > Aquatic > Deep subsurface > Groundwater | place: Rifle, Colorado, United...
GAAATCCGAACTTTTTTTAGCGAAAATCCGAACGCTGAATTTTGAAAAACTTTTAAGCTCGGGCGGGCAAAAAGGAAAGGGGTTGGGGGGAAGGAATTTTTGCCCGCCCTCGCTTTTCCGCCGCCGCCGAATTTCGTGCCAGCAAAGCTGGCGCGCCGCCAATTTATGATAAGATCACTTTTCTTCTTAAATCATTAAGTAATTGCTCCTCGGTTCGCACTTGACCTGCTTTTATGTTTTTTAAAACAGCGATAATTTCCTGGTCGGTCAATGGAATGATTAGCTCATTTTTTTGTTTCCATAAATCCTGGCATCTTTTCAGAAATAAATTTTTATCGCTTATTGTCCTGCAAACTAGAAAACCGAATTTACTAGTATTAACTGAAAATCTTCCAGCTAGTTGGTCAATTTCCGGATTCTTTGGATCTTCTGAATAATTTTTACACTCAACAAAAATATATCTGGATGTAATTTGATGTACATTATGCAGTGTGTGAAAAAATCCTCCATTCGCCGAATTATCAAAAGTTATGTCAATCCGTTTTCTACCGTCGTTAATTTCTTTTTCCTTCACAGGATTATTTAACGACGGGTAAAAAATAAATTCTAGTATGCCGATGATCAGTTTATGATATGTGCTCGCGTTTTCTCCGCCTGCAACTAAGGAATTAAGCGAACTGATTAGATAATCAACTAATACTCCAATATCAATATCCTCTAAATCATCATTACCGATTGGCTGAACTGATTGTGCCTTCTCTTTTCTGAAATTTTTAAAAACTTCGGGGTGATTTTTAGTGAACTCACGCAAAAATTCTTTGGAAAATGGGGCCTCTTTTTCTTTAATGTCTTTTTTTGTTACATATCTATGTTTTGAACCGTCCTTTAATGTTCTTTCGCGCACCAAACCACTATTTTTTGCCAAATGTTCGCCTTGTAAGTAATTTAAGGCGAAGTGTTGATAATATTTTTGATCAATATATTCTTTGTGGAAAGAAACCGCTATTTTAGGCACTAGTAGTAAGGGTTTATTTTTTACAACTAGCCTGTCGGTGTGCATATTTTCCCATCTTTTATTTATTGAATCCCAAAAAAACCCAGACGGGACATCGTTAGTCAAGGGAATATCCCACAATTCACATTGCGACTTAGTATAATCAATAAGGTGTTTTTTGATTATGTTCGTTGTCATATCAGACACTTTGTCTCTGGCTATCCGATCAATAAAAATAGCCGTATCCTCCAAATCTTCTACCAGTCCGGTCTGAACAGCTCTGCTCTCTAGAATACTTTCAAATATTCGTCTTGAATCATCATCGCCAGCGCCTCTGCCTTGTGGTTTCGATCTCGACATACCTAAACATGTTTCATTCGGTTCGTTTAAATGGACGAATAGAGCACGAGCTTTATCGACTTCATCTGACTTTATGAGGTCAATCGCATATTGAAAGAAGCTTTTTATTGTTCGGCTTGAATCAACACACCACGGTTGTGGCCTTGTGGAAATAAAAAAAGGGTCAAGAAAAACTGCCTTATCTTTTGATGGATCTATATCAACAAAATCCAATTCATGTTGGGTCTTGTTTAGCTTGTGTATTTGGCTGATTTTCATATCTTTTTATTCCACCTGAAAAATATAAAATTACTTATGCTTTTCGTTAAACTCCGGTTGTTCCTTTTTAATAATAGATTTCTCTATTTTATGTGCTATATCCTTTGTTTTAACTTGTGCATATTGAAATCTTGTGCCTTCCGGAATAATTTCTTTTTTAATTTCCTTATGTTCTAACAACCTGTCCTGCGGACGACCGCGTCCAGCAATTCCGGTATAAAGATTTTCCCCGCCCTTGCTCTTTATTTTATAAATTATTGCCTTATTCTGGGGAACATTGGCAATATTGGCCTTTGTGAACTTTTGGGTTCTGCTAAATTTTGGCATATTGTTTTAGTTAATTTTTATAAGTATTGACGACATTTTTAAAATCGTCTACAATTGAAGTGTAGTCGAAAATAAATAGAAAGTCAATAGCTATAAACTCATGCTTACAAAACGCCAAAAACAAGCCTTGGATTTTATCACCTCTTTTCAAAAAAAGAAGGGGTTTTCGCCTTCGCTTGAGGAAATAAAAAAACACCTCAAATTATCCTCTGTTTCTACGGCTCATCACCATGTTAAAAAACTCCAAGAAGCCGGATATTTGCAAAAAGAATATAATCAGCCGAGATCAGTATCGGCAAGAAACGAGAAAGCGACAATTGAAGTGCCGTTAGTCGGAACGATAGCGGCTGGACAGCCAATTGAAGCAATAGAAACGCTTGGCGAAACAATAACCGTCTCAAAAGATGAAGTCGGAAAATATGGGAAAAACTATGCGTTAAGAGTTCAAGGCAATAGTATGATTGACGAAGGAATTTTTGACGGGGATATTGTTGTTATTAGAAAACAAGAATTTGCCGACAACGGGCAAACGGTCGTTGCCATAATTGACGACAACGAAGCAACGCTAAAAAAACTTTACCGAGAAAAAAATCGAATTAGATTACAGCCGGCAAATCCAACGCTTTTTCCTATCTATAGAGAAGAAGTTGAAATTAGAGGGGTCGTTGTAAAAATCATCAGAAACTTAGAAACGCAAATCGAAAAAGAAAAGGTTAAAGACGAAAAATATATCAGAAGGATAGATTATTCATGGGATTATAGGGGCGAAAAAACAAAAACATATACTCACGGAATACATACATATCCGGCAATGTTTATTCCGCAAGTCGCAAGACGGCTTTTAGAAAATTATAGCCAAGCAGGAGAAACGATTTGCGATATTTTTTGCGGGTCTGGTTCCGCATTAGTCGAAAGTAGACTTTTGGGCAGAAATGCTTATGGCATCGACTTAAATCCTTTGGCAATCTTTTTAGCGAAAGCTAAAACAACACCAATCAACCCCTCGACACTTACGAATGAATATTTTAAACTTCTTTCCGAAATTGAAAAAATAAAAGAAACGGAAATAAAAAAGCCGATTTTTAATAACATTGATTTTTGGTTTAAAGAAAAAGTTATTATTCAATTAGCAAAAATTAAAAGGGCAATTTTAAAAATAAAGGATAAGGATATACGAAATTATTTTATGGTTTCATTTAGTGAAACCGTGCGATTATCATCAAACACAAAAAACGGCGAGTTTAAGCTCGTCAGAATAAAAAAAGAAAAACTAGAAACTTATAACCCCGATGTTTTAGGAATTTTCAAAAAGAAAACGGAAGCAAACATCAAGGGGATGACTGATTTTTACAAAGATGTAAATAAAAAAGCTTGGACTAAAATAATTTATGGCGATTCATCAAAAGCCAATGGCATAAAAGATAATTCAATTGATTGTATTATTACCTCGCCGCCTTATGGAGATTCAAGAACAACGGTTGCTTATGGTCAATTTTCTCGTCTCTCCGCTCAATGGATAGATATTTTTGAAGACCCGAACAAAGCCTCAGGGGTTGATAATGAATTGCTTGGTGGGAAAGCAACTAAAACCCTTGAGCACTCGCTGGATTCAAAATATTTAAAAGATTCCTTAAATAAAATCGCAAAAATAGACGAGAAAAGAGCTAAAGATGTTTTAAGTTTTTATATTGGCTTGAATGATTGCCTGAAGCAAGCTCATAATATATTAAAGTCAAAAAAATATTTTTGCTTAGTAGTTGGCAATCGGCTCGTAAAACAAGTAAGGATACCAACGGACTTTATAATCGCAGAGTTGGGCGAAAAAATTGGCTTTACTTGCGAAGATGTTTTTGTCAGAAATATCCCCGGCAAAAGAATGCCTATTAAAAACTCACCCACGAATATCGTCGGAGCATTAGAGGAAACAATGAATAAAGAGAGTATTGTTGTTTTGAGAAAAGACTAAATAATTTGAGTAAAATTATCGAAAAGGTGTAAAAAATCTCTTTTATTTATTCTGAAACCGGTGCCATGGTCATGATATTTTCCTTTATTTTTTCCACTCCTATAAACGCCTATTCTAATATCAATTTTCAATTTATCGCTTTCAACGGCCGACTTAAATTTATTGATATTGAGATTCGAGAGTAAATAAGCTTCTGTAAAATGGAACTTTTCATTTTTAGTTTTTCGTTCACCCTTTGTTTCCGCAAAAGCCAATAGAATTTTATCTGATTTTGCTTTCAAAACATCATCAAAAATAGAAATAGGCCAATATACCGCTATTTTAGATTTATTTTTTAAAACAAGTTTTTCACCCTCAAAAACAACTTTGAATGATTGTGGATTTTTTCGCGAGCCATAAACCGTGGAATGTAAATTATACTTTCCCTCTTTATCTAAATATTTATATTTTTCAAACAAGACTTTATTTATTCCTTTTGGTTCCGGTGATTTTGTTGCAACAGTAAGCATACTGCCGGAATCTATTCTTTTGGCTTTTAATTCAACATCACCAACATCAGGAAGGCGCAAATTATTTTCCTTGATTCCTAAAAGATCCTCAAGGGTTTTGCCAATGCCAGTATCATGCGCTCTATGAGTTTTAACAAAACCCATCGCTTTAATTTTTTCTAATTGCTCTTTTAATTTTCGTAAAGTAATGGTCATAGTTATTTCTTAATAAAATAATCCAGCGACTTTTTGTAAGTCTTCGCAAATTCTTTTAATTGAACAATATCTATCCTTCTTTGCCCGGCTTCAATTTTTGAGATGTAAGATTGAGTTTTCCCCAATAGCTCTGCGGCTTTCTCTTGATCAAAACCAGCCTCAATGCGGGCTTTTTTCAATTGCTCAATGATAAACTTGTGGTCTTTTGTGTAAATTGTTTTATCCATACTTGTTTGACTTATATTTATATGTTATATTCCATAGTGTAATATGCCAAACTGGAATATACAAAATTTAGGGAGTTCCTTATCGTTGCCCGCGCATGGGAGGGCTGGGGCAAGGGCAACATCTTCTTTGGCGACGCATTTCGCAAAGCGAAATATGAAATTCGGCGGCGGCGGAAAAGCGAGGGCGGGCAAAAATTCCTTCCCCCCAACCCCCTTCCTTTTTGCCCGCCCGAGCTTAAAAGTTTTTCAAAATTCAGCGTTCGGATTTTCGCTAAAAAAAGTTCGGATTTCGTTCAGCGTTCGGAGCATATAAAAAACCACCACGATGCGCATCGTGGTGGTTTTTTATAATAGCGGCAATTTGTCGAAAGTAATGATTAAAAACAAATTTTATGTTATATTAAAAGTATATTAATTAACGACATTTTTAAAATATTATGAAAGGATATATCGTTAACATTGAGAAAATCACAAAGGAAAACAATAATTTTAGGAAGGTGCTTTACACCGCGAAAAACAGCCAGTTCGTGGTTATGAGCATTAATCCGAAAGAAGATATTGGGGAAGAAACGCACGATCTTGACCAATTTATACGAATTGAGGAGGGAAGAGGCAAGGCCGTGTTAAACGATGTTGAAACCGACATTGAAGATAACTACGCGATTGTCATTCCGGCCGGCACAAAGCACAACATCATCAACACCTCGGAAGAGAAAAGTTTGAAACTTTACACTGTTTATTCTCCGCCCAATCATCGCGACGGCGTAATCCATCCCGCCAAAAAAGACGCGGAATCCGACGAAGAACATTTTGACGGGAAAACAACCGAAAGCGATTAAATTACGGTTGAACTGACACTGCATACTATTGACAAGAATATGTCAATATGCTAATCTTAATAAAGTCAGAGATGAGGTCGCATTTCTAGATAATTATAATAATTTAACAGAAAAACATGACAGGAACTATCAAGACGCTTGTCGCAGACAGAGGATTTGGATTTATTGCTCGCGAAGGTGAGACACAAGATCTTTTCTTTCACTCAAAAGATTTGAGTGGTGTGACATTTGAAGAATTGAAGGTAGGTGATTCCGTTACTTTTGAGGTTGAACAGGGTGAAAAAGGCCCTGCCGCCAAAAATGTAGCGCGCGCCTAATACTTCGGTTTTACTAAAAAACCACCGTGTAAAAGCGGTGGTTTTTTAGTTTTGCGAGGGAGGGGAACATTTCTAAATTTCTTATTTCACCAAGGCATCTTGAAAATAGATTCTCTTTGTGATATTATCTAATGGTGATTAATAAGAACAATAACGAACCGGACATTAATTCTATCGGAACATCTACGGTAATTTTTGTCCAATACTACAACAAGAATATCCCCGACGCTTTTCCTCGCGCCACCCTTAAGGCGTTAGAGAAATTTCAGGCATTGTATCCTTCGCTTTTCAAAGAAAATAGTGAGTGGACTGTCAACAGGCACCGAAAAAAGCTCATGGACTGGCTCGCTTCCTGCAAGGAAACTCAAGTGGCCCCTGCCATCTCGTAACCAAAAACAAAACCACCCTATGCATATCCGGGTGGTTTTGTTTTTTAAATTATTCTTAGGACAGATGCTTGGAAACAAGCTTTGTCATTTCAAACATATTGACGGTTTTTTTGCCGCCAAATACTTTTTGCAAACTTTCGTCGGCGTTGATATTGCGTTTGTTCGTTGCATCCTGAAGATTGTGTGCTTTGATATACACCCAAAGCTTCTTGACGACCTCTGATCTGGGCATAGGGCCCGCGCCGACTACCGCCGCTAACTCTGAACTGACATTCATGGGCTTCATGAACGCAGAATTGGTTTTTTGCGCCATAGTGTTTATTATTAGTTTATTACTTTAATAAGTATAGCATAACTTACAGCAAATAGTAAAGGGGAGTCCTGTATTGTATAAGATTGGAACTTTATATCAATGTGTTGACGCGTAAATTTGACCTCTTTGCTTGTCCGCCATGATTTGCTATACTTGATATTGGAAATTAAATAGCGATAAAAAATAACAAAATAATTAAATTATGAAAAAGTTTATTTTCGCGATTTTCAGCGTAGCTATTTTGGCCTCATTCGCTTTTAACGCGAACGCTCAGATGATGGGCAGATTTTCCTCCGATTCCTCCATCGGCTGGGAAGATCTTGTTAAAGAAACAGTCAGCGAAGAAAGCGCGGGAAAGGATATTTGGAATAAGTTTCAAGAGAAAGAAATCGCTTGCGCGGACATTACCGATACGCAGTTTGAAAATATGGGAGAATATTTTATGGGTCAGATGATGGGGGATTCGCACGCCGCCATGAACGCCATGATGATACAGATGCACGGCAAAGACGGGGAAAATAACATTCACACGGTCCTGGGCAAACGAATTTCCGGCTGTGATACTTCCGTGACATTCCCGATGGGAACCACCGCCAGCTGGATACCAATGATGCAGATGATGTTGGGAAGTTGGTCGTCTCCTTTCGGTCTTAATCCTATGATGCAAGGGACTGATCAAACGGGTTGGGGTTTCGCGGTGTTTGGGTGGATTTTGATGATTTTGTGGTGGGCATTGATAATCGCCGGAATCGCGGCGCTTACTAAATGGTTCATAAGCCGGCCCCGCGGTGCCCGCGAACATCGTGACAAGTCGGCATCCGAGATTTTAAGGGAGTGTTACGCCCGTGGCGAGATTGATAAAAAAGAGTTTGAAGAAAAGAAAAAAGACCTGATATATCCGTGAGCTTTTTCAAAATATTATGAAAGGATATAGCGCTGATTATGTCTCAATACTACACGGCACAACGGATAAAAGGTTTGTACGAACCGGATTCAAAAGAGCCGTTTAAATTGTCGCGGTCAAAGATTGATCTTTTTTTGGAGTGTCCGCGTTGTTTTTATTTGGACCGTCGGCTCGGGGTCGGCCGCCCGCCGGGATTTCCGTTTGCTTTGAACAGCGCGGTTGACGCTTTATTAAAGCAGGAGTTTGACGTTTACCGCGTTAACGGCGCGAAACATCCTTTGATTGAAAAATACGGCGTTGACGCGCGCCCGGTTCCCCACAAGGATTTGGATAAGTGGCGGCATAATTTTACGGGGGTGCAGTATTTGCATGAGCCGACCAATTTATTGATAACCGGCGCGATTGACGACCTCTGGCAGAATTCCAAAGGCGAATATATTGTCGTTGACTACAAAGCCACGGCCAAAGCGGAAGAAATAACCAAGTTGGACAAAGATTGGCATAAAGGTTACAAAAGGCAGATGGAAATTTATCAATGGCTACTCCGCCGGAACGGCTACGAAGTTTCGGATACAGGTTATTTCGTTTACTGCAACGGCAAAGCCGACAGAGAGTCCTTTGACGGCAAATTGGAATTTGACGTTACTCTGATTTCTTACAAAGGCGACAGTTCTTGGGTGGAAAAAACTATTTTAGACATTCATAAATGTTTAAACGACGGCAAAATTCCCGAAGCCGGTTCGGATTGCGATTATTGCGGTTACATTAATTCGGTTAAGTCAAAAGAATAAAATATAATTAATTATTTGAAAATTTGCGGTCGGGTGTTATATTTGTTAAATATGGCACGGGATCCATTTCATTATTTTGCGCGCGGCGGGAGTTAGTGATAATATAGAAATATCGATTAAATAAAAAATACATGAACCAAACGACAAAAATTATTATTGGCATAGTTATTGTCATTGTGGTTATTTGGGGTGGGTATGCGTTATTGAAAGGCCATCAAGAGCAGGCGGTAACCGAGCCGACCGTTTCAACACAATTAAGCCAGAAAGTTCAGCAGGGAGAAAATATTCAATTTGAGCAATCTTTGCAAAATAAATCAGGAGAACAGCAGCAAGTAGATATTAAAAAAATATTTTTAAAAACAAGTTTTAAAAATCCTTATAATAAATTACCAAAAGATCTTGGATTATATCTTCGCGTAGCTAACGGACACTATTTATTCAGTAATGAAATAGCAAATGAATCAATATATGACGGTAAAAAAATTTCTATTAAGGGTAGCCTGGTAGCATTAAGTCAAAATGGCTTTCATTTCGCTCATACTGTTGAGAGGGGAAATCCTGGAATAGAAGGAGGTGAAAGTGTAGTCGATTTATATGTTGATGGCAATTTGGTGGCTAATAATATTTATAATTTAGGAGATGTCCAGATAACTAACAATGGAAAACATTATTTTTATCAGACCATCGGTGATGCTGGTACAAACTCCACTTTAGTAAAGGATGGAGTTAAATTAATAGATGTTAAAAGCGATTATTGGAAAGGCGGAATTCAGGGATTTGCAATAGATGATGATAATGGTTTTGATCTAATAGTTTATATATCTAATTTAAGTGGTCATAAATTAATTTATAAAAGTAAAGAAATATCAAAAAATAATATTTATTCTTTTTCAATCAGTCCAAATGGAAAACATTATGCTTATGTCGAATCGCTGGAATCTAAAGGAGATGAAAAAAAATATTCAGTTATTGTAGATGGTGATATAAAAATTAAAAATATATTTTCTGCGGGCGTTGATGTGAAGATTACAAATTCAGGCCATTATGTAGTTAATGATATAAGTAATAAAAGAGCTTATATTGACGGCAAGTTATATAATTTAAAGGCAGATTTTGCAAAAGCATATATAAATAATGATGCGTCCCATTTTTTAATTATTGATAATGAGTGGCAGTTAGATGACAAAGTGCTCTCTTTGAATATAAACATGAATAATTTTGGTGGTGTCGAAATTCTTGATAATACAGTTTATATTTATGAATTTGAGTTTGAAAAAGAAAATGTTTAAACGACGGCAAAATTCCCGAAGCCGGTTCGGATTGCGATTATTGCGGTTATATTAATTCGGTGAAATCAAAAGAATAAAATACGGCCGATTATTTGACAATTTTTGATATATATGTTTAACTTGAACGAGTTGGATAGTTAAAAAGGTTCTTTAAAATTTGGCGTTGGGAAAGCGAAAAGAAAGGGGGAGACGCGGACGATGTGGCATGAAACCGACGAGGAAAAGCTTCATGAAGAAAATATTAAAGAGCTTGTCAAGAAATACGGAGCCGACGTTTCCGAGGACGAAATCCGCCGGCTGTATCAGTCGGTTCTCGCTTATTACGAGACGGCCACGCAAAGAAAATTCGTTCCCGTTCTCGTGCTTAGGGAGATTAAAGAAATTCTTTCCGAAAGGGTAAAAACCAAAACGTTTCCTTGAACAGTTTTAATTCATGCCGCGCAAAGCGGTTTTTTTATTCGTTGACGGCGGGCAGGCGTTATAGTAAACCCCGTTAGAAGTAATCCTGCCAAACTGGATGCCTACGCGCTTGCGTGTTAGACTTCTAACGGGGTAAACTGAATAAAGATTATATAAAAATATTGTTTTATGACAAATTTCGATTTTTTCAAAACGGCGATTAAAGATTACAGGGTCGGCGCGATTACGGAAAGTTCCAAATTCGTGATTCGGAAGGTTATTTCTTATTTAAAACCGGAACATAAATATATCGTTGAATACGGAGCGGGGAACGGCGTCGTCACGAGAGAAATTCTCAAATCTCTTCCCGCCGGCGGACGGCTCGCCGCGGTTGAATTGAATGCCGATTTCGCCGCTCAACTCGAAAAAATCAAAGATCCGCGGCTTATTGTCGTGCGCGGGGACGTCCTCGTTGTTTCGGCCGAGCTTTCAAAATTGGGTTTTCCTCAAATTGACGCGGTCATTTGCAATATGCCTTTTACCGTAATTAAGGCGGAAACCAGGGAAGAAATCGTCCGCAACACGCGGGTGGCGATTAGAGAGGGCGGTATGTTTTTGGTTTATCAGTATTCCGTTCTTGTTTTGCCTCTGCTTAAAAAACATTTTTCAAAAGTTGAGCTTGCGTTTGAGCCCAGAAACCTGCCGCCGTATTTTTTTATGAAAGCGGAAAAAACAAAATGAAACTCACCATCTTAGGTTCGGGAACATTATTTCCGACGAAAGAAAGATTCCCGTCGTCTTTTTTGCTGGAGGAGGGGAATGTAAAAATCCTCCTTGACTGCGGCCATGAAGCGATCGCCCGCCTTGTTGAATTGGGTTTTGACGTCAGAGATATTGGCGCGATTTTTATTTCACACTTTCACGCCGACCATATCGGCGACGCGTTTAATCTCGTCTGGTCGCGGTTCGCGGGGGATTTGTACGAAGGCAAAGAGCATAAATCGCTTGTATTTCTCGGCCCAAGAACTCTTCAGGAGCGATTTCGAAAGTGGCGGGAAATTTTTTGGCTTGAACCGGGAGAAGAATATCCGCTTGAATTTCACGAAGGCGAATTTGAATACGCGCTCGGCGATATCAATCTTAGGACTTTTCCGGTCAAGCATGTTCCATGGTTTGAGTCCGTTGGTTGCCGGATAAATGTCGGAGGAAAGATTATTGTCTATCCGGGCGATATTGGGAGTTCTCATGATTTTGACGACCTTGTGAGCCGGGTTCAAGGCGCCGATTTGCTCTTAATTGAGGCGTCCGCGGATAAGCCGAGTCCGAATCACTTTACGTTTGAGCAGGCCGCGGAACTAGCTCAAAGAGCAAATGTGAAGCAGGTGGTTATAGTTCATATTAAACCCATTCCTCAATGGCAGGAACGCGCCCGAGAGTTTATTAAAGATAAACCGAATTTCCGTCTTGCCGAAGACAAGATGGTAATTGAACTCTGATGGACATTTTTTCGCACGGCCTTTGGGCGGGAGCCGCTTATAAGGCAATAAATAAAAAAATTAAAAGGCCGCTGAGTATGCGGCTGGCCATATTTTGGGGCTTGTTTCCGGATTTATTTGCGTTCACCATTTCGTTCGCGTGGCTTTTCTGGAATCTTATTTTCGGCGGAATGGCGTTTTCGGAAATTCCGCGCCCCACCGAAGTCGAACCCGCCCCGACCGACACTTTGCCGATTTTTCGTCTGACTTCTTTGCTTTACAGTTTCAGCCATAGTTTGATCGTGTTTTTATTTGTGTTTGGAGTGGCCGCTTTCCTCCTTCGCTTAAAGCTACGGAGGACGCCGTGGGAGCTCGGCGGCTGGTTGATTCATATTCTGATAGACATTCCGACCCATTCTTATAAATTTTATCCGACGCCGTTTTTATGGCCATTGTCCGATTTGAAGTTTGACGGTTTTTCATGGGGAACGCCGTGGTTTCTGATAATCAATTATTTGGCGATTATTATTGTTTATTGGTTTCTGCGCAAACGACGGAGAATTTTGGACGAAAAAGTCGGCGCGCGCTAAAAATGCGTTAAGTTGCCGCGCTAAGCGCGGCTTGGTTGCTAAAAATCAAAAATTTGCTATGATTCAAGATATGATCCGCAAAAATTCCATAAGTTTTGTTGGGGGATTTATTTTGATTGTCTTTGCTTTGGCGGCGTTTTCCGGCATGGGCGTTTTTTGGGCCGCCGGGGCGCCGGATGGCGCGATGGCGGGCTGCCCTTTTTCTCACGGTTCCGCGATGTGCGCGATGAACGCGATTGAGCATATCGCCACTTGGAAAGCGCTGTTTACGGCCTTGCCCCAGAAATCAGCCGCGCTTTTGGCAATTTTGATTTTTATTTTCGTCGCGGCGTTTTCCGCGCCAAGGCGCGAGTCGCCGGCCGATAAATCCCTGAACGCGTTTCGCCGGTTTTTCTTGATCTTCCGGCCGGTTTTTGATTATTTAAGAGAAATTTTTTCGCGGGGAATTCTTCATCCGAAGATTTATTAATCTAAAATCTTCACGCTTGGCTTTGTGCGAATTCGGTTTTTTCTTCAAAGAAGAAAAGGATTCCGCCGCGGCCAAGTTTTTTGTTTTGCGGTTAATTTGCTTTAAATTAAATAATCAATATGAAAAATTTCAACAATAAAAACATCGTCATCAGCGTCGCGGCTTCGATTTTGGTCATCGGCGGCGCCGTTTGGTACGCTGGTTTGAAGCCGGCGGATAACCAGCCGGCAGGTCAAAATACCGGCGGCGCGCTGGCGGCTGAAGAGTCGTCGTTTGATTTCGGCGTAATTTCAATGGCCGCGGGCGAGGTCTCGCATTCGTTCAAGCTTAAAAATTCCGGCGCCGGTCAGGTTACAATTAAGAAAATCTACACCTCCTGCATGTGCACCACGGCGATTTTGAATAAGGGCGGCAACAAATCAGGCCCGTTCGGCATGCCGGGTCACGGCTCCGCTACTCGTCTGAAGGAAACCATCGGGCCGGGCGAAGAAGCCGAGATTGAGGTCGTTTTTGATCCGGCCGCCCACGGACCGGAAGGCACGGGCCTCATCAAGCGGGTCGTTTACGCTGAAACCGATTCCGAGGCCGCGCCCAAGTTTCAACTGACTTTTGAAGCGAACGTAACTCCGTAAAAATGATTAATCTTGCATTGCGAAACAGATGCCGCTCGCAGAGCACACATAATTTTCTGCTGAAAATTTGCTCTGCTCGGCCCGTCGGCCTGCGCAAGGCTCTGCTCGGGCATCTGTTTCGTAATTAATTACATGACTAAAACAACCACTCTCGTCTTAACGTTCGCGGCGGCCATCGTGATTTCAGCGGTTATCGCTTTTATTTTACTTGGCGGCGAATCAATCCTCGCTCCGGCGATTGAAAAATCTTCCAAAAATTCTCAGGCTCCAATTCGCAGCTCACGTCTCATTATTTCTCCGAAAGAATACGATTTCGGAAAAATCAAGCAAAGCGGGGGCGTTGTTTCAACGTCTTTTCGGGTCTTTAATAATGGCGCGGAAGATGTTATTATTGAAGGAGTCGCGACTTCCTGCAGCTGCACGACCGCCGAAATCGATCCCGAAGGCAAACTCGCCTTGAATGAATCGGGCAAGAAAACAATAAAGCCCAGCGAAACAGCCGAACTGAAAGTGATGTTTGATCCGAATTATCATTACGAAAGCGACGGCCGTTTTTTCCGGACGACTACGATTAAATCCAACGCCCAAGGAGAGGATCCGGAAGTGAAAATTTGGGTGGAAGTTGAATATGACCTCGGCAAAGACAAATTAAAATTTCCTCCGAAAGAATAATTTTTCACGAATAAACATAAACATGGAAAACGAAAATCAATCTCCAGTTCAAAACAATCACGACGCGCCGGTTGAAAATAAGCGTCAAACCGAAAACAAGAAGTTTCTTCCGATAAGCATTCTGCTTTCGGCTTTTGTCGTGGCCGCGGCCTGGATTTACACGAGCGGTCCGAAAGCGACGGAAGTCGTTCAGCCGGTTGATACGGTCGCGGAGCAGGACGCAAATTCCGCGAAAGAACTTGAAGAGCTTGAAGAAAATGTTTTGCCGCTTGACGGTGTAACCATCCCGATTAAGTGGGGAAATTTGGGTACACAAATGATTGACGCGGGCGTGATTGACAAGGAAAAATTTGAGGAAATTTATTCAAAACGGGGAGGGTTCGCGGAAGACCAAAAGAAACTTCTTTACGGCGCGGACAACGGTGAAATTAAAATGACGGAAGCGAACTCCGGTTTTTTGCTTAATCTTTTCTGGGCTTTCGGACTTGCCAACAAAAACGAAATTCTTGAAAAAGGGCCGATGGTGAATTATGACGGCAAGGAACCGGCCTCGCCCGCCGAGGCCATGGAGAAAGCCGGCAGGTTTGCGTCAACCGGCGGCTGGAGTTTGGCTACAAGCGACGCGATGAATTATTATTCCAAATACCCGTTTGTCGCGTTGACCCCGGAACAGCAAGGGGTTGTTGAGCGCGTCTCAAAAAATATTTATCGCCCTTGCTGCGGCAATTCAACTTATTTTCCGGATTGCAATCACGGAATGGCGATGCTCGGACTAGTTGAGTTGATGGCCGCCCAAGGCATGAACGAAGACGAGATGTATAAAATCGCGCTGAGAGTGAATTCATACTGGTTCCCGGATACTTATCTTACTATCGCGAAATATCTCAAAGAGCAGGGCACCGCCTGGGAGAACGCCGACCCGAAAGAAATCTTAGGAAGCGATTTTTCAAGCGGCAGCGGCTTTCAGAAAATCCGCGAAAAAGTCACTCCTCCGGAGCGCGAAGGGGGCGGCGGCTGCGGAGTGTGAGTTTAATTGTTTAATTCGCGGCTACATGAAGAAAATATCTTATTATTTGATTCTAATTGTCGCCGTTGGAACCGCCCTGATCGCTTACTGGGTTTATTCGCGGTACATCAAAGAAGAGGCGCCGCAACTTTTGTTTTTTAAAGTTGAGCGGGGGGATTTGCGCGAGGTCGTGAAAGTGAGAGGCGAGGTGGCTCCGCAAAAAGAATTTGATTTGGAATTTCCTTTTTCCGGAATCATTGAAAAGATATTCGCGAAAGAGGGCCAGGAAGTCAAGGAAGACGAGCCGCTGATGAAATTGGAGACGACCGATCTCGCGCTGGAAATTAACCGCTTAAAGGCGCAATCGGCGCGGGCGGAAGCGGGGAAAGAAAACGCCGAAGTCCAGCTTGAGCAGTACCAGGCCGCCATGGAAAGCCAGCAGGCAAAATTGGACGAGTTGAAGCGCGGCACGAGACCGGAAGAAATTCAGATAGCGGAAACGAAAGTTTCAAACGCCCGAAAAGCGCTTGCCGACGCCGAGGTGAATTTGATTAACGTCAAGAATAAAGCAGCCGTTGATTTGGCGAATTTGTACGACGAAGTGAAAAATATTTTGAACGACGCTTACGTTAAAGCCGACGACGCGGTCAATAAGCAAGCCGATGAGATGTTTTCAAACGACACGTCAAGCAATCCGCAATTGACGTTTCTGGTCAGCGATATTCAAGCCGAAACGGATTCGGAATCGCAAAGAGTAAGCGCCGGAAACGCCCTAAAAGCGTTTAAATCGGAACTCGACAATTTGTCTTCCGAACAGTCCGCCTTGGATCAGGCGCTTATAAACGGCGAAAAACATCTTACGACAGTAAGAGATTTTTTGGCGCGGCTAACCGACGCGGTTAATTCCGCGGCCAATTTGCCGGCTTCAACGGTGGCGACGTATAAGGCGAACGTCAATACCGGACGGACCAACGTCAACACCGCGTTTTCCAACATCAGCAGCCAAAAACAGCTTATTGCCGCTCAAAAGGCGGCCGATCAAAGCAATATCGCTTCCGCCGAGGCGAAAGTGAACGACGCGAGCAATTCTTTAAAGAGCGCGGAAGACGATCTCGCCCTTAAAAAGGCCGGCACTACCGCCGAACAGATAGCGGCTCAGGAAGCGCAAGTTAAACAGGCGCTGGCGAACGTTTCCGGCCAGAGGGCGCTCATCAAACAGGCGGAGGCCGACATCGCTTCCGTAAAAGCTCAAATTGACGCGACCCAAGAGAAGATAAAAAAATCAACTCTGCGCGCTCCGGCTCCGGCCAAAATCGTGAAGATTTTTCTTGAAAAGAGGGAAGTGTTCAAGCCCGGACAGTCCGCCGTTTCTCTTTCAACGTCCGGTTATAAATTGCAAGCCGACGTTTCCGAGTTGGATATAGGCAAAATCAGGGACATCAACGGCAACGAGGTCTTGATTCGTCTCGACGCTTTTCCAGGAAAAGAGTTTAAAGGAAGAGTGGTTTTGATTGAGCAGAAAGAGATTATTAAAGAAGGAGACAAGTATTACAGAGTGAACATTTATTTTGAAGATCAGGCAACCGGGGCGCGTTCTGGCATGAGCGGCGATTTGATTATACAAATTTCTTTCAAAGAGAACGCGTTGAAAATTCCGGAACTGGCCGTTTATAAAAAAGGAGAGACCAAATTCGTCAAGATTTTTGAAGACGGCCGACAGCGGGAAGCGGAAATTGAAACCGGCGCCTCCGACGGCGAATTTATTGAAGTAGTGAAGGGTCTGAGCGAAGGGCAGACGATCGCGGTCAGCGCCGATTAAACGTTGATGAAACAAATAAAGAAAGAAAAAACGGGCGCCGCGCGGGCGCGTGATCTCGTTTGCGGCATGGATTTGTCGGAATTAGCCGACCTGGCCGAAGTTCCTTACAAAGGAGCGTCGTTTTATTTTTGCGGTAGCGGTTGCGCCGAAAGATTCAAAAGCGATCCGGAAAGGTTTCAAAAAGAACCGCTAATCAGATTAAGCAACGTTTGGAAGGTGTTTAAGATGGGCGCGGTGGAAACTCAGGCCTTGCGGGGAGTCGATCTTAATGTCTGGGAAGGGGATTTTATTTCCATTATCGGCGCGAGCGGGTCCGGCAAAAGCACGGTTTTAAACATGATCGGATTGCTTGACCGGCCGACCGACGGCAGTGTTTTTTATAAGGGAAAGGATGTTTCTTTGTTCAATGACGAAGAAAGAACCGAACTCCGTTCAAGGATATTCGGTTTCGTGTTTCAGCAATATAATTTGATACCCTGGCTGACCGCTTTTGAAAACGTCTCTTTGCCGCTCATTTTTTCAGGGCGGAATTCGGCGCGGAATATTGAAGTGCTGTTTACAGAGGTGGACATAAAAGAGCGAATGACGCATCGCCCGTTTGAGCTTTCCGGCGGCGAACAGCAAAGAGTCGCGATTTTGAGGGCGCTTGTCAACGATCCGGAAGTCATATTGGGCGACGAGCCGACCGGCAATTTGGATTCGGCGACCGGCGGCAAGATTTTGGATATGCTGGTTCAGTTGAACAAAAATCGGAAAAAAACGCTTATTGTCGTTACGCACGATCCGCACATCGCCGGAAAAGCGGATCAGACAATCGCCATAAAAGACGGGCGAGTGGTCAGGAATCATCTTGCCTATAAAAAGTTATACGTGGATGAACACGGACATGGCTAAAGATTTTTTATTACTGGTGCTGAAAAGCATAAGACACAGGCCGGTCAGAAGCTGGCTGACGGTCCTTGGAATCGTAATCGGCATAATGCTTGTCGTTATTATTCTTTCTTTGGGAAGCGGGCTTCAGAATGCCGTGAGCAACGCCCTGCAGATGTTCGGTTCGGATTTGATAATTATTTTTCCCGGCAAGGAAACCAATCCGTTTGCCGGACTGATCGGCGGCCAGAAATTTAAAGAAAGAGACCTTCTTGAACTGGAAAAAATTGAAGGAGTAAAATTCGCGCTTCCGGTAACGGTGGGAGCGCTGAACATTGAATACAAAGGCG
>Ga0209319_1001564_pt1 | contig 17942 bp, 19 predicted proteins | sample RifGroE2_FD_184000 | JGI IMG/M metagenome (GOLD analysis project Ga0209319, IMG submission 184000) | Groundwater microbial communities from Rifle, Colorado - Groundwater E2 (SPAdes) (version 2) | ecosystem: Environmental > Aquatic > Deep subsurface > Groundwater | place: Rifle, Colorado, United...
GGGAAATTATTTCATATTTTTCTTGTAAGGTTTTTTCTTGTTGTAAATCTTTCATTGCACAAGTATAGCAGCTTATAAAAAATAAGCTAGCTTATTTTTTCTCAATGCCTTAGTAATCACCGGACTTGGCGTAAACGTATTACTAACTAAAATGACACTTAGAAAAAAATATTTCAAAAACAATTCCTATTCATTAAAAATCTTAGATTAATAAGTTGTTTAAAGTAATTTCTAAATACTTTTCAGTTGCTTATTTTCCTTTTTAATTTTACCGCTTTTAATTAGTTGGCTTGCAGCACGAGATAACGTTTCACGAGACACACCCAAATAGTTGGCTAAATTCTGCATAGACAACACTTCTTTTTGTTGCTTGTTTTGCAAATAATCTAGTATTTTTTGTTCAGCATTTTGTAATGAAAGTTGCTCAACCTTATGAGTAAATTCACGTAAACGTTTAGCTTGTAGAGCAAGAAAATTTAATGCAATTTGTGGGTCTTGTTGAATTAAATTAATCAACTTTTTTCGATCCAATGAAAATAAAACTGTATCAACTACCGCAATAGCGTTTGCTGGATATGTCTCACCAGCAAACATAGGAACCTCGCCAAACAACTGTTGCTCGGTTAAAATATCTAAAATATATTCCTTTCCTTGCAATGATAATTTATAGATCTTAACCTCCCCCTGCAACAACATGTAAAGCCGCTCTGCTGTTGCTCCTTCATGAAAAATAATTTCATTTTTTAAATAGACATGTCTGGTTAAGTTTTTAGACAATAGCAAAAGCTCACTTTCTTTTGCATGTTGAAAGAAGGGGGATTTTTTTAAAAATTGTAAAGCAAGAGACATTTAGATCCTCCATGTGACATTTATCACATACAATGAGGTAATTATACCAGAAAATACATTTTTAAATTCAATTAATTAAATTAGGAGAATCAAAATGACCTGCAAAATGTTTTGTTATCAATGTGAACAAACAGCTAAAGGGGCTGGGTGTTGCTCTATAGGTGTCTGCGGAAAAACACCAGATGTTAGCGCGTTACAAGATTTGTTAATTTATGCATTAAAAGGCTTATCCTGTCTTGCAGTTAAAGCACGTGAAAAAAGCATTAACACTGAAGAAGCCGATCAGTTTATCTTAGAAGGGCTATTTGCAACAGTCACCAATGTTGATTTTAATGAAAATGCGATTGCAATTTTAATTAAAAAAACCGTGCAATTACGTGAATCATTATTTGAAAAAATCGGTGAAATATCTTGTACTTGTCAAAATACGGTTCGTTTTACTTTGCCAGAAACGATTGAAGACATGATTGCACTAGGGAATGCGCATAATATTATTGATCAAGCAGAAGGAAACGCTGACATTCTTTCTTTGAAAAATACATTGCTATTTGGTATTAAAGGCATAGCTGCCTATGCTGACCACGCACGAATCCTAGGGGAGGAAGATAATACAATTTATCATTTTATTGAAAAAGCATTGGCTAGCATGCTGCGTTATAATTTAGGTGTTGATACATGGGTTGGTTTATTAATGGAATGTGGTCAAGCTAATCTGCGAGCTATGGAATTATTGGACAAAGCCCATACAGACCATTATGGACATCCAATTCCAACAAAAGTTCCTTTGGGTGAGAAAAAAGGACATGCGATTTTAATTTCAGGTCACGACTTGAAAGATTTGGAATTATTACTAAAACAAACCGAAGGCATGCCCATAAACATTTATACTCACGGTGAAATGTTACCAGCGCATGGTTATCCAGAACTTAAGAAATATAAACATTTTTATGGTCATTACGGAACAGCCTGGCAGAATCAACATCGAGAATTTGCTCAATTTCCTGGGGCGATATTGATGACAACCAACTGTATCCAAAAACCAATGGAATCCTATAAAAAGAATATTTTCACAACGGGTTTAGTGGAGTTTCCCAGTGTAGAGCATATAGGAACAAACAAAGATTTTACTGCTGTAATTAACCAAGCATTGTCAATGCCTGGATTTACATCAAACATTGAAAAAGATTTTGTTATGGTTGGTTTTGCGCGTAATGCAGTATTGGGTATTGCTGATAAAATCATTAATGCAATAAAACAAGGGAAAATCAGGCATTTCTTTTTAGTTGGTGGTTGTGATGGGGCTAAACCAGGGCGAGATTACTATACAAAATTTGTGGAACAAGTTCCTCAAGATTGTATCGTCTTAACTTTAGCTTGCGGAAAATTCAGATTCTTTGATAAAAAGTTGGGGGATATTGATGGAATTCCGCGTCTGTTAGATATTGGTCAATGTAACGATGCCTATTCTGCAATTCAAATTGCAATAACACTAGCAAAGGTTTTTAACTGTAGCGTTAATGAATTACCATTATCCTTGGTTTTGTCTTGGTATGAACAAAAAGCCGTGGCAATACTATTATCATTGTTATCGCTAGGAATTAAAAATATTCGCTTAGGACCAACTTTACCGGCATTTATTTCTCCAAATGTACTAAATGTATTGATTGATAAATTTTCTATCAAGACTATTAGTACTCCCGAACAGGATTTAGCGGGGATTTTAAAATAGGGTATCGTAATTTAAAAATACGGAAGTACGGTATTGCACCTACCTTTGTTATTCTAGCTATTCGACAAAAGAATAACAATGGCAGGTGTGACATCGTATATCAATGTAACTAAAGCGAAAGCACTTGTCGTAAAGCATTTTCTAATGCTTCCAAATCTTTTAAGGCTAGCTTCCCAGCTAGTTTAACTAGACGAATTTTATCGACTGCTCTAATTTGATCGCAAACAGCGGTAACTGTTTTATCTAAACAATGAACAGCAACTACCAATGGTGGTCTTTCTTTAGCCGAAGTTGAAAGAGGCACAATTATGACTGTATGTCGTGCTTTATTGACTGGCGTTGCACTTATGATTACACATGGACGTAACTTTTTTATTTCTGCACCTTTGGTTGGTTCTAAATTTACCCAATAAATATCACCACGATTCATTGTCAACCTCATTTATTCCGTCACTAATAGTTACATTCCAGCCCGCCATTTCTTTATTTAGCGCTTCATCTTTTTCTACCGCTAAAGCACAAGCATACAAACTATTTTCACGCTCTTCGACTTCTTTTGCTATCAGACGAGCAATTACTTTACTGCGTTGCCGCGGTGGTATGATAACACGTAAGCGACCAGCCAAATCATCGGGGATGGATATTAAAAATTTATGCATAAACTGCTCTCGTATATAGGATATAGGATATAGAGTACATATATATCATATATCATGTCCTATTACTAGGAAAACATATACCTCAATTAATCAAACTCTTTCCAACAGAATCACACCAAATTTAAGCAACAAACAAAAATTAGAAGTTTTGGGACAAAAAACTCAAATCCTGTTCCATATAACCTTGAAAAAAATGTGCGCATGCACAAAAATAGCCCCTAACCACTATCCTTCAACCAAAATAACTTCCAACCCATATAACAATCCCATTGCTTCAGGAAGCATAAATTGCGCTTTTTTTATTTTATTCTGCATAACGTCAATAGTATAATTTAGCGCATGAGAAAAATTCGCTCCAGAAAGATCTGTTTTAACAAACCATGCTCCATGAAAATCCGAATACCCCATATCAGACAAACTTAAATCGGCTTCCCTAAAATCAACTTCTTTAGCACTACATTTATGGATTACGATTTCGCGTAAATATAATCCAAAAAATGAAGCATGATCTAAAATACAATTAAAAAACTGTAGTGAACAAGGTAATTTTATAGTTGACCATTTTGCTTCTGCCCAATTTATCCCTACCAATTTTGAATCATAAAAACTGCTTTCCCAAAATACTGTTTCTTTAATTTTTAATAAGCTCAAATTACAATTCGTAAACGTGCAGCTAACAAATTTACAATATTCAAAATTTCCTTCAGTAAAATCGCAATTATCAAAAGTACAACTATCAAAAACCTTTCCCACCAAACCTAGTCCAGAAAAATTCACATCCAAAAAATCCTGTGCAAAATATTCGTTTTTATTGTCTTTAAATAAATTCATAAAATAATCTTAACTTCTCAAAAACCATGGGCAAATCACAAGAATAACGTAGCCGCAGGTCTTTAGCCTGCGCTAGTAAAATCCGTGTTAAATCATATACGTATGCAATAATGAAGACGCAGGCTAAAGACCTGCGGCTACGTAATCATAATTATAATACCCGAACTTTTTAAGATATTACAAATAACCCATTTAACCTATAGATTTTTAAACATGTTTCCATGTTTTTCTAAATCTACTTTTTGTACTTTCAGGAACAATCAAAGCAATCAGAACACACAATATTATGGTTTAAACTCTAAAATATCCCCAGGCTGACACTCTAAACATTTGCAAATTGCATCCAATGTTGTTAAACGAATTGCTTTGGCTTTGCCCGTCTTAAGAACAGATAAATTTTGTTCTGTGATACCAACTTCTTTGGCAAGCTCATTCGAGCGCATTTTGCGTTTTGCCAACATCACATCGAGGTTAATGATTATAGACATATATTTACTCCTAAACGGTATATTTTAATTCTTCTTTTAATTTACAGCCTTCAGCCATAACCCAAGCTATTACAATAATCATTATTGCGGTAACAACGTTGTAAGCATCATGGCTAGCAAAAGTGAATGATGCCACACGATGACCTGGCGGATTATGCATTGTTAAAACAAAAGTAATTAATGCATCATAAATAAACCCCATCCCTTGATTAATTAACATGTAAATACCGATTTTTTTAAGATATTCTACATTTGATAAAGTGAAAATTTCCCCTTGTTCATAAAGTTTAAATAATTTAATTAAAAAATAAATAATTATCATTTCGATTATCGTCGGCAATAACCCAATCAAAAAGCCCCACAAAGAATCTGCTCCAGTTATCGGATGTAAAATTTCAGTGCCATTAGGAATAAAATTTATAGAGAAATTATAGGGAAAGTGCTGCGGTGCAAAAATCCAATATAACGCCAACACCAAAGGCCAAACCACAAAAGCTATTTGAAAAATAACCCTTAAAAACATACTTAAACGTTGAATTTTGTTCATATTCGTATACTCCAAAAATTTTTAGTAAAAACTTGAAGCCAGGATATTAACATAATAATTATCGATAAACAATGAGAATATATCAATAATTAATATTATTTTATTGATAAAGCAATACTATTGGTTCAGGAATAAAAAGATAGTATCAACTAAAAGACTGGAGAAAGTTGACATCAGATCCGTGCAACACACCATCTTATTAAAAAGCGGAAAGCAAAAGATCTGGCATCAACTTTTGATTTAAGAATCGTTTATAAAAACCCACAATTAGCTAAATAGATCTCCAGGGAGTTTTCCATTGACGGTCTGCTCGCTGCTTTAATTCTTGTTGGAGCTTCAAATAATTCACCAAGCGCTTTGCCTCAAGCTTATTTTGCATAATAGCTTCTTGCACTGCACAACCAGGATCTCCACTGTGCTTACAATCATTAAAGCGACAACTCTTAGCAATATCTTCAATATCAGAAAAACCCGTATCCAAGCTACTTTTATCCGCCCATAATTGCAGCTCTCTTATCCCTGGTGTATCGATAAGCATACCACCGGAAGCTAGAGGGAAAAGCTGTCGCCGCGTTGTAACATGGCGCCCCCTTGAATCAGAAGCGCGTGTACTCGCGGTCTTTTGTAAATCCTCGCCAATAAGATAATTTGTTAAGGTTGATTTACCAACACCTGATGACCCGACCAAAACTACAGTTTTATGATCAGTAAAGTAAGAACTTAGTTCTGCCAATCCTTTATGGCTAACTAAACTAATAAAGTGAACAGGAACATCCAATGCAACTGATTCAATTGCATTTTTTATTTTGTTTAATTCAGTTTTATCAGCAATTAAATCAACTTTATTCAGGACAATGACGGGCTGCACCCCTCCATCCCAAGCTAAAGCAATATATCTTTCTATGCGACGTAAATTAAAATTGTGATCGAGACCAGAAACAATAAATACATAATCTACATTAGCCGCAAGAACTTGTTTTTCCGTGCTATCATCAGCTATTTTTCGCGATAACATATTTATTCTAGGTAACAATGCATGAATTATTGCAGCACCGCCCCCCGAGCAAAGCTGTACAGCTAACCAATCCCCAACTGCAGGAAAATCAGCCCGATTTTTTGATACATGTCTATACGAACCAGAAGTTTTACCCCTAAACTCCCCTAATTCCGTCATTATAAGATAAGAGCCACGGTCTTCACTAAAAACTTTTGCAGGCATCCAATCGGGGTTTTTCAGATTATCGAAAGCGTTTTGAAATGCAGCATTCCAGCCTAATGATATTAAATTCATGATTAGTTTATTCCGTATAAAATCACTAAAACCAACTTAAAACGTATACATCTTTTCAAATCGTTATAGCAATTAACATTTTTTCAAGAACATTGCGCCGTAATCGGGTGACAACAAAATCATTAGCTTGACAATAAAAATTTTAGTGATAAACCTTTACCGATTCCTGGGAATCATGCTTATGTTGAAACAGGATAAAAAATAGCACAGCAAGAATTAATGAATAAGTAGCAAATACTACCCAAACACCACTCCAACCTTGCCAATGAATTGTTCCAATTTGATTGGTAAAGAATTCGCTTATCATCCAACCGCTAGAAAAGCTACCAATAAATGCCCCAACTCCATTACTCATAAACATAAATAAACCCTGAGCGCTAGCACGAAATCCTGGATCAACTTGGGTTTCAACGTAAAGTGATCCGGAAATATTAAAAAAATCAAATGCCATTCCATATACAATACAAGAAAGAACAATCATCCACAAACCACCAATTGGATTACCAAATCCTAACAGACCAAAACGAAATACCCATGCCACCATACTCAGCAACATCACATTTTTAATTCCAAAACGACGAATAAATAATGGGATAGCAAAAATAAATCCAACTTCAGATATTTGAGAAATAGACATAATGATTGCCGGATATTTAACAAGCAGTGTTGTTTTATAGATAACAAAATCAGCAAAACTATGTAAAAAGGTGTCGCCATAAGCATTAGTAAGTTGCTGAGCCGCGCCTAACAACATCGAAAAAATAAGAAATAATGCCATTTTATAGTACTTGAATAATTTAAATGCATCCAAGCCTAACGCGCTAACCAATGAACCAGTGCTTTTACCAAGTGGTAAGCATTTAGGCATGGTGAAACCATATACCCCCAATATTAATGCTGCACTACCAGCCACATAAAACATCCGTGATGAAGTTTCTAAATGCAAGAGACTAATAATCCACATAGCTGCAATAAAACCAACAGTTCCAAATACACGAATTGGCGGATATTCTTTAAAGATATTCATCTTCGCGCTTTCCATGGATGAATATGAAATTGTTCTTTCAAAGGAAATAGTTGGCATATAAAAACACATATTTATCAACATAACCCAAAACATTGTTGTTGGATTATTGACATGTGGAATATAGAACAATATTGCCGCACCACAAAGATGAAGGGCTCCATATAATTTTTCAGCATTGATCCAGCGATCAGCTATAATTCCAGTAAGAGCTGGCATAAAAAGAGATGCTATGCCCATAGTTGAAAATATTGCGCCGAATTGAGCGCCAGACCAATGTTGTGTGTGAAACCACCATGCTCCGATGGTCATCATCCAGGATCCCCACACGAAGTACTGAAGAAATTGCATGATTGCAATTCTAATTTTGAGCACCATAGAAATCACCTTGTGTTTTTTTATTGGGATAATTATGCGTCAAAATAAATAATAGGTAATTGACGTTACAATAACTAACTAAAGTTACATCAACTTCATAACCTGAATTTTACTTGCTCTATTTAACGCAAGTTAAAGCTTGTGGCTACATAATTTCTCTTCCCTAAAATTACTTAAAAGAGATCGCCAATTTTGGGGCAAACGTGCCGATATTGCCAGCTCCTTGCAATAACAAAACATCATCGGCTTGCAAAATTGTGTTACAAACATCGAATAAATCAGCCGTATTTTTCACGAGGATAGGATCGACTTTACCACGTTGTCTAATGTTACGAGCCAAAGCTGCGCTACTAATACCAACAATAGGCTCCTCACCTGCTGAGTAAATATCCAAAAGCAACAACACATCCACAAGCGATAAAATATCGGCGAAATCATCAAATAAGTCTTGAGTTCTACTATACCTATGTGGCTGAAAAGCGAGAACCAATCGCCGATCCGGCCATGCCTGGCGCACCGCCTCAAGAGATGCTTTTATCTCACAAGGATGGTGAGCATAATCATCAATAACAGCTACTTTTCCCTGCGGCATGTTAAGTTCACCATAAAACTGTAATCTCCTGCCAACTCCCTTGAAATTTTCTAAAGCACTTAAAATATCTTTGTCCTTAACATGACATTCTTTAGCAATCGCAATTGCTGCCAGCGCATTTAAAACATTGTGCCTACCCGGTAAATTCAACTTAACATTTAACATAGTTTGTTGATTTTTAAAATGCACAGTAAAACTACTGCTCATTTTTTCCTGATAAAAATTATCCGCCCTGATATCAGCTTCACTAGAAAAACCATAAGTTATCGTAGGACGAGCAATTTCATGAAAAATTTCACGCACTGTAGCATCATCAATGCACACTACAGCCAAACCATAAAACGGCAGATTATGCAGAAAATCTAAAAAAGCACTTTTCAATAAACTAAAATCATTATGATAGGTTTGCATATGATCGGCATCGATATTAGTAACTACCGCCATTGTTGGATGCAAATGCAAAAAAGAAGCATCGCTTTCATCAGCTTCAGCAACAAAATAACGACTCGTTCCCAAACGGGCATTACCACCAGCGCTATTTAAAATACCACCAATAACAAAAGTTGGATCCAGTCCACCCTCAGCCAAAATACTGGCGACTAAACTAGTTGTAGTTGTCTTGCCATGTGCACCGGATACGGCAATACCATGATGAAATCGCATCAATTCTGCCAACATTTGGGCACGTGGTAAAATTGGGATTCTTGCCTGTTGCGCAGCTTGAACCTCAGGATTATCCTGCAAAATAGCACTCGATGTCACGACAACATCCGCACCAATAATATTTTCTTGGCTATGATCGAGAAAAAATTTTGCTCCTAACGCCAGCAACCGCTCAGTAGATGCATTGATTGCCTTATCCGAACCAGTTATTGTGTAACCTTTATTAAGCAACACTTCCGCAATACCACTCATGCCAGAACCGCCAATACCTACAAAGTGTATCGTTTTAATACGGTACATATCAGGAAAAAAATTAGACATAATTTATATAATTCAAAAATAGAGTAAAAAATACGGACATTTTTTATAAAATTGATAATTTAAAAGTGCTTTAGTCGACTTCCTGCCAACCACGTAATTTAGCTTCCTGTGCAATTACTGCAAAAAGCTCCTTAACTTCAGCGAAAGTTTTTTTTACATTTCTAGGAACGCTATTGTTTTTTATAGTTTTTTCAAACTTCACAATTGCCTTTTTAATGCGCCCCAGATCTTTCAAACCTTTTTTTGTCCATCCTTCATCCAAATGACATAGTAATATGCTTTTTGTCTCAATGACACTTAGCTCCATAACCGTATCCAACAATTTAATCCAAGCCACTTGCAAGGCAAAAAATGTATCCTCAACATGACTAGATTTTTTCTTACGAAACGGCATAGTTGCTACCTTTCCAACTCGTTTTTTTGACACAATCCACGCATCTAAATCGAAAACCTCTTTGTTATCAGCTTTCATTAATTTAAGTCTATCAAAGCATATCCTGCAAAGCAATGCAGAAACAAATTAAATAACTTACAATAACCTATAACTTGATAAATTTTAGCCCCTTGCGGATTCAATGTAGTTAGGATATGCTATAAAAAAATGTATTGTGTTTGTAACGTATTGAAAAATAAAGTAATTTAATTTACATATCTTAACATTAGGAGATTCTTTAGTGTCTCAAAAAAGCTACAACCGTTCAGATCGTGTTGCACAACTAGTTCACCATACTATCGCTGAAATCCTGGTCAAGCATCCGGAAAAAAAATATTTCCCCTCTGTCACGATAACAGAAGTCAAACTATCCAACGATTTATCTCATGCGAAAGTTTTCTTCACTACTCTTGATGAATCATTAAGCAAAACAATAGAAAAACAACTCAACCATGATGCAGGTTTTTTTCGCTACTTATCAGCGCCGCAAATGAATTTACGCATTGTGCCGCAACTACTTTTTATTTATGATACAACATCCGTATATGGACAAAAATTATCATCACTGATTGATCTTGCCGTAACCTCTGACATCTCAAAACACAAAGAAGACAACTAAATCCATGCAAAAAAACAAATACAATCAAGTAAACATAGACGGCGTTTTATTACTCGATAAACCAATAAACATAACCTCCAACGATGCTCTACAGCGCGTAAAAAGATTATACAAAGCACGCAAAGCTGGTCATACAGGCAGCCTGGATCCTCTCGCAAGCGGTATGTTGCCCATTTGTTTTGGAGAAGCAACCAAATTCGCTCAATTCTTACTAGATACCGATAAAAAATATCAAGTAACAGCTCAACTTGGCATTAAAACCACAACCGGTGACGCCGAAGGAGAAATTTTAATCCAAAAAAACGTTCCAAATTTTAAAGAGCCACAAATTGAGGAAGTTTTAGCGCGTTTTCGCGGTCCAATAGAACAAATACCTTCCATGTACTCAGCATTAAAACACAATGGACAACCTCTGTATAAACTAGCAAGAGCTGGCATTTCAGTGATAAGAGAAAAACGTCCTGTAACAATTTATTCGCTGGAATTGATTAATAAAACCGACACGCAACTCGAAATGACAGTGCACTGCAGTAAAGGCACCTATGTCAGAACATTGGTGGAAGATATAGGGGAAGCTTTAGGTTGCGAGGCACACGTAATTGCTTTGCGTCGCTTAACCGTGGGAAAATATCAAGAAAATCAAATGGTTACTCTCGCAACCATTGAAAAGCTCACAGAGGAAGAAAATTATAATGGATTAAAAGAATTACTTCTTCCTATGGAATCTATGGTGGCGCACTGGCCGCTTGTGCAAGTAACTGAAGCAATAGCCTACTTCATGCATCAAGGAAATCCAGTAATTATACCACAAGCACCAACTCAAGGTTGGTTAAGATTACAATCCAAAAGTGGACATTTTCTTGGTGTCGGCGAAGTTTTACCAGATGGAAAAGTTGCACCAAGAAGACTGATAAAATAAACTGTTCACATTAGAAACTTCAATTTTTTAAAGGAGATAATTATGAGCGAATTCATTACTATTACTACTGATGCAACTTTTGCTGCTGAAGTTTTACAAGCTCCAATACCAGTTTTAGTCGATTTTTGGGCAGAATGGTGTGGTCCATGCCGTATGCTTGCTCCAACCATGGATGAATTAGCAAAAGAATATACCGGTAAAATTAAAGTGGTAAAAGTAAATGTCGACGATTGCAGCGCTACCGCTAGCACCTACGGCATACGCAGTATCCCAACCCTTATCTTATTTAAAAATGGCAAGATCGTTGACACAAAGATAGGACAACTCAGTAAATCACAGCTTGTTTCCTTTATTCAAAACTCTATTTGATTTAAGGGTTTTCCATGAAACAAGAATTCAAAGACCGTCGCCAAAAGCTATACGCAGAAATTGGCAAAAATGCAATTGTGATTTTAACTTCCGCCAAAGAACACATTGCAAATGGTGGATTAACTTCACCTTATCGCCAAGCCGGTGATTTTTATTATCTAACAGGTATTGTTGACCCGGATAGTATTGCTGTTTTTATACCTGGTAGACTGGAGGGAGAATTTCTCCTCTTCAACCGCCAAGCTGATCAAACTCAAGAAACCTGGACTGGAAAAATGACTGGTCAAGAAGGAGCCTGCGCTATATATGGCGCTGACCAAGCCTTTCCGATCCAGGAAACAGACAATCTCTTACCTGATTTAATACTGGGAAAAAGCCATTTGTATTTTACTATCGGACAAGATACCGAATTTGATATTAAAATTATACAATGGCTAACTAAAGCAAGAGAAAAAACTCGTACTGGTCTTAATGCTCCCGATGATTTCTCCCATATCGGAAAAATTACTCACGAAATGCGTCTGCGCAACAGCCCACATGAAATTAGCTTGATGCGCAAATCAGCAGAAATCGCAAAAATAGGGCACTTACGAGCTATGCAAGCTTGTAAACCGAATATGTTTGAATATGAATTAGAAGCTGACTTAAACTACGAATACTTGCGCCACGGCGGTAAACTTGCCTTTGATCCAATTATTGCCTGCGGTGTCAATGCTTGTACTTTGCATTATATGCAAAAAAATTCACAGCTCAAAGATGGCGATTTAGTTTTGGTCGATTCTGGGGTGGATTATCAATACTATAATTCAGATATAACTCGCACTTTCCCAGTTGGTAAAAAATTTAACGCGGCACAACGCTCCATTTACCAAGCTGTCCTAGACACTCAATTGGAAGTAATAAAAAAAATCCGCCCCGGAATAAGATGGTGTGAATTACAAGAAACTTCTGAACGCATTATCACCGAGCAATTATTAAAACTTGGTATTTTACAAGGTAATTTAACCGACCTGATTACCAACCAAAAATTTAAAAAATTCTATCCGCATCGCATCGGACATTGGCTTGGTCTAGAGTGTCACGATGTCGGAAAATACGCCTTCAATAAAGAATGGCGCCTATTGGAACCAGGTATGACTTTCACTGTTGAACCGGGTATTTATATTCCAGAAAATACACAAAATGTCGATGCAAAATGGTGGAATATCGGGATACGTATTGAAGATGATATTTTAGTCACTGAAAATGGATGCGAAATCCTGTCCGATGGACTACCGAAAACAATTAAGGAGATAGAAGAAACACGAAGTAGCGGTTAAAAAATATCTATATACAGTGGTGTTGCTGAATAGTTCAAAAAAAACCATGAATAACGTAGCTGCTGGCTTAGCCTGCGATATACTAAACGAAAACAGGTTTTCAGGGTTAGCGCAAATAGACTCGAGCAGTTTGGATTTTCCGCTAGGCGGCAACGAGTCGAGTTTGAGGAGTGTATTGGACATACATGACTCAAACGAGCGAGAAAGCCAACAACGCGGAAAACCAAAATGCGAAGAGTATATATTATGTGCGATAATTGTATGTTACGCAGACTAAAGTCTGCGGCTACAGTCTACAGCTATGAAATCGTTATTAATGCGAATTATTCAACAACACCATATAAAGTTTTATGTAAATGAAATTGCTATATTTATCAATATCTTATTTCTCAAAAATGCCAGAAGAACCAAATAAAATTTATACAATTCTCCGAATTAAAAAATGAAAACCAAAAACCTCCTTTTCTTAAAGATTATATTTTTTTATTCATTATTGTTTATGACCATCATCGCCCAAGCAACAACAAACACATCACCCCAAGACGATTCTTTAATTCCACGAAGAATCCTTTTTAGCAATCCTGAAAAAGCCAACGCAACAATCAGTCCAGATGGCACCATGATTGCTTTTCTTGCTCCTGTAAACGGTGTTTTAAATGTTTGGGTAGCGCACAATACGGATTTATCACACGCCAAACCTGTAACAAATGAAAAAAAACGCGATATTCGCAATTATTTTTGGACTTACAATAACCAATATCTTGGTTATGCACAGGATAAAGATGGTGACGAAAATCTGCATCTTTATTTTGTTAATTTAAAATCCAAAAAAATAAAAGATTTAACACCTTTTCCGAAAGTACGCGCCGATATAATTAAAGCAAGCATAAATCATCCCAATGAAATTCTTATTGGACTTAATAGACGCAACTCAGAATGGCATGACGTTTATCGTTTAAATATCACTTCTGGAAAAATCAACCTAATCGAAGAAAATAATCAATTTTCAGATTTTATAGCTGATGAAGATTTAAATTTACGCATTGCCCAAAAACCGACAGACGAAAATAGTCCTGGATTTTATTTTAAAAACCAAAAGACAGGTCAATGGCAATTTTATGAACGCGTACCTTTCGAGGATGCTTTAACAACTTTCTTTTTAAACTTCAATCAAGATGGCAGCATTGCATACAAAATCGATAGTCAAGGACAAGATACAGCCGCACTGTACGCTTATAGCTTTATAACTGGTAAAAAAACATTATTAGCCAAGGATATTAAAGCAGACATAAATGGAGTTCTTTTCCACCCCACTCATCTTTACCCACAAGCATGGGCATCCGAATACACAAAAATTGCATGGACTATTTTAGATCGCGATTTAATAAAAGATTTTTCTTACTTGAAAAACGCCTATGCCGCTGATTTCAATATAATTGATCGCTCTTTAGCTGATGATAAATGGATTGTGCAATATTATAGTGATACAAAGCCCGCTCGTTTTTATCTTTATGAACGTAATCCAAAAACAGGCATGCCTTTAAAATTAACTTTCCTTTTTACAACTTTGCAATCATTTGAGAAATTGCCTTTAGTGCCAATGCGACCCGTAATCATCAAATCACGCGATGGTTTAGATTTAATCAGTTACCTAACTTTACCAAAATCAGCACCAACCAATAAACAAAACATACCAACAAAACCTTTACCCATGGTGCTTTTGGTTCACGGCGGACCTTGGGCTCGTGATTCTTGGGGACTAAGCAGATATGCACAATGGTTGGCAAATCGCGGTTATGCTGTTTTAAGCGTCAACTATCGCGGCTCGACTGGTTTAGGCAAAGCATTTTTAAATGCCGGCAACAAAGAATGGGCTGGAAAAATGCATAACGACTTAATCGATACTGTTACCTGGGCAGTCAAAGAAAAAATCGCTGATCCAAAAAAAATCGCCATTATGGGCGGAAGCTATGGTGGTTATGCAACTTTAGTTGGTTTAACTTTCACTCCGGATACATTTGCATGTGGCGTTTCCATTGTTGGACCATCCAATTTGATCACACTAATTAAAAGCGTTCCTCCTTATTGGAAACCAGATATTGCTCTTTTTAAAAAACGAGTTGGTGATATTGATACTGAAGATGGGAGAAAACTATTACAGGAACGCTCCCCACTAACTTTTGCAAATCGCATAAAAAAACCGCTTTTAATTTTACAAGGCGAACATGATCCAAGAGTAAGTAGGGCTGAGGCAGATCAACTGGTCAATAGCATGAAAGAGAAATCCATTCCTGTTACCTATGTACTTTACCACGATGAGGGACATGGATTTTTAAGAGAACCAAATCAAATTTCATCAAACGCTATCATTGAACAATTTTTAGCTGACAACTTAAATGGTCGTGCAGAAAAAATTACCGATGATTTCGAAGGAGCTAATTTTTCTATTCTAGAAGGAAAGGATTATATTCGTAGTTTAAGACAAGATAACAACCATTAAACTCAGCGGTTAAAGAACATGATTCCTTAAAAAGCTCAATCACCAGTCAATAGATTAAGCAATTTATGTGCCAAATATAAAACAACAACCCCCACCACAACCCCGGAAGCATTTGACAAAAATAGTTGATCAGGAAACCAATAATGATCGATAAGATTCCACAAACCGCGCCAAACAAAAATCAAGCCTAGAGAAATAATCAAAGCAAACCATGCTTGATGATGCTTTTTCAAATAACGCATGCGTCGAAAAAGAAGCTGTTCCTCTTTAATAAATTTTTCACATATTTTTTGTTCTATTTTTTTTATTTTCTTCTTAAATTTAGTTTTTCGCATATTTATAACCATTTTGATTTGTGATTTTCTACTAATTGATATAGATTTCGCAGGAACAATAAAACTATTCCTTACTTATTTTGAAAAAATTATAACACAGTGATCAAACCATTACACTTAGGTAACAAAACTTTCCCGGTAAATATTATTCAGGGTCCACTGGCTGGTGTTAGCTGCGCTCCTTTTCGATTTCTAACCTGGAAGTATGGGAAACCAGCCTTTTCATGTACGGAAATGATTTCATGTAAAGCGCTGCTAAACAAACCAAAAAAACTATATCACCGCTATATTGCAAAAGATCCCAATGAAGGTCCTATATGCTATCAATTGTTTGGTAACAATCCCGAAGAATTGGCAACAGCAACTGAAATCATCACGGATTATGGGGCTGATTTAATTGATTTAAATTGCGGCTGCCCCGTAAAGAAAGTCCGCCGTCAAGGGGCTGGCTCCAGCCTGCTATCTGATGCGCCCAAACTTTATAAAATGATTTGTGCCATGAAACAAAATACTGGTTTACCCGTGTCAGTTAAAATTCGTGTTGAAGGAAATGGTGAAGAAAAATTTAATCTGGACATCGCCAAAGCAATCAGTGACGCTGGCGCAGATTTTTTAGTTGTGCACGGACGACGTTGGACTGAGCATTATGAAACACCCGTCCATCATGATCAAATCCAATTTTTTGTCGAACAGATGAAGATTCCTGTGATTGGTAATGGAGATATTTTCTGTGTTAATTCATTAAAAAAAATGCTCGCAACTGGCTGCGCTGGGGTTATGCTTGCTCGAGCAGGTGTCGGACAACCATGGCTTACACAAAAGTTGATTGCCGAAATTAATCAACAACCATTTATCAGTCCAACTCCAAAAGAAATTGGTTCGATTTTTCTAGAACATGTTCGATTATTGATAGAACTATTTGGCGAAGAAAGGTTTGCTATTTTACAAGCACGTAAACTTATTAAATATTATGCTCGCGGCTTACATAATAAAAAGGATTTATGTATTGATGTTTACGCTTGTAATGATTTAGATACTTTAATAAATATCTGCTTAAACTATTTCACTTAAGTGGCTTTACGGTTTTTCAATACTAAAAATAAGTTATCGTATTTGTTGTGAATATTCCAAACATACCACCCATCCATACCACTATCATCAATGGCAGCGAGTTGTTTAGCGATGTAATCTCTTTTTTGTTGCTCTGAAAGAGGGTAGCGATAATTATATGTTTCAATAAATGGATAAACCTTAAAAGGGATTTTGCCATGAAACTGTTTACGCAAGGCGGTCAAACGAGAATGCACAGCTTCATAAGGCATTGTTGCATATTTACGATATGGTTCAAAATGAGATGGGTAAACCATTGGGCATGCAGCATCGATACTATCAGCAAATAGGGTTAAGCTTTGCCCAATATAAATAGAATCGCCAAAACAAGTAACCCCAAAAACATCGATTTGCAAAGGAATTCCCCGTGCCGCCAATTTATTTTTATACCATTTAATTACTTTATAAATATTTTGTGCATTTTTAGATGATGGCGGTTGCTTACTTGTATAGCGAATATAATCCAACTGAATTTCCTCTGCTCCAAGCTTAATTGCTTGATCCACTAGCTGGTATCTCCTTTCCCAATAAGCTACTGATGAAACCTGTGGACCCTTGCCTCCATCCGGAAAAATCACAATCCTAGCAACATATTTGATACCGTTTTTTTTAACTAATTCAATGTTTTCTTGATAGCGTGGCGACATATATCGAAAATCAATAACAAAAGTATTAATCCCGACTTCTTTTGATTTATCAATTAGATATTGCAGATCTTTTGTATTATTGACAGTTGATTCATTAATATAAATTCCCTGCTCTCGCGCCTGCACGGAAAAAATTGGAAAAACAACCAACAATACTACTAAAATAGTGAAAGCGAATGATGAAGCTTTGTGGGTTAATGATTTCAAAATTCAAAATAACGCATCTACCATCCATCCATAAGCTTTATGCTTTCAATAAAGAAAGAAGCGAAGGAGAATTTATTTTAAAGATAATTTTACTTACATGTTATATAATTTA
>Ga0209319_1001569_pt1 | contig 17870 bp, 32 predicted proteins | sample RifGroE2_FD_184000 | JGI IMG/M metagenome (GOLD analysis project Ga0209319, IMG submission 184000) | Groundwater microbial communities from Rifle, Colorado - Groundwater E2 (SPAdes) (version 2) | ecosystem: Environmental > Aquatic > Deep subsurface > Groundwater | place: Rifle, Colorado, United...
ATGGTAGCACCAACGGTAGCAACACCAGTAGCAAAATGGTAGCAGAAAGGTAAAAAGTAGATGGCGCGTCATCCACCACCCACTCCAACCACCCAACAGGGAAAAACTACCAATGGTAGCAGTCTTGGTAGTAGTTAATCAAACTCTCCCTTCCACCCCTTAGTAATAGTACAGGGCAAGCTATACTTAGTCAAGTATTTTATTGTATCCCTAAACTGCTTTTCCGTCCGACACACCCGGCGAAGTGACCGCCCATAATCCGACCACTTCACGTGATAGTCAAACCTCTTAAAGTTTTTGCTCATACACAGTACACCCCAAAGGGCTAAAATCTTTATCCTCTTCCCAAGGACACTTTGAACTGCAAACAAACTTACAACTATTACACCTTACAACAACCCCACAATCCCCAACAACCATCTGCAACCATCTAGCTGCAAGCATCAAACCAGCTGCCATGCCTTCCGAATGTGCTGCAAAAGTTTCCAACCCCTGTATTTTCTTATCTTTAACAGCCCCATCCTGCAAACAAGCAGCCTGCGCGACCATTGAATCAATAAGCCCTCTTAAATTATCCATTTTTCTCCACCTTCCTCAAATTCCTACCAAAAACTCCCATAACTTCCTGCATCTGACTTCCTGAAGAATATTCTTCCAGCATCAATTCAACCTCAAATTCATATAACCTAATAGTTTCCAGAAAAGCCTTTTCCTTCGGAGTAACCCGACACATTACAGACTTATTTTCCTTCACTTTCCTTCACCTCCCTATAATTTCCTCCATAAGCCCCACCGTCACCAGTGGAGCCAAGCAAGAAACTATTCAGAGACAGCTAATTCGCGCAAAGCCTTATATTTACTCTTAGCTAATTCCTGCTGTAGCTTTTCGTACCCTATGCCATTACATTGAACTCTGTATCCTGGTAATCTTCCTGCAACTCTCAAAATACTAGCTGGTTGACCTGTGTTATTCTGCATCAAATCAACTAATTTTCTTGCTACATCAATTCTGTGAACTATCATAATTGCTATAATATTTCCTCCCTCAAATTTTCAATTAACTTATTCTATCACACCTCGTCAACATTGTCGACAAATAACCAGTAACATTTCTAGTTATCCAGCATATAATGAGTAAGAAAAGGGGTGATAACCTTGACCGGATTTTCCTTATTCGTAACTAGCTTAATAATATATTTTACCAATGCCTTATTACTTGACACACTTACACCACCAACCAAAAAGCTAATAGAACCGCTAATAACCAAGGAAATGCGGGTAAGAACCAAGTTGACCAATGTATTCAGGCGCACAGGCACAGCAGCAATAGACCGCGAAACAAAGAACGCCTATCTACCTGAAATAAAGAAAATTAAGACCAGCCAAACAGGTGCCGAAATAACATTAATACTACCAGACGGACTAAGCAGCGAGGACATAATAAAAATAAGGCCAGCAATTGCCTATGCTTTAAACGCCGGGGAACTGGAAATATACCAGAACGGAAAAATAATAAAAATAGTTGCCTATAACAGCCCCTTACCAAACTATGTAAAATTCTCCAAACCAGATTATTCCAAACTAAAAGGAATAATACCCCTGCTGCTGGGCGAATCCGTACGTGGAACTGAGATAGTAGACCTCACAGAACTCCCCCATCTACTCGTAGGTGGTGAAACAAAAGGTGGAAAGTCAACCCTGCTAAACTTAATAATCAACTACCTATCACACAACGCTCTAGTTGACCTACATGTAATAGATTTTGCTGGGGTAGAGTTAAACTACCTGCAAGCCTATAACATACCCGTAGCAGACCACCAGGGCGCTGCTATAGCCAAGATAAACTCCCTCAAAACCCTATGGCAGCAGCGCAAAAAGCTATTCATGGCAGCCGGAACCAAAGACATACAGTTATATAATAGAAGGAACCCCACAAACCAGCTAAAATATAACGTGTTGATAATCGACGAACTAAGCATTTTCCGTGAGCGACCAGGCCAGGAAAAAGAGGAAAAGAAAATTTTGCAAGCTGCTATGGCTGACCTGTGCGACCTGGGAAGTATAGGTAGAAAATACGGCATACATTTAATTCTAGCAACCCAAAAACCTTCTGCGGACGTTGTACCAGGCTTACTAAAAGACAACATACCAGCCAGTATTGCCTTTCCAATTAAAACAGTTTTTGGTAGTATGTCTATTTTAGGTCATGGTGGGGCGCAGCACCTCCCAAGAATCCGGGGCAGGTGTATCTATCAATACGACGGAGAGCGACACCTACAAGTCACCCACCTAACCGAGCAACAAAAAGAAGAACACATAGGGTATATAAAGAAACCCGAAAAAGGCTTGATATACGCCGTTTTGCCAGACGAAATAACTAGTTAGGTACTAATACTATAGGGGGTAATAACATGGGCTACAAAGAGGGCCAGGAACGCTGGGAACGTATCAAAAAATTTCTCCAAGAATGGGGCGCAGCCGACCGCGAAACGCTGGAAAAGCTATTCTTCCCTAGCAAAGCACGCAGCCAGGCAGTATTGACAAACCTTTACAAAAACAAGCACCTTGCCAGATACAGAGCAGAACAATACATTTATTACCTACCAAGCTTTAAAGGTGACATACTAAGCAGCCGGGCACGAACTGCTTTTCACGCAACCAAAACGGATGTCTCAAGCTGGTGGAAAATAACATATGACAAAGGGGTATACGTCTGTATACACACTATGGAGTACAAAGCGGTGAACCTACAACCACTTTTCAGCGAAGTAGACCAACCCCAGCCTGGGAACGCTTGTTTTTCTGTGACATGTAATATTGATGATATTCCGCGTTTTGACAGCTTAAAAAGAGCCATAAAACATTTTTATAAATCCAAAAAACAACAGGGGAATTAATTTCCTCTGTTTTTATTATTTTACCATAAAACCTATAGACAAGCTATATAGGATATGCTATTATAAATATGCCAGTTAAATTATTAGTAAGTTATACCAAATCACGATTTGGTAGTTCAGAAGTATTCTCCCCTTAGTCACCTTATAAGGGTCATTAAGGGGAGGGTATTTACCCTACTATTAATTTTACGGAGGTTTTCATTATGGCCAGAAAGAAACTAGAACGCAAGCAGGTATTACCTTTTGTAGATTTTGACCAGGAAGAACTTGTAGTGGGGAAGGTTATAGACTATCGCGAAATTACTACTAAGTTTGGCGCAGGTATGGTTATAGAAATGACAGACAAAACCTCTAAGGAAAATAAACTTATCATGGAGTCAGCAGGGCTTAAAGGTTTTGATTGGAGTGAATTCGTTAAAAATGGCGACACTATAGAAATATTCGCTAATGGTTGGGGTAAAGGCAAGAATGGTCGTTTCCGCGAGTTTGAAGTTTATCTATTAGACTAGCATAGCAGGACAAGCTGGGGTTTTAAGTGGTTTACTTTTCCCCAGCTTTTAACAAATTAAGGGGGTTAGCTAATTGGCTAAATCCTACCAGGACAGAAAAGCACAGTTTGCTGCAAACGTGGCCAAGCTAATGGCAGCAGGTTTTAGCAAGACCGAAGCCAACAAAGCCAGGGGCTACAGCGCAGCCAAAATCCAACAGACCATAGACCAGGGCAAGTTGCCAGCACCAGCACCAAAGCAACAAGCAGCGAGAACTGGAAAAACTAAGGAATACAGCGAAGCCAAACGCACAGGCAAGCTTGACGCTTTTAAGCCAGCTAAGACACCTATTTCCAAAGCCAAAACTGACACAGGGTATAAGTCAGCTAAAGGCTACCAGGAAGTACCTAATCACCTGAACATGGTATTTTATAACCGATACAGCTATGTCATAGAATATCGAACGTACACAAAAGGCGTTGATGGCGAACTGGTGGAAGAAATAAAATACCTAACAGTTACCAGTGATGAAAAAATGAGCAGTAACGAAGCTAAGCAATGGGCAAAGGAAAACATTATCGACAACCCGGAGAACCAGGAGAAATATAACGCCGGGAAGGTTGATTTAAGAACCATGAAGGTAATAGGCAATTGGTACAATCCTAATTCAGGAAGGAAAGGGGCAGCATGATGCAGTAACCTATAATTGAAATACCAAGGCAAGAAATGGAAACATTAACCCTGAAAGTGCTTGCAGCGATTGAATGTAAAATACCGCTGGACAAGCTAAGAAAAACTCTAGCCAAAGCTGGAATAAAATTCAATGACGAAGCAGCGCGACATGCAGCAATGCAGGGAATAGCACAGCATATCTATGAGATTGATGATGGGAGTTTGTTTTCTGAAGTCAATATAGAATGTGAATTAATTAAATAGGAGGATATTGATACCATGAGCAAATTTGTTACAAGTGCCTGGAGTTAAAAGAATCGAAGCTATGAAAAAGATGTTAGAGGACATCAAAAAGGATAAAATTGCTACTATTCATAATCTTTATCCTGAAAGTGATTTTGTCTTAATGGCCGACCAGGAGTTTAATGTTATAAAATTAAAGCAAGAATATGAAGCTATAAAATCTGAGATAGCTGAACTTGAAGAAAAACTGACAGATAAAGTCAATCATATTCGCAGCATAACCTATGAAGGGGAATTTTCTTGTGTCTTAGCTAAGAATTTCCTTCCGCACCTTTATTCTAAGACATGTAAGTATGGTGAGTATGTTTTAAGTAAGTCGCAGTCTAAATATGGCCGAATTGCTGAATTGCAGGAAATGGTTAAAAAGGGTATAGACAAACTTTGGCTATGTTCAACGGTAGAAGAATGTATCGAGATAATAAAAGATGTTGAAGATTTTGAGGTGAGAATAAACAATGAGGGCTAAAGACCTAAAAATCCTTCGGTGTATTGCTGGATTGACACAGGGTCAGCTTGCAAGCAGAACTGGTTTATCTGAAATAATGATAAGCCTTATCGAGCGCGGACATTCGCAAATATCCAAGAAACATGAAATAGTTTTTAAAGAGGTTTTCAGGGATATAGAAAATTTTTCAACTAAGGATTTACTTGAAGCTTTAGGACGTGCTGAAAATGAAAAGATTTCACACTCTAGCCGGAAACAAGCGAATTGAGATACCGCGATATAGTGTATACTTTGACAGTGAATCAGTGCCTTTGCTACAGCCAGACGGCAGCCACGAACACAAACCATACTTATTATGCGCTTGTTTTCGTGACCGCCGGGTAGTAAAGGAAAAGTGGAGACACTACCACAAGCACCTCCCCAGCCTGGACGACGGAGAATGGGGTGGGGATATTGGCCAATTTTGGTCTGAACTAGCTGAGTGGGGAGATAAAAAAGGATCAGTTTATCTTTATGCACACAATGCTTTTTATGACCTGGTGGCTACAGCCGGGGTGAAGGGGCTTTGTAACGCTGGATACCGGGTAACTAACTTTTTTGAAAAAGGCAATACCTTCCTAATGACCTTCAAACGCGACAAAAAGATAATACACATAGTAAGTAGCACTAATTATTTTGCAACCACATTAGAGCAGCTAGGGAAAATATTTAACCTTCCTAAAGGCGACATTGACTATTTCAAAGAGGACATACCAGCAGCACTCCCATACTGCAAGCGAGATGTAGAAATTTGTAAAAAGGCAGTTGAAACCTTTACACAATTCGTTGATGATGAAGAACTGGGAACCCTGGCCAAAACTACGCCAGGACAAGCCTTCAATGCTTTTCGCACTAGATTTATGAGCCACCTAATACATATACACGACAACGAAAAAGCAACCAAGCTGGAGCGCGAAGCATACGGAGGGGGCCGGGTAGAATGTTGGCGAATCGGTGAATATCAGGGCCAGCAGTTTTTTGGTTATGATGTAAACAGTATGTATCCCTATACAATGCTTACTGATTTATACCCAACAAAGCTGTTATCTTTCAACCGTTACAGCAGCCTACCAAAGCTTAAAAAAATTTTAACAGACGGGCTGTTAATATGTGCCAAAGTAAAGATAAAGACAGATAAACCCTACTACGCACTAAAAACAGACAAGTCACTCATATTTACCATAGGTGAATTCTGGACAACCTTATCCACCCCAGAGTTAAAGCACGCGGTAGAAAACAACCTGATTGTTGCTGTTAAAGAAGTGGCTATCTACCAGGGAGAGCGAATTTTCCAGCAGTACGTTGATTACTTCTATAACAAAAGATTAGCAGCCAAAGCAGAAAAGAATCTTATATATGATATGTTGTATAAGCTTTTTATGAATTCGCTTTACGGTAAATTTGGCCAACAATCTGAAAGCTGGGAAGATGTTGGGGCTTGTCCTTCGGACATAGTTAAAGCCTATGAAATATGGGACGCAGAGACAGGCCAGCGTAAAAATATACGAATGTTTGGTGGAACCATATTTGAAAAATCCGGAGAAGTGTCTGAAGCGTTTAACAGCTTTTGCGCTGTAGCTGCTCACGTTACAGCAGCAGCTAGGATGCTGTTGGTCAAATATATTGATATTGCTGGTTGGGATGAAGTCTTATACATGGATACAGACAGTCTTTTCACCACCCAGGACGGTTCCGACAGATTGTTTGATGCTGGTATTGTTTCAAATACAGAACTTGGGGCCTTAAAGCTGGAAAAGTCTGACGATAAAATTACCATAAACTGTCCAAAAGATTATTCCTTTGCCAAAGTTAAAAAGGTGAAGGGGATAAAAAAGGGTAGTAAAAGACTGCTGCTGCATAAACACAAGTGGGAAATAGAGGACGATTATACAACTACGGTATGGCCAAAGCTTGGAGGTTTTTTAAGAAGTGGTCAGCTTGACACCTTCCGTAACAAGTCAATGGTAAAAACCCTAACAAGAACCTATGGAAAAGGTTGGGTAACCGATACCGGGAATGTATTACCGTTCGTGATGCTGACAAAGGGTAACACGAATTATATACAAGACCCTGAAAAAAGTTATCCACAGGTTAACATTGATACCCGACACATGAACTTTGTTTACAAAAATTTAAAGGAGTTGCTGCAATAAATGTTTACTGAAATATTCCAGCTAGCTGCTGGTATTGGATTGTTTATGATTGGTATTTCGATAACGAGTTTAGGTTTAATGATAATAACTAAACTTTAAGGAGTGGTTACTTTGTTGAATGGTTACTTGGAATTAATTGAGCTAATTTTTAAGCGAACCTTACTTGACCTGAGAAGTAAAACAACCACCTATTACCATGACGCTCACACTTTTCTATTTTCCGAGCACGCCGAATGGCTGGCTGATATTGCTGGAATGGACGTAAATATTTTTCGCGAAAGAATTGAAGGTGGACTATGAGTAAAATTATCTTAGACTTATGTGGAGGAACTGGGAGTTGGTCAAAACCTTATCGGGATGCTGGTTATGATGTTCGGTTGATTACCTTACCAGAGCATGACGTACTAAACTATACACCACCAGAAAACGTCTATGGTGTTTTGGCTGCTCCACCTTGTACAGAATTTTCAGTTTTAAATTGTTTAGCAGAACCGCGAAAAAGAAATCCAGAGGAAGGGTTAATTGTAGTAAATGCTTGTCTGAATATCATTAAAAATACACAACCAGTTTTTTACGCTATTGAAAATCCAGTCGGTTTTTTAAAGGATTATTTAGGTAAACCAAATTTTACATTCCAACCCTGGGAATTTGGAGACGCTTGGACAAAGAGAACAGCTATTTGGGGTGTTTTTAATAAACCAGAAAAGATATATACAGACTAGAACGATGTATCCAAACTTGCTTTATACACCAGACCTGGGAGGGGTAAACCGAATTTTGCTTACCTCCATAAATCAGCAATAAAAAATATCCCGCAATTAAATTGTTATAATCCAGCTACTGATGCGGACTTTAGAGCAATAACACCACCTGGTTTTGCAAAAAGTTTTTTCTTGGCTAATAAATAATTAGCTTTGTCTATAAACAATAATCCTGTATAATATAACTATACAGGATTATTTTGTTTCTAAGGAGGTTTTCGTCTTGGCGGTTAAAAAGAAAGAGGAAAAGAAAGAGGAAAAGGAAGAAGAAAAGGAAGAACAGAAGGAAGAACAAAAGGAAGAGAAGAAGGAATCTAAGAAGGAGGAATCAACTCCAGCATGGGCGACAACGATAATAAATTTACTCCAGGGGCTAGCCCCAACAATACCAACGGACAAACCAACGGACATTCCAGTGCCGGAAAAACCGAAACCAGAACCGGAACCGGAACCGATAATAAAGAAAAACTGGATACAAAAGTTATGGGACGGAAATTGATTGATAATCAATTTGGCCCTTCTCCTAACGTAGTAGACATTAACATTCCACCCCCAAAGGAAACAAAAGGTAAAACCAAAGATAAAAAGACCACCAAAAAGGAAACAATTCCTTCTGACCAGGTGGCCAGTGTAATAAGCGCAGGTTTTGGCATCATAGCAACCAGAGCAGGGGGCCATTGGCTAGTCACACAGGAGGAAGCAAACAGCATAGCGGAACCTGCTGCAAGAATACTGGACAAGCTAGACATTGTTCAAAAGCTGGGGCCTTATGCAGATGCTATTTCCCTACTAATAGCCACAGGCATGGTAGTAGTGCCAAGAATTATAATCAGTATGTCGGTTAAAAAGAAGGTGAAAACCGTTGAACCAATTAACCAAAAAAGATCGGATGCTGAAAATAGTGGAGGCATTTCTCCAGGAGCTACCACTCATGATGCGCCCGGTATTGCAGGGAGTTTGCCTGGGTTGGCTTAATAGTGCAAGTGAGGAAGATATAGACAAACTGCTAGCCTTCATACGGGAGGTGTTAAAAGACATTGAAAACACAGATTGAAAACGAAAAACACAACACAACTTTAATAGAAGTAAAAATCCCTGGTGGTCTTTTGATGCTCACAACTGCGGAGTATGCAAGAGGAATAGGCCGGGGTAAAAACCATAGACGTATCATGGCGCAGCGTGAGCGCGAAAGACGGATAACCTGCAAAGCCTGCATAAGCAGCTGCAAAGCTAATCAGTGGTGTAACGGAAAAGACTTTATCCCCAGGGGTGGGGCCAGGTGAAACAAAAGGCAATACCACCCAATCAGCACGTATTCATAGCTGGAGCCACAGGGTCAGGCAAAAGCGTTTTAGCCAGGAACTATTTGGCTGGATATGACAATGTTGTATGCCTGGACATAAAAGGTGACGTTGAATGGCCAGAAGTGCCGGAAAAACAACTTACAGTGGTTGAACGCTTGCAGGATTTACCAAAGGTAAAAACACCCAAAATAATCTATCGCCCGGTATGGGATGAAATAGACTTCGACACTATCAATATGTTTTTTGAGTGGATTTACCGCAGACAAAACTGCATTGTTTGGGTAGATGAAGTCATGGGTGAAGCAGTATCACCAAACCCTTTTAAGATACCACCTTATTACAAAGCAATACTAACCAGGGGGCGCAGCAGGAACACAGCAGTTTGGTCATGCAGCCAACGCCCGTCCGGTATTGCAGCTATCACTATGTCAGAAGCTTCTCACTTTTTTGTATTTCGCCTTAACATGGTAACCGACCGGGCGAAAATTGCTGGAATAACAGGTTTTCCAGAATTTGAGAGCAAGCCACCAGAATTTGCTTTTTGGTATTTGAATGTTAGAGAGGACAACGCAAAACCGAAGTTAGGGAGGTTACGCCTTGAAAAGCAAAACAAGCTACCAAAAAAGTCTAAGGAACAGCCTTGAAAAATATAAAAATAGTAACAAGGCTAATACCAAAATAAAATCCAAAAACGGTAACCGTAAATAGTAACAATTAATTTGGCACTTTCTCTGTTTTGTAGTATAATAGTTATATATGGAATTCCTTTTTAAAGGTGGTGAAATCGCATGAATATGGGTGTAAAAAGCTTCCTTATGATTGGTATGGCTGCTGTATTATTTATCGTTCTGGCAAAAGTTGTATTTACAAAATTCAACGTGCCTTATGTATCCCCATTAGTGCAGTCTGTTTAAAATTGATTAATAATCAATTTGGCACTTATGTTTTTTAAAAATCTAATCAAAATAAAATCTTTTTGAGGTGAAAATATATGGCTGGAAACACAGCACAGAACCAAAGCAAACTTTCCCCAGCTGCTAGAGCGCAGCTATTCGCACAGGCTACCAGGCAGCATATTCAAAAATTACCTTCCCAGGTGGTAACAGGTGGCGGTAGTGTTACCTTTGAGTTACCGAAAGCCAGATTTTTGGCTGAAGTTATCTTACATTTCAAGGGTACATTGACAGTAGTACATGCTTCTGAAACAGCGTATACTCCTGCTACCTATGCGCCTTATTCCTTAATCAAAAAAGTACGGGCTGAACTTAACAACGGATTTTCTCCCTTTAACATTTCGGGTCGTGGGCTTGCTTTGTATAACAGAATGAATACATACCAAAGCGCACAATTTGAACGTGTGACCACAGCCAACGCCAGGGGCGCAGTATTACAAGAAGTTGTAGCAGCCTCTTCCACAGGCGCAGAAAATGACATTCGTTTTGCTGTTAGACTACCTGTGGTATTAAATGACCGTGATCCTGTTGGATTAATCAACCTGCAAAACCCCCAAACGGTATGTACTATCACGATTGACTTTAACGAGTTAACAAGTCTGTTAGCTACTTCAACGAACTTTACTTTAACTTCCGCGTTGACAGTGACACCAACAGTTATTTCCTACAGTATCCCAATTATTGGAGATGCGATCCCAGACTTGACCGTTTTAAAACTGGTTAACGAGCAGGTACAAACAATTGCGGGGGCTGGAGATGTTACTGTTAAGCTACCCGTTGGACAAACTTACCGCAAAATTGGGATTATTTTTGAAGATGCTTCTGGTGGCGAAGCGGATGCGGACATTGGTGAGTTTCAACTTATCTTAAACCAAGCCGATTATCCTTACCGGGTTGATCCGTTCACCCTGCAAGCCTTAAACCAGTTTTCCTATGGTGATGCGTTCCCAGCCGGAGAATTTGTTCTGGACTTCACGAACCAAGGCGTTCCGAACATGGGTGGGGCCAGGGATTATATCGACACCGAACGATTAACCGAATTCTGGCTGAGAAGTACAGCAGCAGCAGCCGGAAAAATTACCGTTATTACAGAGACACTGGCCAGATTAGCTGGTTAGGGGGAGGGACAACCTCCCCTTTTTTAAAAATTTTGTTCCACGTGGAACATTAAAATTGGAGTTGATTTACGTGGTACGCGGAACCTATGAATACTCGTTACGTGACCTTTATCCAGATATTGGAACCTACATGAATACACCTGAGCAGACACAGCCGGAGGAAGCCGAGCAGGTACACCTTGTTTCTACTGACCTGGGCGAAGTGGTGCAGCCTAAACAAGCATGGTCAATGGTTGGTGTTGTTATAGCCCTTGTTCTGGTTATGGTCGCGCTGGGGAAGGTGTAAATATGAATCTTAACTGGGGAATGGTTTGGTCGCAGGTTGTTGCATCCTTCCTATTTATGTTTATCTTTTGGGGTATTATGGTATTATTTTTCGTATAAGGAAGTGGATACCTATGGAATTTTTAACACCAGAAAACATTGCAAGCGTTGGTTTTCCTATGGCTGTAGCTGGATATCTATTAACACGTTTTGAAAAGGTTATTACATCACTTACAGCGACAGTCGCTATTCTAACCACCACAGTTCAGGAAAATACAACCTTAACCAAAGCGTTAGCCGAGAAGGTGGATAAAAATGCTTGAAAATAGAATTATGCTGCTAATAGTTTTACTCCTGGTTATCTGGTTTATTTTCTCAGCTGGGGGTAAGTCGCTGATAACTAAGCTTGTTATGGCAGCGAGGAGTGATACAAAGGCATGAACAAAGACCTGTATTATTTAGCCTTTTTCCTTGTTGGAGTTATTGGAATTAACTGGTTCCTTGGAACCAAAGTAACATATTATTTTATGCTGCTTGTATTCCTTTCTGTTATATTCCTTCGGTGGAGGGAAATAGATAGCAGCTTGAAACTTGCATTGCAGCACAACGACAAAGATTGACAGTTTTAAGGAGGTTTAAACATGGTTACTAAAACACTGGCCGGGGTGGGCCTACTCATAGCGATTGGTTTATTCTTATGGAACTCCCAGGCCACAGTTAATATAATTAACACATTTGCCAAAAATGCTACCAGTGGAATCAAAACCCTTCAGGGACGTGATTAAATGGCACAATATGATGCTTACCAGGCATTTTTAAACTGGTTTTCTTTGGGTATTGTTACCAGAGCAACCTATCATCCTTCGCCAACGCTGGCAATCGGAAATGATGAAAAGCTGGATGCACTCCCTATTGTTTACGAGTTGCCGGAACAAAGACCAATCTATGAATTGCAGCAAACACTGAATTCTGGTTATGATGGCTACCCTGGACAGGGGCCAGTTGTTACTCCTGGGGAACCTTCCGGTGAATATTATTTAGGCGAAGCTTTGTCTATGGCGTAAAGGGGTGTTATAAATTGGAAATTGAAGAAGTCAGTCAAGATGTTGTAAAAACTGTCAAAAAACACCCATATCTAATTGGTGGGGCTGCTGTTGTCCTGGTAGTTGGTGTATTTCTCTTAAAACGTGGTAGTAGTGAAAAATATGTGGCCAGTTATGAACCAGCTGCAATGACCTCCCCAGCAGCTGGAGGTGGTAGTAGCGACACACCAAGTGCAGCAGACACCCAAAGCCAGCAATTAACCGCACTTTATGACATGTATTCTGAGCAACAACAGGGAAACTTGGAATATATTGGAGATATGCTTGCAGAGCAGCAACAAGCAAACAAACTGCTTTTTGAAGCTATTACCATGAATACGCCGGGGGTAAGTGAAATGCAAATGTTGTCCGACGAAGGAAACGCGCCACAGATAGCCACAGTGACCAACAGGGCTGTTAACACCTATACGCCTGGTGTAGATGCTACAAGCGAGGATATACGCGCTCAAATGGCTAAGAATAGCGCAGCCTGGCACACTGCCAGTGAGAGCCAGAAGAAGGTATTAGCAGCACAGAACCAGGTTTTAGGGAAGTCTGTTGGCGGTGTATACAATAGCGAAGCTGGAACATGGGCCTTTCCTACAGCAACTAAGAGCAGCAGCAGCAGCAACAGTAGCAGCAAAAACACTAGCAAAAAACCCCCGGTTGTAGTTAGTGGAACAGTGGCCAGGGGTGAACAAGCAGTGGTAACAAGCACAGGGCGCAAAGTAAATGGCTTTGGTGAATACATGGATTAAACCAGGCAGGAAATTTTTCTTACCTGGTTTTAAAAGTGAGTGTGATAGATATAAATACTACTAGCATAATTTCCCAATTAACAGAACTTGGAGTAAATTTTAAAGATGCGGTTACTTTGGCAGCTGTTGGCTATGCCGAAAGTGGTTATAATCCTTCCATAGCTGGGGATAGTGGCCAGAGTATTGGTCTTTTTCAGATATATATGCCAGCCCATGCTGATAAGCTTACAAAGTGGACTGGCAGCAACGATAAAAATGACTGGATAACCTGGTTGTCTAATCCAGATAATAACATATATGCTGCAAGTCAGGTTTACAAAAGTCAGGGCCTTGGTGCTTGGACAATGTATAAAAATGGTGGTTATAAACCATATGTTGATAAAAATTTGACTGTCAAACAAACCACAGCGACAGCAGCCCAACCACAAAAACCCCTTGTCGAAGGTGGAACAATCACCCAGGGCAGTACGCCTTTTTACAAAGAATGGTATGAGGGGGCCAGGGAGTTTTTTTATGGTCCTAATGTGGTAGACCCCAAAGAGGAACTACAAGCGCGCGAATGGGCCGAAAATAGAATGGAAGAAAAGGGAATAACACCAACTAAAGAATGGATGGAAATGACCGAAGCAAAGCAAAATGCTTGGGATAACTCCCCTAAAGGGCAGCAGGAACAATTTTTTACCGACACGATACCAAACACTTTATGGACTGGCGGTATTTATCTAATTTTGGCTATTGTTGGAGTTGTGGCAATTATGGGTATATTTGTAACAAGGAAGTGAGAACGTGCTTACTAAAGACATTCAATTACCTGGTAGTGGTAAAGCAACGTATACAGTACCGGGGCAATATAAATATGTGACCATTATGAATGACCAGGATTATTCGTTTACTTTGTATGCCGGGACGAATAATACAGCAGAAAATAAAATAGCGGTTATTCCTCCATACTGTCATTTGCCTATTCCCTTAGTGGCCCGGAACCAACAGCAGCAATATACGCTTGCCTGGACGGGTACAGCAACAGGGCAAATAACTGTAATTTTCAGTGAAGAATCGCTGGGAGTGGGGCAGACATTAACACCTTCTAACGGGTTAACCAGGGTGCAAATTGGAACTGGTAATACAATGGAAGGTAATACAGACAAAAACAACGATTACCAGGATAATGTTAGTAAAAGCAATGATATACAAGGATTGACAATCGCTAACTTAACCGTTGCCGAATATTTAGACGTTGTTAATAAAGCGGTCAATGTCAAACTAACTGGTAGTAATGCACCATTACCATATAAAGAAGAAAATATTATTTTAGACCCAAATCCGGTAAAAGTGTCTGTACTTAATGGCACTACTTATATATCTTCTACTAAAAATGTAGGAGGGTATAGATATATTTCTGCTGGAATACATCTTGTTGCAAATACAGGTGGAAATATTAGCTTTATACTAATGCATCATATGCAAGCTAGTTATGTTGCTGATTCGATTACTTTAGCTGCTGCAACATTACTAGGGAATATTAGCGATAAATTAATAAAATCTAATAATATTACATTTAGACTAACGAATAATAGTGGAAGTACTGTTGAGATTGATAAATTAACATATTTTGCACAATAAAGGGGTGGTAATATAAATGTTTGAGAACATGCCAAAAAACAATGATGGTGATTTAATTCTAGTTGTGTACACTGACGGTGGAAGTCTCAGTATACCGCAAGATACGTTTCTTAATATGTTTGGTTCAGACCAATATGACCAGATTGTTAATTCTGAGACATATAAAAATGACCCTGCCTGGGCAGGGATGATTGACCAATTACACGCAGAGGGAAAATTATAATTAAACTAACGAAAATGCGTTAGTTGGGTAAATAAGAAGTGTTGGGGGGTGCTTGATTTGTGGATGCAGTAACAATTATTAACTCACTTAGTGTAGTTGTTGAATATGTGGAATATATTGGGTATAGTCATAAGATATATCAGGATGACGTATTAATATATGTTGCAGCAGGCTTGGAAGAACCTGGCACTTTTTATATTTATGAAGCAGACCATGAGGTTAGGTATAATTCGGGGCTTGATAATAGTTTTGCTTTGGCTTATGATTCTTTGGTTTATTATGTTAGAACTGATGGTAGTGACTCAAACGACGGTTTAGGGCCTGGAGTTGATAGGGCTTTTTTAACACCTAATCATGCAATTAGTGTAATAGTAAATAATGGATTAGCTAGCAATAAGTTATGGATTGCACCTGGTGAGTATGAGGATTTAAGTTGTCCCCTTAAAAGTTTTCAAACAAATAACCTACCAATTAACGTAGATATTGAAGGTGACACTTCAGGAATAATTTTTAGTATAGCAGCAGGATTAATTATTGTGGGCTGGGTTTATTTAAAAAGTACAGCTTGTTCTAATTTAAGACTGAAAAATATTGTGGCTTTTTACAGTAATATAGATATGGTATTTTATACCACACCTAAAAGTGCTGTTACAATTATAAATTGTGTGACTGTTGACAGCGAAGCTTCTTTTTTAATGGAAGCTTGTGACTATACTGTAATAAACTGTACTGCAATAGGTGAGGGTTTTTACTGCTATGCGGACGCTTGGAATCCAGGATTTGCTACTTTTAAATTTTACAACTGTATAGCGGTTGAAGGTTTTCATAGTTATGAATTAGACACTGTAGAGTATTATAATTGCATGTGCCCAACTGGTGGAGTTGTGGGGCCAGGGCAAATTGTGGAAAATCATGTCTATGCGCCACCTGTTTTTGTTGATGTTTTAGGTGGAGATTATCATTTAGTTGCTGGTAGTGGGGGTATTGGGACTGGGGTTGTTGTGGAAGGGTATTCACCAGACATTTACGGTGCTGAACGGGGAATTTTGCCAGATAGAGGGGTAGCTCAAGTATTACCGCCAGAACCTGAATTAATTGCGTTGGATATTGTTCAAATTGGGGCTGTGACTTTCCAAGCTATTGCATATTTTGACAATGATACACATGAAGATGTTACCGAATCAGCTACATGGGGAACTATTAGCCCGGTTAATGGTATTGCTTTTTCGGTTACCGCTACCTATGAAGGATTGGAAAAAACTGAGAGTTTTATTGACTACCTTTATTTGGTACAGGTTGAACCGCTTGTTTTTAAGGCTATGTGTTATTGGGGTAACAATATGGTTGACGTTACGGAAGAAGCGACCTGGGTTATACCAGAGGAAATTGTTATTGGGGAACCGTTTACTATTACCGCGACTTATGAGGGTATGGTTGTTAATGGTTATTTTTTACAAATGAGTGAGGAAGTTGTGGAGCCTTTGATTGACTGGGTGGAATGGATTGAACCGGAGGTTAGGGATGAAACGAATTGGGATACGTCTGATGATGCTTTTTTGAGGTGGAGGTGGAGGTAGATTATGGAAATAAAGGGGTTTAATTGGGGTGACCGGGTAAGGTATTTTAAACCTTTGAAAAGTGTTAATTATTTAGTGGTCCACCATAGCGATAGTGGTGACGTACCTGCTGCTGAGGTTGACCGTTGGCATCAGGGCAAAGGTTGGCTGGGTATTGGATACCATTTCCTTATTAGAGAGAATGGTAGTATTGAGGGTGGAAGGCCGGAGAATGTTATTGGGGCACATACGCTTAATTATAACTCACAGAGCATAGGTATTTGCTTGGCAGGGGATTTTATGAAGGATAAGCCTACAGTGGCACAGATGGACGCGCTGGTGGGGCTGCTGGGGCTTCTCAGGGGTAAGTATCCACAGGCTAAGATAGTTAGGCATGGAGAGTTGCAGGCTACCTCATGCCCTGGTAATTTGTTTCCTTGGAGTGAATTGATGGGTAGGGTTGACAAGCCGGGGCCTTTTTGTGATGTTGCAGGGGATAGGTGGAGTGCCGGGCATATTGAGAGGGTTAAGAAATTGGGGTTGATGGTTGGTGATGGGGATGGGGCTTTTGGGCCTGAGTTGGCGTTGACTAGGGAACAGCTTGCAGCGGTTATTTGTAAGTTGCTTGATAGGGGTATGTTGTTGTTACCATAAGGGCTACCAGAAGTGCTACCGTTGGATGATGTTTCCAATGGTAGCATTTATAATGGAAATTATTGACTTCTATGTGATGTAGTATTGAATACTATGTGTGGGTGCTACTGGTGGTGCTACCGTTCTGCTACCAGATTGGAAAGGTTTCCCTGTTGGGTGGTTGGAGTGGGTGGTGGATGACGCGCCATCTACTTTTTACCTTTCTGCTACCATTTTGCTACTGGTGTTGCTACCGTTGGTGCTACCATGAGTGCTACCGAACTGCTACTATTTTGCTACCAAAAGACTACCTGGGGTGCTACCACTGCCAGGTATTTCCTTCCTTGCAATTTCTATGCCAGTTTTCACATGCAAGAATCGTGCCAGTATAAATTTGTATATTTGAGCGTTCCACGTGGAACATTATTTTTGGGAGGGGTTGACATGCAAGAATCGTGCCAGTGTTTGACATGCAAGAATCGTGCCAGTAGTTTTGGGGAAAATTCAAGGATAAGCTGTGGTTATGGTTGTTATCGTTTTACGATAAATTTTTGTTGTTTTCGTTTGGTCAGCATTAGTCAGTTCTGCCGGCACATGT
>Ga0209319_1001571_pt1 | contig 17823 bp, 21 predicted proteins | sample RifGroE2_FD_184000 | JGI IMG/M metagenome (GOLD analysis project Ga0209319, IMG submission 184000) | Groundwater microbial communities from Rifle, Colorado - Groundwater E2 (SPAdes) (version 2) | ecosystem: Environmental > Aquatic > Deep subsurface > Groundwater | place: Rifle, Colorado, United...
ATTTTTGCTGGGTAAAATACTTTAAAGAAAAACAATCTCTTAGAATAAAAAGTAATGACCCTAGCAACTAGGGTCATTATTTTTTAGTCGAAGAGGCTAATGGTCGTTGAAACAATATTATGAGAGGGAGGTGCAGTCTTGAAGAAGCGAAACCTGTTTAGAAATCTCGGAGTGAAAGAATTGAGGCGATTTTTGACTCAAATCAGCATCCTTTTTATTGGAGCTGACAAAGGAGAACAAAGATTGCTTCTCAAGGCCCAGAAGAAAATAATGGCGCAGATATTTCACTTAAAGGAGGCAAATGCATGAGAGGAAGAGTTTTCCACACAGAAGAAGATCTGGCTAGAGAACTTGGCCAGGGCGAAGGTTGCTTCGTTTTTCGGGACGGATCAAATCTGATGGTGGTTTCGGAGATAGCAACATGCAAAGCGCTCCGTGACACCGAGAAAACTCAACTTGACGGGATGTATGTTTTTCCTGTCATCAGGAACGATGAAAGGCTGACCTGCGGAACTTGCGGCATGTGCCGAGATTTCCGCGGGAAAGTGATCGTCGACTTAACAGTCGCCAGCTCTTCGTTGGCGGCTTAACCATGAAATGAGGAGGAGGTAGTATGGATTTCCACATTACACCCGGTAAGGATATCGAGAGAAGGCTCAAGGCCTACGAAAGGGAATTGCTGACCATCAAAAGAAAACTTGGCAATGCCCAAGTTCCGCACGGGAAGAAGGAAAAACTGATTTTCCGGCGTAATGATCTGCTCAATGTTCACATTCCCAAGACCCGGCTCATTGCCGCCGCAAACACTTTACCGTAATACTTACAGGAGGAAACTCAAGATGCCACAGACAGCAATGTTGCAGAGTCGTCAACCCATGACAGGGGAACGGTTCACCTCGATCAATCTTCTCGCGAAAACTCTCTGCGAGGAACACAATATCTTCTGCGGGGTAGTTGCATTTCCTGTAGATGGTGGATTTGAAGTCTTTTGTGAACCCAGTGATAGCTTTACTGAGCTGGAAAGCTTGGTAGTCGCTGCTCAGCTCGATGTCCACTCTGACGCTTTCATGGTTACCCAGGAATTGAAGGGCCCTTTCAAGAGCGAGACTGCAGTCAGGAACTGGTTGTTGTCTCCTGGCAAAGCCGCGGTAATCGGGCCTGATGCCGGCATCTACGTTTACGGCGAAATTCTGCCGGTTGGCGATTCTAAACTCGATCGTCTCCTTGCCAAAGTAAAAGCAAGGAATCGGAGGGCCACCATTTTCACGGCTTAACACCTTCCGAGCGCGCAAACTTTCAAAGTTTGCCGCTCGGACTATTTAATCAATTACTAATTTATATATTCTAAAATAAAAATAAATAATAAAAAAATAGCTTTACAAAAACAAAAATTTTATATAATATAAGCCATTAGATATGAATGTTAGAATATTTGAAAAATTAAACAGCCTATTACTATCATTGCTACTCTTCGAGCGGTCTTTTGTTGTATGATTAAAAAATTTTAGTCACACGATAAAAGGCCACCTGAATAAAGGTGGTTTTTAAATTGGTCATTTAAAATAAATTTTTTTTTCTCTCTAAATTCCCCCTCTCCTTGTGAAGGAGAGGGTAGGGTGAGGTTCGTGGTTATTAATCAAAGCAACGGAAGGAGGGTAGAGTTCAGCCCCTTTAACAAAGGGGGCTGAGGGATTTGATTTTTAAGAAAACAAAGGAATCCAACCACCCCGGCCTATCGGCCACCCCTCCTTTGTAAGGAGGGGATCTAAATTCGTCGGGGACAATTGTTAACTAGCCTTCGGGCGATACCATGAATGGAGGACGAGACAATGGCAGAGAACAAGACGGTTGTGAAAACCATCAAGGTTTTTGACACTACACTTCGTGACGGTGAACAATCCCCGGGTGCCAGCATGAACATCGACGAGAAGCTGAGGATCGCGCGCCAGCTGCAGAAGCTGAACGTGGACGTAATCGAAGCTGGCTTTCCTATTGCATCCGATGGTGATTTCGAAGCCGTGAAAAAGATCGCTCAGACGATCAAGGGACCGGAAATCGCCGGTCTTTGTCGCGCCAGTTCGAAGGACATCGACCGCGCCGGGGAAGCGCTCCAGTTCGCAGGAGAAAGGGCTCGCATCCACACCTTCATCGCCACTTCCAAGATACATATGGAGTACAAGCTGAAGATGACCCCAGTAGAGGTGCTCAAGGCGGCGGTCAGGGCGGTCATAAGAGCCAAATCCTACACCCAGAATGTCGAGTTCTCCTGTGAGGACGCGGTCAGGACTGATCTGAAATTTCTTGCTGAAGTTGTCTCCGCTGTTATAGACGCCGGTGCAACCACGGTCAATATTCCGGACACCGTAGGCTACACCATTCCTTTCGAGTATTTCAACATCATCAAATATCTGAAGGACAACGTAACCAACATAGAGCAGGCGGTTATCTCCGTTCACTGCCATAACGATCTCGGCCTTTCAGTCGCCAACTCAATCGCGGCTATCCAGGCAGGTGCCGGCCAGGTAGAGTGCACCATTAACGGTATCGGTGAACGAGCCGGTAACTGTTCACTCGAAGAGTTCGTGATGATTCTCAAAACCCGTAGTGACATTTTGCCGTTCAGGACCAACGTCATAACCGAACAACTGACACCGGCGAGCAGATTGCTGACCGCTGTGACCGGAATCGTCGTTCAGCCGAATAAGGCCATTGTCGGGGGAAACGCCTTTGCCCATGAGGCGGGAATCCACCAACACGGGATAATGATGGAGAAGTCGACCTATGAAATCATGACCCCCGAATCTGTCGGCCTCAAAACCAATCTTCTCGTTCTGGGCAAACACTCTGGCCGGCACGCCTTCAAAAAGAAGCTTACGGAGATGGGCTACGACCTGAATGATGAACGTCTTAACAAGGCTTTCGAGCGTTTTAAAACCCTGGCGGACCTCAAGAAAGAAGTCTTTGATGAGGATCTCGACACCATCGTATCGGATCAGGAAGGTATCAGTGGCAAGGAGAAGTTCAAACTCTCTCATATTACTGTCACTACCAGTTCCGTTCCTGAAGGGGTTAAAGTTTCGGCAGTTGCCACGGCTACCGTAGGAATGGAGATTGATGGTGTAGCTGTGCGTACAGCCGAGCTCGGCGATGGCCCTGTCGATGCCGCACTGAAAGCAATCAAAAAGCTCACCAAAACCAAAGCAAAACTGGCGGGCTACAACGTTGGCGCCATTACCGACGGCACCGATGCTCAGGGAGAAGTCGTGGTAAAGGTTAAAGAAGACGACTATGTAGTTACAGGTCGCGGTTCTTCGACCGATATCATCGAAGCCTCTGCCAAGGCCTTCATTGATGCGCTTAACCGGCTCGAATACCGGAAAGGGCAGAAGACAGTGCAGATGCTCGATTCTGTTATGTAACGCTAAGGCGGCAAAGCAATTTGCCGCCTCTTTTTTTATATAAAAAAAGACGAGGTTAATTGTCTTATTGTTTAAAAGTTTATTTTGAAGTTAGAAAATTTATTAAAAATTCACAAACAAGTTTCATTTCACTTATTTTAATATTTTCTGAGCACGAATGAGGCATCCTTCCAGCATATCCGATATTAACAGCTTTTATGCCGTGCTCATTGAAATCATTAGCGTCACTGGCAGCAGCCGTTATTTCTTTAATCGGTGTAATATTCATTTGCTGCCAAGCTTTTAAAATTTTATTTATTAACTTGTCTTTTTTTGAATGTGAATATCCAACATGGGCCAAATGGTGGAAAAAATTTATTTTTCCTCCAGGTTTTTTACAAGCATCTATAAATGACTTTTCTATTAATTTTGTTTGAGTTTTTAATTTGTTAAAATTATGACTGCGACATTCAGCAAACACCTCTACTTTGCTTGGAATTACATTACTCGCATCTCCTCCACTGATAAGGCCGATATTCACTGTGGTTTCTTTATCAATTCTGCCTAGTTGGATTTTGCTGATCGCGTCAGCAGCAATTTTTATAGCATTTATTCCCATCTCGGGACTAGCTGCATGTGCAGATTTGCCCAAAATCTCAATTTTCATTTTTGCAAAAAAAGGCGATGCGATTACCACCGTTTGAGGCTCTCCGCTGCGATCCAATACTAAAGCTTCTTTGGATTTTATTTTATTAAAATCTAAATTTTTAACCCCCAAGGAACCGATTTCTTCTTCTCGTGTAAAAATTAGCTCAATCGGACGATGAGATAATTTATTTTTAATTAAATATTCAAGTGAGACTAAAATCTCGGTTATACCCGCTTTATTATCTGTGCCTAAAATGGTTCTGCCGTCGCTAGTTATTAAATCACCTTTAACTATGGGCCTGATTCCTCTCCCAGGTTCAACAGTATCCATATGTGCCGAAAGAAGTATCGGTTCTCCTTTGCCAGGAATTTTTGACCAAAGATTGCCAAAACTATCAACAGATGTTTTTAGATTTAATTTTTTTAGCTCCTTCTCTATAAATAATCTTACTTTTTTTTCTTCTCCAGAGGGGCTGTCTATTGAAATCAAGTCAATAAATAATTTTTTTATTTTTTTAGAGTCAATTTGTTTTAAATTTTTCTTCATATGGGGTAGTAATTATTAATTAATTATACTAATAAAAATTAAATATAAAAAGAGGCGACGAAATAGTTCGTCGCCCGTGATTCACGAAAGCAGGTATCGAAGCCTGTTCTCGAGATAATGCCGTACAGGTTCTGAAGGAGCAAGCAAGGTGACGCTGATTTCTTTTTTGGTCTTGGCAGTGCTGGTAATGTGCGGAACAACTCCTTGGCCGGTTTTGCGACTGTAGAGAATCTCACCCAGGTCAACGTCAGTCAATTCTTTGCCGAGTTGAAACGGCTTTGCCAACCAGGTTCCTCTATGTCTGAGCTTCTCAGCGATAATAGTAGGAGTGGAGCTGCCGTTGTACCTGGGGTTTTCTTCAAGCACCAAGTATTCATAGCGTCCATTTTTCTTTATCACCGCCACATCATAGGCGAACACGTTTCGCATGCCCTTTTTAGCGTCAAGGTTTGCCAGGGCATCAGTAACGAGCCAGGCACTTTGATGATGTTTTTCGCCCAGAAATACGTTGCCGACATGCTTTGAACCTTCCAGTACTTGGTCGGTTAAGCATAGTCTGTAAGCTCGTCCGCCAACGACCCGGTACTGCAGATTAAGGAAGGTTACCACTTTGTCGCCGAGATCTTTCTGGAGCTGAAATTTTATATCGGAAGAAATGCGGCTTAAAGCTTCCTGGAGTTCATCCGGGGTCTCGCATTTGAGTACCCCTCGACCATCAGAGGAACAGTTGATCTTGAACCAGATAGGGTAGGGAAAAGATTCAAGATTGCCGACTTCTTCCTTGCAGCCGAAAATCCAGGTTTTCGGTGTAGGGATCCCGATCCTTTGACACATCTTTATGAACAGGTTTTTTTGATCTCTTTTGTCGACGATGGAAAGCCATTTTTCGTTACGGTGAAAACCATGTTCCTTTTCTCTGAAAATGTAGGGATGGAACTCGTAGTTACTGAATTGTTCACCCAGGTCCTCGACTTGAGAAATGACCACTTCAGGAAGGGGGCCAAGGCATGCATATTTTAAATGCTCACCCAGCCATTCAAGATGTGACCCTCGGTCCGATGGATGAATGACGGCAACATTGCCTTTGATACCGGTGGCAAGTGAAATGCCTCTTTCGGAGCAGTGCAGATTGTTTGCCGGCAGAGAAAGGTGATCGCCGGGTTGTGATTGAGAGTTGAATAACGGACTCTTGGACTGACAGAAAAGCTGTTTGCTCATCTTGTTTCCTCCTCCATAGTAGTGGCTTTAAAAGCCAGGTTGATGATGAAATGTACAATAAATTTACCTCCTTAATTAATCAAAAACTATTTTTAACTAATTAAGATTGTAAATCAGCTTAATAAATCCCTATCGAATTCTCCCTCTTCGAATCTAAATTTACCTGCTGAAAAATCTATTACCCGTTTTGCATTCTTAGCTGCGTTAGCTAGACAGACTGAAGCGCCCGGGGAAGGGGAAATATTAAAAATAATATTATCTCCAATAATCTCAGCTTCTCCCATCTTGAATTTTCCAGTCCGATTATCAACTAATTGCGGTCTGATGCCTGCCTTGCTTTTGCCATTCTTAAAATCCTCATATTTCAAAGTCGGAATTATCTTGCGGCACAATTTAACATAAGCTCTCGGTCCAAAATAGGGGATTTCATAAATCAGACTTTTGAATAAAAAAGTGAAAAGAATTTTGTCCGAAATGACTCTGAATAATGCTATGACAGAATATAAGCTGCCGGTTGATCTGATAAATTCAAAAAAAGTTTTTAGATTATTTCTTTCAAGAAAAGGGATGATGTTTGCAGTTGGGCCGAAGCGGGTTTGGTCTTCATCGTAAATATTCGGGTCGCCATGAACGCCGGCAAAAGGCATCTTGTCATTCTGCATAGTGTATACTTTGCAATTCAAGACTTTCCGCTCCGAAGTATAAAAATTACCACCTACCGGCAAGATGGAAAATTCTTTGCCGTAGCCAAGCGATTTGGCAAACATCAAGCTATGTGAACACATCGCTACTACGATTATATCCGCCACAATCTTTTCTTTGTCGGTCAAAATTGAAAAGCCTTTTTCCTTCTTAATGATTTTTTCAACTTTGGTATTCAAAAAGACTTGTAAATCCTTTCCCGTGTCTTTTTTTGCCTCTTCGACAAAACTTTCTGCTAATTTACCAAAATCAACCGTATAACCGTTTTCTGAATAGCCTGCGACTATTTGTTCATCAGCCTTTCTGCCGTTGACGATCTCCGGTTCGATCATAGCGATGTCCTCACGATATATTTTTTTAAAATCTGGAAATATTTCCTTGAAGTTTTTAAAACGTTCATTAAAAATATTTATTTCTTTTTCACCCACTGCTAATAGCAATTTGGGAGCGATAGTATACATTTTCTTTCCTTCATCGCCCATTTTGTTTAAATAATTAACTACCATTTCAGAAGCAGCTTTGGTCGACTTGGCTTTTTCAAAAGAATAATTAGCCTCGATGTCGCCGAAGTGCAAGGTCTGGCTGTTGTTGTTCTCTTTAGAATTTATCTGTCCAAGACGGTCACACTTCTCGATCAAGGCGATAGAATTTATATTGGTGTATTTGCTTAAGACATGAAAAATAGCAGAGCCGGTTACTCCACCGCCAAGAACGGCAACTTGAAAATGTTTTGATTCTTTATTCATATATTTTTCCCCTCCTTTACAAGGAGGGGGCAGGGGGAGGTAACAAAAAAACGGCCTTTTATGGCCGATTCTGGTTTGTTTAAAGTTTTTTGTTACTTTGTTTTAAACCAAAACCGGCGACAATCATTGTCGTTATTATTATCATTATTATTGATTTGGTGGTTTTGGCTAAAATACATATACTCTAATGTTAACGGTAGTGCCTTCTTTTGTCAACTAAAATATTAAGAAACAATTAGCAATTATCAAACTGCTATTGATTTTTTTTCCTTTTCTGCTATACTTATCCACAGATATGATATCCTGAATAAATATAGGGATTTCATAAGAAATATGATAAAGACATTACGAACAACTTATTTTTGGTTTAGCTTCTATTTTGGCTCCACCCGGAGATCAGTTGTTTGTGGTGTTTTTAACAGTTAAAAGTTAAAGCTCACTAGGGAAAACAATAACTGGCTCCGGTAACGGAGTCAGTTTTTGTTATATGGTCTTTCAATCATTTAAGCTTAGGCTTAATACATAAAAAACAAGGACGGGAGGGAACATGACAACGGTAAATTTAGAGGAAATCGAGCAATTTGAGAATGAATATGGACAACCTGAACAAGTCCTTCAACCACAACCACAGATTTATGAACCATCTTCCAGGGCTTCGAGCCAAAGAAACTTAAGAAAATTGAGATCAAGAGATTAAGGAGTATTCCCTATGAGAAGAATGGATGATAACCAACTGTTGATTGTGATGGTTTCTAGTCTCCAAGGAGGAAATGCGGGAAAAGCCATGGAGGCGAAAAAAATTCTCGAAGAGAGAAATGTTTTCAGGAGGGTAAACCATGAGCATACTGCAAAGGATACGGGGAATAAAGGGCTGCCCTTACTTCAGTAAAGGATTGACCTTGCCGATGGCAGTAAAAATACCAGCTCATTTTCCTGGTTGGAAAATGGGTGTCATGGGAGATGAAAGATGTCCTAAATGCGGAAGCAGTAGAATAACGGAAAGGGCCAAAGGCGATAATTTTATTGCCGGTGAAGCCCCCGAATGTCTTGACTGCGGAGCATACGGTGACTCTTCTCCTTTTTGAAACTTAGGGGGTGATGAAATATTCACCCCACTTTTTTAACTATTATTTATTAATATATTTGTTATAATTAAACTGACGCAGAAATATGCAGAAGAAAGCAGAATACGCAGAAAAATTTTAAAAAAATGCTAGATAAATACAGAAAACAAATCAATAAAATCGAAGTCAAATTATAAAATTATTTGAACAGCGTTTTGCTGTGGTAGAGAAAGTGGGAGAGTTTAAGAAAAAAAATAATTTGCCGATCAAGAATCTGAAAAGAGAAAAAGAATTGATTGAAGAGATGATCAAATCATCAAAACTAAATCCAGAATTCATTAGAAAATTGTATAAGTTGGTTTTTAATAATTCTTATACTATAGAAAAGTAATTTAAATTTTCTTGTCGTCCTCGAGAGGTAGGGAATCCATTAAGAATCGCAACAAAATAGTTGAAGGATGGATCCCAGCATGCGCTGGGATGACACGAAGGTTAGGTTTTTGATTCCATGACAGGTGTTAATTCTCAGTTTTACAAAAGGACGGGAAAAAATAATAATAAAATTTAAAATATGCCAAAAAAAATCAAAATCGGGGTGATGGGTGGGGTGGGTAGCTTTTCCGAGCAGGCTGCTAATTATTATTGTTTGAAAGAAAAAATAAAGAATTATCAGATCGAGTATCTGATTACCGCGGAGAATGTACTTAAGGGTTTAAAAAATAAAAAAATCGACAAAGGTATTTTTCCGATTGAGAATTCTAATGGAGGAATCGTTCTGGAGGCGGTTTATGCGATGGCTAAATATAATTTCAAGATTGAGAATATGTTTGAAATCGATATCAGCCACTGCCTTTTGAAAAGGAAAGATGTAAAAATCGGCGAAATCAAAAAGATTGCTTCACATCAGCAAGCTTTAAGGCAATGCCGTATGTACTTAAAAAGAAAATGGCAGAATGCAGATTTGGAAGAATACAAAGACACGGCAGAAGCAGCTAGAGATTTGAGTACTGGAAAATTGGATAAAAATGCAGGAGTAATCGCAAATAAAATTTGCGCCACCTTGTATGATCTGGAGATTGTCGAAGAAGGCGTGCAAGACTTGAAATTTAATTTTACTACCTTTGTTGTTGCGAAGAATTAACTTGCTTATCGCAATTCCCCCCTCTTCTTGGTAAGGAGGGGGAAAAAATTATGAATATTAATAAACAAAAAATCGCTATTATCGGCTTCGGTCGCTTTGGTGAACTATTGGCTAGAATTTTAAAGCCTTATGGTGATATTTTTGTTGTCACTAAGCGAAATGTCAAAATCAAAGGATGTAGGCTGATTGCTTACACGGATTTGACGGAAATGGATTGGGTCATTCCTGCCGTGCCTATTTCTTCATTGGAAGAGGTGTTAAAGGATATCAAGCCTTTTTTAAGAAGGGGGAGCTTGCTCATGGATGTTTGTTCGGTCAAAGTTTATCCCTGCCGTTGGCTAAAAAAATACGCCCCCAAAGATGTGGAAATCCTCGGCTGTCATCCGATGTTCGGTCCCGATAGCGCCAAGAATGGCCTCAAAGGCTTGCAAATTGTAGTATCTCCGCTTAGGATAAAGGAGAAAAGACTAAAAGAAGTATTGGTTATTTTTAAAAAAATAGGTCTGGATATCATCAAGGCTACTCCGGAGGAGCATGACAAGCAAGGATCGATAAATCTTTCTTTGGTACATTATATCGGCAGAGGATTGGCTGATTCAGGTTTTAAGGATCAAAAAATAAAGACTGCGGGTTTTGATAAGTTGATGGGAATAAACGAAAATGTAAATAACGACACTTGGCAGCTATTTTTTGACATCCAGTATTTCAATCCTTATTCTAAAAAAATCAGAAAAAACTTTTTAAAATCTTTACAAAAAATTGAGAAGAAAATTAATAATAAATAAGAATGAAATTTTCCAAACGTTCAGAAAAATTAACCTCTTCACCTTTGTATGTTTTTTTTCGCAAAGTAAAAGAAGCTGAGGCTATGGGCAGAAAAATAATTTCCTTGGGGGTGGGGGAGCCATATCAAGATACGTCGGAGGTAATCAAGCTTGCCGGTATCCAAGCGATCAATGATAATAAAACCAGATATAATCCTGCTACCGGTTCGATTGAATTAAAGACATTGATTGCAGAAAAATACGGTGTTGACGCCACTCAAGTTTCCGTCTCTTCCGGCGCTAAACCATTTTTGGCTTTTGTTTTTCTTTCTTTGCTTGATGAAGGCGATGCGGTTTTACTGACTGGACCGGCCTACCCACCATTCGTGCAAATCATTGAATCTTGTAGCGGTAAGGCGGAAATAATCGACACCAAACCCGATCATTTCCAATTGACTTTAGCATCGCTCAAGAATTCGGTACAAAAAGTAAAAGATAATCATAAAAATTTATATCTCCTGGTCAATTCACCCAACAATCCGACAGGCATCACTTATGGCAAGGAAGAATTGAAAAAAATTGTTGAATGGTGCGTAGAGCAAAAAATCACGATCATCTCAGACGAATGCTATATCAATTTCAGCCCCGACCCGGAATTTACTCTGCGTCAATTTTCCCAGAACATTATTGTGATAAATTCTTTTTCCAAGACTTATGCCATGACCGGCTGGCGAGTCGGCTACGTAATATGTCCTGCTGAACTAAACATTGTGATCGGTAAATTTTTGGATTGTTACATGAGTTGTCCTTCTTCCATTTCTGACGCCGCTGCCATAACAGCTATGAAAACCAAGCCGCTAGATGATTTTGTTTTGCAAAGAGAAATAATTCACGAGTGGCTAAAAGAAAATGATATCGCTTTTGAACCATCGACCGGCGGCATATTTATTTTCCCGGATTTCACCAAAATAATGCAGAAAAAAAATCTAGCCACTTCAATCGATTTAGCAAGTTATTTTTTGGATAAAGTAGATGTGGCTACCACGCCAGGATCTGCATTTGGGGAAAATTATGATACTCATCTTCGAATTTCATATTGCATAGATCCGGAAGAATTGAAAACTGCTTTAGGGAAGTTGTCAGAAGCGATTCAATAAAATTAGACAAAATTTACTCCCTTTATTTTTTAATCAGGAGTGATATAATTTCAATTAGAAGAAATTATATTTCTTCTCAAAGATGCTTTACTAAAGGCTAATGCAAGTTTTGGATCAAACTTTACAACAATTGGCAGGCCGTTTTATCATCAAACCTTGGTTTGGGATATAGGCTTTAAGGGTAAATTTGCCCGTTTTATGCCCTTTGGAGTTTCTGAAAGGCATGGATAGGGTAATCTGTTGGTCAAACAGCAGAACCTAATAGTTATTTTGCCAATTCTTGATTAGTTTTTTAGTAAAGTTTTTTTGTTTTATATTAATCGGGCTGTCGTATAGTGGTAGTACGCGTGGCTGGGGGTCATGTAGCTGCGGTTCAATTCCGCACAGCCCGACCAATTTAGGTAGTCGCCTCTTCGGCGACCTGCCGTGGAGGCAGGTACGCAAGGCTGGGGGTCTTGTAGTTGGGGTTCGATTCTCCATGCCCCGACTTTTAATTCGCAAAATAAAAAAGGTCATCTTTCAAAGATGACCGAATGACTATTATAAATCAAGGATGTGCTCAGGCGGGTTGCCGTCGTAAAATAAGCCAGCCAACCTTTTGACCAATTCAACTTCTTCCACGGCGACTTCAACAGTGCCTTCGAAATTACCTTCACGGTGGACGGTCCTAAACCATCCTCCTTTTTGGAACCACCCTTTAAAGCCTTTTTTTTCTTTGCGACGGTAACGGTAGTCAATGTGAGTGTTATTATTTTTTCCACCAAGAATCGTTACTCTATTGTCTTTTAGGGTAACCAGCATCACTCGCCCTCCATCCTTTATAATTGCCAAGCAGTCACCTTGCCTTAAAAAAGATCTATTGTCAAGCAGAAAAAAAGAACACATTTAGATGTGTTCATTGAGTTCTGGCGCTTTGAGATTCTTTTTAGTTGCAGGCCGTGAATGTATTGCGGAAATAATTTTGATCATGGCCACTGCCGATAGGATGAATATGCAAGCCATTCTGGCCGGCCTTGATTCCCAATAGGCAACAATGGCGATGCCCAAGCCCAAAGCAACAAAAGCTACAAGTAGGAAAATCACGAAAAAACTGGAACCGTTTTCTTCGGTTTTTTTGTAGCAAATCCGGCTTATAAAAAGTACCAGAACCAAAACTAGTATAAAATGTTCAATGGACATTTTCTCCTCCCTCATTTGAAGTCGAATAATATATTTTTATTATAGCAAGAATCAATTTTTAATAAAACTATTCTCTCTTATTTTAGTTCTTTTTAATTTAGTTTTAATATGATAATATTTCAATATGGATATGAAAAAAAGCAAGGTGATAATTGCTTCTGGCCTGTTTCTATTGACCGTCGTGGTTGTTGGTTTTTTTGTGTTTGCAAAAAATGAGGTCAATGAAATCAGTGAAATCAAGAACCAAGCAGTTGACATTCTTAGGCCACAAAAAATAGAAGAAAATTTAGAAAATAAATCGGCGACATCTACAGAAACTGCCGTATCACTGATAGCGGTTGGCGATGTCATGCTATCCCGTACGGTGGCAAAAAAAATAAAAGACAATAAAGATGTTAACTATCCATTTTTAAAAATGAAAGAGTATTTAGCTTCTGCCGATCTGGTTTTTGCCAACTTGGAAACACCGATCACTCCCGGCCCAGTAGTATCTAGCGGCAGCATGGTTTTTCATGCCGATCCGGGAGTTGAAAAAGCCTTGGAAAATAATAATTTTTCTATCGTCAGCCTGGCCAATAATCACACGCCAAATTACGGTCAAAAGGGTCTTCTGGATACCTTTAAATATTTGCAGTCGGTAGATATTGAATATGTCGGGGCAGGGGAGAACGAGCAAAAAGCTAATCAACCGATAATTATTGAGGAAAAAGGCTTAAAAATCGCTTTTTTAGCCTTCAATGATAGAGACGTGGTCCCGCCTTCGTATGGCGCAGGTATTAACCGAGCAGGAACTGCTTTGATGGATGTTGCAAAAATGACTAATGCGGTGAGACAGGCAAAGCTGCAAGTAGACTTGGTTATCGTCTCGATGCATTCCGGCAATGAATACACAGAAGTCATCAATTCTTCTCAATCCACTTTTGCGCATGCTGCTATTGATGCAGGCGCTGAATTAGTCATCGGCCATCATCCACACGTGGTGCAAAGAATAGAGAAGTATCAAGGCAAATATATTTTCTATAGTTTAGGCAATTTTGTCTTTGACCAAATGTGGTCGGAAGACACCCGGCAGGGGATAGCGGTGAAAATGTTTTTAAATAAAAAGGGAATGGAAAAGGCAGAGGTCACACCCATTATGATCGAGAACTATTCACAACCTAATATCTTATCGGGGAAAAAAGCGGACAAGGTCTTGAAAAGGCTGAAAGTTGAAGGCGATGAAAAAATAATTTTAAAAAATTAAAAGATAATATGGTAATAAAAAAAACAATTATCGGTTTTGTACGGTTTGTAAGAGAGCAAGGAATAGTCGGATTGGCAATCGGTTTTATTTTGGGTACTTCAATAAACAAGGTTGTCACCTCGTTGGTGAATGACCTTATTCAGCCAGGTATCGGACTACTGTTCGGTTCTTCACAGGGATTGGTGGCTTTGCAGTACAAATCCTTGATGTATGGTAAATTTATTGCCAGTCTGATCGATTTTGGCATCATTGCTGCCGTGGTCTATTTCGGTTTTAAAGGTTTGAAGCTAGATCGTTTGGACGTTAAGAAAGAGGATAAGAAATAAAAAAGAGAACGTTAGTTGCGTTCTCTGGGTATTGATGCGAGGAAGTTTATCGCTTCGGAAAACTTTCCCATTTTGAGCGGTTTAGGAAAGACCGCTCTTGCTTGGCTAAAATCCATGGATGATTCAATCGCTGCACACATAATGATGACGAGGACGCTGGGGTCTTCTTCAATTATGGTTGCCAGCATTTCCTCCCCGGTCATCAGAGGCATATGATGGTCGGAAATTATCAAGGTAACCCTTTCTTTGTTATTGCGCCAGGTTTCCAGGCCAATTTTGCCATTACAAGCCTCTAGCACAACATAACCGTCTGCCTCAAGCGTTGTTTTCAAGCTTTCCCTTGCCCACTCGTCATCCTCCACCAATAAAATTGTAATGTCCAAGTTTTCCCCCTTGTTGGTTGTTTCCCGGTTGTTGGGTTGAAAAACGTCAGTTGATTGTTGATAAACTATTATATAGGTTATGATGACATTGTCAATGATTTGCTTTTTATCTTCTTAAAAGCTAAACTAAAATGGTCTTAATTTTAATTTATGAAAGCAAGATCAAGGGTAAAAGTAGGGAATAGGCAGAACAACCCGGCATATCGTACACCGTCGACTTTTATTGGTAAACAAAGTTTAAAATTAGCGAAAAATATTAAGAATTGGAAAAAAAATAAAAACAATAAATCATCATAAAACCTATATTTTGTCACCTTGAAACGGTTGTAAGACAGGTATTATAGTCTGCTAAATCGCCGAGATGACAGAGGGAGTGTTTAATAATAATTATGAACTTATCTGAGTTAAAAAATATCCTAAAAGACCAGCCGAAGTTTCGTTATCAGCAGGTTTATAAAGCTGTTTATCAAGAATTGATCAGCGATTGGCAGGAGGCAACAATTTTGCCGCTGGCTTTGCGTGAAAAATTAAATAATGAGTGTCCATTAAGCATTGAGGCTGAAATATCAACTTCCAAGGAAAGTAAAAAAGCTTTGATTACCCTGGAGGATGGACTAAAAGTTGAAACTGTCTTGATTTCTCATAAAGATAAAAGAAATACAGTATGCGTGTCTTCTCAAGTAGGCTGTCCGATGGGTTGTGTTTTTTGTGCCACTGGGACCTTGGGCTTTAAAAGGAATTTGACCAAAGATGAAATAATCGAACAGGTTTTGTTATTTGCTCGGATGTTAAAAAAGACCGGTGAAAAAGTTACCAATGTGGTATTTATGGGCATGGGCGAACCCTTTTTGAATTATGAAAATGTAATCAATGCAATCCGCTTTTTGAACAGCGAAGAAAGCTTGAATTTAGGTGCTCGCCGTTTTTCTATTTCTACTGCCGGCGTTATTGATGGCATCAGAAAATTGGCCAAAGAAAATCTGGAAGTCAATTTAGCTTTTTCTTTGCACGCGGCGGACAACGAACTGCGTACAGCCATCATGCCGATTAACAAGAAATATCCCTTAGACAAAGTTTTACTTGCCATTATTGACTATATCGAACAAACTCATCGTCGAGTCATGTTTGAATATGTGATGATCGATGGGTTGAATGATTCAATCAGCGATGCCAGGCGGCTCGCGACAAAAGTAAAAGGCATTCTTGGCTTCGTAAACTTGATCCCATATAACAAGACTGAAATGAACAAGCCATCTTCTCCGGAGAGAATCAGAAAATTTAAAGAGATTTTAGAACAATCAGGCATTGCAGTGGTGCAAAGACATGCGTTCGGTCAGGATATTGATGCTGCTTGCGGGCAATTGGCGGGGAGGAAACCGAGAAGCGCATAACGTGTAATGCATATCGCATAGCGCGTAGCGCGTAACGCAAAACGTGAACTCCAAAAAGTGTTCTGAAGAGACAAGTGGTTACTTGTCTTTTTTTATTTAGTGCAAATGTATCAAACTTCCAACACATCCCGCCAGCCTTTAGCTGTCCACCCTCTTAAAGACAAAGACTCTTCAAAAAAGTATTGCATAGGAGTTATTCCCCCCCCTTGAGAGGGGTGGCGCGATAGCGATGGGGTGTGTTAAATACGCAGCAACATATAGTTATTGCCTCAATATTAAAAAAAGGCTAAAATAAATAATAAGAATAATAATGTAATTAAAGTATTGATTGGGTGCCTTGTTGTTATTAATTTTTGGATTGAAGTAATCAGCAGTATCGACAGTGTGATTGTTGATGACCATGTTCTAAAAAAATTTTTCCAGAAGAATGTCATAATGAATATTTTTTGTCCTATTAGGAAATTAAGGCAGAAAGAGAATTGGAAAATAAATTAGTTTAATGTTATTATTTAATTATAAAAAAAGAATTACTATTATGTTCAAAACAATCACTTCCAAAAAACAATTAATTTTCAAGACGCTGTTAATAATATGGTTGGTTATCGCTACAGGCTATATCCTATTTGATTTATATAGACGCTATCAAGTTTCGCTTATTAGCCAAGCTTACAATGCAGGTCTTACTGATACTATAAATAACGTGATCAAGCAGGCAGAAGAAAGCAAATGCCAACCATTTGATGCTTACAGCGGAGAAAAGAAAGTCTCTTTGATTGATGTAAAATGTCTGCAAAACGCCGCTCAGGAAGAAGCTCCAAAACAATAAAACGGATATTAATTTTTTTACAATACATATGGCTAACAAAAAATTTAGCTTCTCCTCTTATTTATTGGTGGCGGTGTTTTTGCTTTTCGGGATTACACTTTCACTGCATTCTTCTTTTGCTGCTTGGGTAGCGCCATCAGCAGTTCCTCCGGCGAACAACATCGATCAGCCGTTAAATGTTGGCACTGCCACTCAGAGTAAAGCAGGTATTTTGTCCACCAATGGTCTAAGTGTAATGGGAGGTTTTAGTGTTTGGAGTAACGATTTATATGTTGATGTTGTAAACCATCGGGTGGGGATAGGTGACTCTACCCCTAGTCAAAAATTAGATGTCACCGGTATTATTACTGCTTATTCCGGTTTTCGAGTCAATAATACTGCGGGTGCCGCCGGTAGCTATCTCCGAAGTAATGGGTCGAATTTTGTTGTCGGCACCATTCAAGCTTCTGATGTGCCCACTCTTAATCAAAGTACTACCGGAAATGCTGGCACTGCTACCGCCTTGTCTACTAACCCAACTAATTGTCCAGCTGGCCAATATCCCTTAGGTATTACTGCTTATGGTGTGGCAGAATCTTGTTCCTCAAATATTAGCACCGCCAGTGCATTATCTGCAAATCCAGCAAATTGCCCTGCCGGTCAATACCCGCTCGGTATTGCAGCTGATGGAACCGTTGAATCCTGTACTACGGTATCTGCCGGGGGGGTAACGGGTTCAGGAACAAATAGTTATTTGAGTAAATGGGTGTCTGGAACTGGCCTTGGCAATTCTATTATTTATGATAATGGCGCAAATGTTGGTATCGGTGACACTACTCCAAGCCAAAAATTGGAAGTAAATGGTGTTATCACTGCCGATGGTTTCAGAATTAATAATACTGCTGGAATAGCAGGCAGCTATCTACGTAGCGATGGCACTAATTTGGTAATTAGCGGTATTCAGGCTTCAGATATTCCTACGTTAAATCAAAATACAACTGGGAATGCAGCCACTGCCAGTGCTTTATCAGCAAACCCAGCCAATTGTCCTGCAGGCCAGTATCCTTTGGGTATCGGAGCCAATGGAGCTGTGGAGTCCTGTACTGCCAAT
>Ga0209319_1001573_pt1 | contig 17805 bp, 40 predicted proteins | sample RifGroE2_FD_184000 | JGI IMG/M metagenome (GOLD analysis project Ga0209319, IMG submission 184000) | Groundwater microbial communities from Rifle, Colorado - Groundwater E2 (SPAdes) (version 2) | ecosystem: Environmental > Aquatic > Deep subsurface > Groundwater | place: Rifle, Colorado, United...
GAATTTCCTACCTTTCGCTCCATAGCGTAACTTCTCAACCTGTCCTTTCGTTACAAAGGCTGTAACCACATCCTTGCTGTTTGTGATTAACTCATCCTGCCATAACATCATACGTATGGCTCCTAAATACTTAACCGCTTCACCTCCGGGTGTAGTGTGTCCCCGTCCACCTAAGACTGAGAGTACATGATTAACTATGTACAGGTTCTTAGGATAAAGGAGGTCACGTAGAGTAAGAATAGTTTTCCTGCTCATCTGGGATACAGCTTTTGCCCTGCGTCCCATGTTCGCTTCACCAATCTCACCCTCGTCCTCGGCGATAGGAACAATTGCCCCTACACTGTCGAGAATACCACAAGATACATCATCCAACTCAAGGTTAGACTGCAACTCCTGAATCATACTCTCATGGCTACGTCGCTTGTTCTTAGTATCCCTCATACCAATAAAGTTAAGTGTCCCATCAAACCCCGAATGCTCAAGTGAAGCGATTACATAATCAGGGTCGAGAATCTCAAGGTCACACAGGTCTATACGCTTATCTGGTAGAAGTGATGCTGTCTTACCTGCTAAGTAGTAGGAGAGTGAAGACTTGCCAACTCCGGGTCTACCATATATCTCATAGATACTTCGGAGTGGAAGTCCGATATCTCCAGTTGGAGATTGTAATGCCGCATCAATCGAGTACAATCCTGTCTCAAACCTAACAAGTGATGGGTAGCTCCCCAAACGCTTAACTGCCACTATGGGCCTCCAATATGTAGCTGTCCTTAAACATACGTTGGAGTTTCTTAGCTTCTGCCCATTCAACATCCTTACCAACTATAGTAAGGCGCATAACCATGTATCCCTTCCACTCACCCTCTCCGGGTTCACGGAAATTACATTTAACATCAAATAACTTTACTGCCATATAATCCCTCCTTGACGTATGAGCCTCGATATAGCCTTCTCTGCTATAGGGTCAAGCATCTTAGTCAAGTCCAGCTTACCAAACACTGTCTTATCTTGACTTGTACCCTTCTTAGCATAGAGTGTTCCATCCCTATCCATCATCAGCAGGATTGAGGTTTCACTACTGGTCTGACTACCTCGTGCCCTCCTGATAATCTCACGAATCTCTGCATCGTTCTCCGCTCCTGCAATCTCAAACCAGTCTACCTCATCCCCATCCTTAGCGGTAGCGGTAAGCAGTAAGAGAGAACGTATAGACTTACCATACAGCTTCTCTTTCACCGGGTCTGGAATGTCTGGATTCTCGAATAACTCATCCCATAAGGCTACGTACTTACGAGTAGTCTGGGGCTTGATTCCCATCTCTACATATACGATATCCTCAATGGCTTCTTCTATACCAGTATACTTAAACTTGTCCCAGTTACCCTTAAGCATGGATAGTAGTTTCGCTAACGCCAGCCCCTTGAGTTGTCCCTCTCTTCGTAGATTACGTCCATACTCTAGGGCAGGGGACGGGTCTGCTTGAATAATAGAGCTGGATATTACATTCGCCACATCATTGAATATCTTAAAATCACTTGGTCGTAGCAACATGGCTTGGTCGTAACTGGTCTCTATTTCACTCATCGTTGTCTTCCTCCTGTTCATACTGATGACAGGCTTCTACTATAACTCGTACATCATAAATTTCCACAACTGCATCAAGATATCCGGCAGCACACGTCTCCACCTTTCCCTTCATGTTATGCCACTTGCAACTTAAACATAAGTCAATCATTAAGCTCCTTCATTGGTAGTGTTGGTTGTTGTGTGTCGCTCTTTACAAGTCCCGTATCGAAGGCATCCTCGATAGTAATAAGAGGCCATGAACCATTCTCCGTAAGCATAGCGATAATCGCATAGTCAGCTAAGTCCATAAGAGTATCATAGATTGCTTCTTCTTTGTTAGCCGGTGCTTTCGCTACGCTGTTACCTAGTCCAAGCAAATTCCACAGTCTCGCCATCTTATCTACCATACGCTGTGTCACGCCCTTCGTACCACCGAGCGCTATATTCTGAGGCCCATAGTCGTGTTGTTTAGCACAGAAGACTCGATACAACTCCCATATTGCTTTTGGCATGGAGTGATTATACACATCTTGTGCCGCAGAAAGCCACGCCTGTTCTAATCCGATGTCACCACTATCACCAATGGCAAACTTCTCCCACTCAAACATGGTAGGTAATGGTGTCTTTAATAGTGGGGTTATTGCTCGTTCCAATGGAGTAAGTTCTATTTTAGTCCCAGTCGCCATCGTCATCATCCCTTTCATCCCATTGTAGGTCGTCATCATATGAGTCATTATCCAGCACATCTTCCATGTGCATACCAAGGTTCATTCCCATCTCAATGAATATCTTCTTGGCTCCTCGTGCACTACTTACATAGATACCCTCATCCACAAGTTCAGCTAATTTGGAGAGTAGCTTCTCATTATCCTCTGCATCTTTCTCTAGTTTCTTTACGTATAGGTCATCCACCTTGTACCTCTTTTAGCTTCTTGGCAAACTTTTCTACTGATAGGCGAAACTCACCAACGTAATCAGAGGTTGGAGGATTAGATGTAGCCATTACAAAGCCAACCGAGGAAGGGAAGTATATGCTACTTACCGTAAGCCCAATCAACTTTGACACAGAACCTATTCGCAATCCCTCACATGCCTCTGCTCCTATAAGTAGGACTCCATCCTTATCCTTCATCTCCTTGAGGACATTAACGAAACTAATCTTGTCGCATTCCTCAGTAGACCCTTGGTGGTCAAACAGGTACATGATACGCATACGCTGTAGTGGAAGTCCAACACGGGAGAATTCACCGAAGAGGACATCTCCCTTCTTTCCTCCGAAGGGCATACCCTTACTTACATCCTCGTCCTCTGGTCTACTTCCCACCAGTAGAATTTTGGAAGTAGGAGGACCAACCACAAGGACAGTCCTCTTACCACAAAGGTCACAACTAGTTGGCATAAGTATACGCTTTCAGGAATGCATCAAATAATTTAGCACGTTCTTTTCGTTCAAGTTTAAGGTTATTACACATGCGCTTTAGCGCCTTCAAACATCCAATCAACTCGTCATATGTATCTTCTGGTGAACAGAATGACATACCAAACATATTCTTCTGTGTACTTCCCTCAGTATGCGCCCACAACAGGGTGAACTTCTTATCCTTTAGAAATACATATCGTACATTCTCAAATCCATAACTGGTAATTAGTTTCATATTATCTCCTTTAACTATGACAACTCCAGTCACTTCCTTCGTTCATGTCTAACGTGAAGGGAATGCCCGGATAAAGTAATCCCGCTATAACCATAGCCTCTCCGATAATGCGAATAGTCTGTTCCTTGTATTGATTCTCTGCATCAAATACTAGCTCATCATGGATAGCCATGCACAGCGAGAACGGTATATTTTCCTGCTTGCAAAGTTGACGAACTGTAATTGCCCACACCTTAGTAAAGTCTGCCGCCCCTCCTTGGATTGGGCTATTAATAGCATTGTTCTCTGACTTGAAATCATACGGATTAACATACATCCTGCGACCTGCTACTGTAGTTACGTAGTGGTCTCTATATGCCATGTTACGATATTTCTGCATATAGTATTTCACATTAGGAAAGCGCAGGAAATACTTATCTATAATCTTTTGGGCTTCGTCTTCACTTAGTCCGGTTTGTTCAGCCAAACCAACAGCCGATAAGCCGTATCCAATGGCCAGATTAATAGCCTTCCCAACAGCGTACCTAATGTCTGTTCCATCTTTGACAATAGTTGGGTCATCATAAATCATCCTCGCTACATATACATGCACACTCTCGCCAGAACTAAGGGCAGCCAGTAGATTCTTATCCTGAGATAGATACCCCAAGATTCTAGGCTCCTGCTGTGACACATCGGGCGCAAGTAGTGTATCATGTTGTGGAATAAAGAACTCCCGATAAACTGGGAAATCTTTACGTGGCACAGTTTGTAATGGAGGTTTGGTACAACTCATACGACCAGTTGATGCTCCTGTTATATTCCAGTTAGCATGTATTAAGTCACCCTCCTCTACTGCATTCTCCAACCAGTTCAGCCCATAGTTACTACATGCTGTTCTATACTTACGAGTCTCTAAAATCCCCGCAACCACATCATTCTTTCGATATGGTTCAAGCACATCTTTACCTGTACTTTTAACTCTAATTCCCTGAGCCTCTAGTGCTTTTAATACTTGTGGCACACTCTTAACATTGAACCCCAACTGGGTCTCAAGCTCCTTAGCCTTGAATGCAAATCCCTCTATTACTTCTTTCCATAATTCTACATTTACTTTAACGGGCAGCATATCAAGAACCACCCAAATCATAGGAGCATCACACTTCCAGTAGTTGCTCATATCTCTACCAAGCTCACGTTGCTTATGGTATATTTTCTCAGTTAATATTACATCGTCAGCCGCATACTGTTTCATAGCATCTGTCATTGAGATAGCGGTTTCAAACTCATTACGCTCTGACTTGTCCACCAGTATATCGAGATACCGTCTCGCCAAATCAGCAAGAGATACACCACGATAGTACCCGCCAAATAGATTCTGCTCTACTAGCATTGTATCCCAGATGTCTCTATCTGTATACAAGAATCCACTTATGTCCAATGCCCGCAGTTGTCGTAAATCATACAGGGCATTTTGTAATATCCATGTACCCTCCTTGATAGCTTTGAATGTTGCAGGTAAATCTTCTATATCATAGATTTGATAGACCTCATCTATCCCTCCAACCTTGATAGACATACAGGCGAATGTTCCATGAGGACGATGTAACCTATCCTTGTCCTGACCAAACATCTCTATGTCTAGTGTTACGGTTGTACCTTCCTGTACTCGAATTGGAATACCTTCAATTATATTTATCATTTACCTCCTTTACCGAGATAGGTTATCATGTTTTGTAACGTGTTTACATTGTCTCTAATTAATCCCAGACTTATATTACACACATTACATAGTACTCCTCTCACCTTTCCTGTTTCATGATTATGGTCTACAGCAAACCTCGATTTTTGACCGTAAGATAAATCAAGAACGCAATTACAAGTGGCACATTTACCTTGTTGTGTGTCTATCATCTTATTAAACTCATCAATAGATACACCGTACTTTTTACGTAAGTTCCACTCCCTTTGCTTCGCTTGTCGAGAAACAAGTCTAGCATGTTCCATTGCCTTTAACTCTTCTTGGTGAGTTTCCCTGTATTTCTTATGGCGAAGAGCCTCTGATTCTTTGTGAGAATCCCTGTATTTTTTATTGGACTCGTTTGACTTTTCCTTGTTAGCCTGTCTCCAATTTCGTTTATACTCTCTAAACTTATCTTTGTTATCTTGATAATATTTCTTTTTAGCTTCTGTCCATTTGACTGGAACATATTTATGTTTTCTTTTATTGCCGCACTCCTTACACCTGCTGCAATGTCCATTCGGTCTTGATGCGTCTTTATGAAACTCAGTTAAGTCTTTATCTTGTTTGCACATATAACATATTGTCATTTATACCTCCTAGTATATAATGGAAGTATACTACATTTGCTCGGAGAAGTCAACTCAAGGGATACCAGCCCCTCGACTCCTCTCCCCAAGACGCTAGTCCATCCCAGTCTACTTCAATCGCACCTAGTCCACCCTCACGATATCCAAACCGTGACTTACCTACGATGATGTATCCACACCCAGCATGTATAGGTAGTCTTGGGTCTTCCCCTAGCTTACTCCACGTTTGACCGGGATTGTACAACATCAGGATAAGTGCTCCCATAGCTTCCGCAAGACCTGAGTATCTAAGATTATGGATTCTCGGTACTCCTCCAACGTATTCCCGGTTAAGCTGGGAGAGTAAAATAACAGGTACTCCGGTACTCTTGGCGAGTTTTGCCATTGTTCTGTAGACATGGGCAACACTGGCTTCGTCCTCAGCTGAATCAAGTAATAAGTCGGCAAAATCAACTCCTATGAAATGTAATTCCTCAAGGGCAGCTAATCGTGACACCTTCATGTACACTTCATCCAGCGTCATGCTGTCCTCAGCAGATATAATCCTGCTTCGTTCCTCTATTGTTAATCCTGATGTTTCAATAAAGCGATTAACAATCTGTCCGTTGGTCATCTCTAATGAGATAAGGCATACCTTCTTACCCGCCTGTACTGCACACCCCATTAACTTTACGAGTAGTGAGGTTTTGCCGGTTCCGGGTGGCGCGCCTATGATACATAACCCAGCTTCTGGTATACCCGAAGATGTTGCATTCCCAAGATGTTTATCAAACGGGGGATAATACGTCTTACGCCACACCGCTTCCGACGCATCCACCTTATCAAGCGTAATAAAAGATGAACCGCCACTTCGCTGTAATTTCTCCAGCGACTCAGTAATCCTACCATAATCTGGGTCCTCTCCCTGAGATAACTTCTCAGCTGCTCTCTTGAATGTAGATGAAGCATCTGCTCGACTGGCGGCCACCTCAAGGATAGACACCCAATCTGCTGGTAACTTGTTATCTACAATGTCTGATGCGGATATTGCTGTCTGTACTGGATTAAGTCCCACCTTCTCGATGATGTCTGTTGTATCGAATCCCTTGGTTAGCATGGACACTACTATATCATATGGGGGAAATAAACTCATGGGATTAATCACAGCTGGGTTAAGTCGTTGCTTGATACATAAACCACTGACGATTTCTGATGCGTCATTCCAGAGCATTAAGACACCCCTCTTTCTATCTTACTACCGTCGGGGTTTCTTCCTAAAAAGGAAAGTAGGGAGCTTTGCATATCCATTTCTTTTATTTTTCGTAGGAACTCCTCTGCTTCCTCCTCTGTATCAAAGCATTTACCATAACAAACGGCTCTGTCTTTTGTAACACACCATTTAAAACTAGTGTAATCTGGTAACATTAAGACACCTTGCCTTTCTTCTTTGATGGAAACAGTAGTGGTTCTAGTAGGTCGAAGAACTTCTCACTATCATTCTTTAGCATATCACCGTGTACCTTGCATAGTTTATATCCCTGCATCCAATTACCTACAGGGTAGTAGTAATATAACCCCTCTGTTTTCTCGCATAGTTTACACTTAACATCCAAATAATCCTCCTATCTGTGACATAAGTAACTGTTGCTTTCCTAGTTCGAGAAATCCCGCCGGGTCTTTAATTCCATCGGGGTAGGTTAGCTTAAGCATTGCACCTCTCCACCCTAATCTTCCTGATAGCTTCATCCCTGCCTTCTCCTCATCCCTATCTGGAAGAACAATGGCTCGTTTCCTATAACTCTCCAACCATAGTGGATTGAATGAATCCTGCCCACCTATAGAAGTAACTACTGGAATCCTCAACTCGGACAAAGCTAGAGCATCAAACATTCCAAACACTATCGCTATAGACTTAGCCGACTCAAGTAGTGACCAGTCTGGACAATACATCATAGGCTTCTGTCCAAAGGGTTGAACGAATCGCATATCCGTGGCTTTTTGAATGCTCGCCCCAGCTCGTAGCATCATTCCCTGATACTCACCTGTCTTGGAATAGATAGGAATCACATACCAACCTCTGTACCATCCAAGTCTACAGGCTTCAATGCGTCCATCCACTCCTCGATTTTCGAGATACCATCTAAGTTGTTCAAATCTTGTAAGGGAATAGTGTGCCTTCTCTACCAAGTCTTCCTGCTCAGTGAGGTCGGTAGGTAGTCGAGGGGCTTTGAACTCCTCGACTACCTTGATTACACGACTAGCATTTCTACCTGTTAGAGCGCGGTGTAGTTTTTCTAGCCCCCCCGAAACCCCACATCCAAGACACCTAAACCAATCCTCATACACCATTAAACTTGGCTTGTCGTCTTCGTGAAACGGACAGGTTCCGGCTATATAGGTAGAATAACTTTTAGCATTTGGCAACAAGTCCCTAATAATATCTAGGGTTATTGCCATTCTTAGTCCTCATCTGTTAAAATCGGAGGCATCGGGGCTATATCATCCACGTATCCATTCTTCATGAACACTTGGAATTTCACAGCCCTGTCAGTTAGGGTGTCATCTACAGCAGGTAGAACATTCTCTGACCAAGGAATAGAATCAGTAGAGAAGTCATATCCTGCAACCCGTAGGAATTTCTCGGTGCGCTCTAACGGTGAACTTCCAATAGGGATAAGGGTTTCCTTTGTATCCAAGTACTGTTCAAAGGAATAGTTCAGGTTGTATGGAATCTTAATCCGCTTGTTGGGATTTGAAATAACCTTGAGGAGCACAGTGAAAGCAAGGTAGTCGGGAGCAATCCATGTACCCTTACCATTCTTGGATTTGCGTTCTCCACCCTTCATTAGTTTTGGCATAGGTAAATTGCCATCTTGTGTAACCATTCCATCATAGCGTACAATAAATGTACCGTCAACGGGGGTAATGCTGAACAACTTCGTACCGTCGGAACTGACTGTTACACGATACCTACCATTAACAATATCTCCAATGTCAGAAGCATCGTAGGGAATTGTGTACTTGGCTCCGTTCTCATCCATCACGATAACCAATTCAGCGTCATCACGAATACGTACTTCTGCAAGACCCTTGATATAAGAACCAGAACGAACCTCAGTTGGGATAGCCATTAATTAATCTCCTTGTTTGATTGATTTGTTTCGTGCCCTCAGAGACGCAAGGTGCATCTCATCTATCGCATCAGCGATATTACTAAGCAAACATGTAAATCCGTTAAGTGTTAGGGTTGTCTCTGTTATATCCTGTCTTACTGCTCCTTTCTCTACATCAGTTACATATGTTGTACTGTTTACTTTGCATTCCTCATCTGGAATGTCTACTTCCACCCACACATTCTCCATTTCGAGATTGTATGCATATGGTTTATACTGTGTACGGTCTGGCCATATTGATTTAAGTTGTCCTCTAATCTTAGCCACCGATTCTCCTTCCTAGCTTATACACCCTATCTATTGATGCTATAACTAACGCAAAAGGCCAAAACATTACAGTCCAAGCTACATCTTCATCACTTAACCTTCTTCCTAAAATTCCAGAAATGAAGGCAGTTACAAACACCCCTACTACATATCCTATTCCATACCACCATAAGGGATTCATTATCTATCTCCTCCAAACACAGTCACGAGAAGACTGACGATTTTTCCAATTCCTACTATAACTAGTACAGGTATAAGCATGGGCCACAATAATACAAGTCCACCTAATGCCGCTAACTCTGAAACATCTCCATCCCACCCTCCGACACTCACTCGAAATAGAACTCCAGTGATTATTCCAATCACAAAATATCCTGTAACCCATAACCAATCCATTATATCCTCCTCAGCGTCCTAGTAACCTGTTATCATCATACCCTATTGTCTCACACTTTCCCGATTCTGTCAAGGGTATGGAGGGAATTGCTTTCAATTCCCTAATCATCCACGAGATGAGATTATAATAATATGGTTGAGAGTAAGCCGCACAAAGGTCCTTCTTTATAATCTGGACGAATCTCCTCTCAGCAATATCAGCTATCTCCTGTGCGTTCAAGTCGTAGTAACCTCCGTTTCTCTTTAAGATTCTCTGCTTTCTCTCGTGCGTATCGAGGAGCACAGATAGGGCAAAGCGCTTTGCTATTATGATAGCGCTTGATTTCAGCTTCCACTTTAGGTGACGCTGGTTCCCAGATTCTCACTACCTTCCATCCAATTCCAGCATTCTGAATTACCTTGAGTAGATTAGAACCTCGTCCCTCCCTGTGGCGTTTCATCCGGGCTGGGAAGTTACTTGACCATCCACAATAATGGGAAGCCTGTTTATAAGGCCTATCGAAATGGCAAAGGTACACGCAACCGTTTGGGTATTCAATAGTCTCATCTGAAACACTAGTGATTATATTATCCATGCTCCTCCTTTGCTCGAATAGCGTCTCCAGTATATAATTGAGCGTATATCAATCCCCTTAATAGGATTGCTATTTTTTCAATTCCATCATACTGTATCGCTTCATAAACATAATTCTCAGCTTGATTTCTAGAGGCATCAAGGAATTTATCATCTGTCATAGCTCCTCCTCCCACCAAAACATACACCATAGACACCAACCAGAGGGGTCATAGTAATCACAATCGCGGCAGTGGTTGAGTCTCATTTCAGCAATTCCTCTATCTCTATCCATGCCGAGTACTGGTCAATGTCAGTGGTGTCCTCTCCTCGATTATTCCAGTCTCTATAAAGCCTTCCTATAATAAGTCTTAACTTCATATTCTCGGACAGGAGAAAATCTACACATTGATAAGCATGACGATGTTGATAGTGGCGTTCAGTATCATATTCGTATTCATAAATGCTCTCACTTTGTTCTGGTGTAGCTCCACACACACGACACTTTATTTCACTCATCTCTCCTCCTTAATCTCTATCTCCCCAATCATCAGGAAGGTCTCCCTCATGATAATCTCTAGTATCCTCGAAGTCTACCTCTCCGGTAGCTATTTTGTTGTGCCATATCTTCAATTCACTTGGCTGTATTACCTCTGGTATGGTATTCCACATCTCCCTTATCCATCTCTGTGTCTTCTCCTCAAAGGTCTCGGGGAGGTCTGCCTCTTCCTCGATAATGATAGGCTCCTCAACAGGTAGTGTTCTCTTACATCTAGGGTATCTCATACATCCCCAGAATGCCCCCATTGCTCCTGATATGTACCTCATTGTAGTGGCACAGTCCGGACAGAGGGGTGCTTTTCCTCCACTTGTATGTATAGGCATGTCTTATTTAGTCTCCTCCTGATAGTCCACCCATATAATCAATGGCTTCATCCAGCCCTAGTTGAACATCTACTGCACCTGTTGAGTCTTCACCAATTTCATATAGTGTTACTGATTGAAAATAATCATCAGGATAAAACTCTGCTCTTATTAATCTACCTGTCTGAACATAGTGACAATACATGAAAGAGAAGAGAAGACTAATCTTATTCATTAAATCTTGAGATGGCATTATTCATCCTCCTATCCAACCAATATCGTACCAGCTGTATCCAGTAACAATGTGCCCACACATATCTCCAAATGTATCTTCATCAAAACTTTGTGCAATAGACGCTCGTTGAAGCCATCTCCATTCGTGGTCAAGGAGTTTTGGAAGCCATAGAAACTTGGATAGGGTTCTTTTATCACCAACTCTTAGTTTATTTTCCTGTTCCTTCTTAAACGCTCTATCTGTCCACTTCATTTCTCCTCCTTATTAATCTATCTTTTTCCCATGTTGCCAATCGTACCCCTTGCGAAGTTCAATACACTCATCCATAATCTTACGCAAAATCCATTGAGGTGTATCTTTTGACTGTGACCCATCAACAATAAGTTGCATAATCTTTACAGCGAGGGCGTTTGCGTCATCACTTACAATCATTCATCCTCCTTTGTAATTGCCTTATTATAATTCATATGTCTTATCTCGTCAAGCAGGTTATCCATCCACTTGAATATACCCATTAATACTAGGTTAGCCCAGAAGAATAGGGCGAGGGTTACAATACCCCAAAAGATAATATAGTTACTCATTTCATTCTCCTTTCTATACTACTTAGTAGTTCTTCCTTAATACTATCACTGATTCTACCTTCTTTAGTTTGTACATCTGGTTGTATCACCACCTGTCCTAGAATGTAACGCTTACTTTCAATTAGAGAATCTATATCCTCATCAATAGTATTCATTGCGATAGGATAAAACACCTCTACTGCATTCTTCTGACCTATACGATGAAGTCTCGCCTCTGCTTGTTCTTCCGTTGTACATGACCACTCCCTTTCCCCCATGATTAACCCGTCGGCCCGGAAAAGGTCGATACCTTCTCCTCCGGCTATAGAGATTATCATAATTCTAGGCATATAATCATTCTGGAATTTCAACTGTCTCTTAGACCTCTCCTCATTATTCACATCTCCTGTAATAGAAGATACACCGTATGGGCGAAGTTCTTCCTCTAACATTCGTACTACTTCCTTATGCACAGCATAGATAACTATCTTCTTCTCGCTGTTAGCATCCAAGAGGTCTTTGGCTATCTCCACTACTGTGCTTACCTTAGCCCTACCTACCGCTTGGCGAAGTGTGGTTAACTGAGCCAGTACATTGTTACCGCCTGTATCTTCCCTATCCTTGTGTAAGGTTTCCCACAGGTTACGATAGGCTTGATTAATCTCAGACGCGTCTACCAGTATAGGTATCTTAGTTCGTGTGATATCTGGTAATTCTTGTAATACATCTTTCTTTAATCGTCTAATCATTGTATTCTGCAATCGTGCAGATAACTCTTCAAGATTAGATGCTCCTGTTACATCTCTCCCCCAGTAAGTATTATGCGCTCCACAGTAGCGTTGTGTGAATGACCACCATGTTCCCCACTGTGATGGGTTAATCATGTGTAAGATATTATAGAATTCTACCGGACGATTAACCAGAGGTGTACCTGATAGGGCTAGTATATATTTAGATTCGATAGACTTAGCCACTCGACTTCTTTGCGCACGAGAATCCTTAATCTTGTGGCATTCGTCGAAGATGAGGCAGTCCCAAACTTTTTCGGTAAGTTCTATATTTCTCCTAGTCATAATACTATAAGACATAATAATATAGTTCTTAGTACTTAGTTCTTCTTTACTAGTTCTTAGTACTTGTACTGTTCTGCTCTTATCCCATTTTAGAATTTCAGCCTCCCACTTGTAGATTACTGATGCTGGACAAATCACTAGGATAGATTTGATGTCGGGTTTAGTAGATATCCAATACAATGCTTCAATTGTTTTACCTAGCCCCTGTTCATCTGCTATCAATGCTCTACCATTTGCTTTATTCAAGAAATCTACCGCTTGTGATTGGAAGTTATATAATCCATCCCGATGTATAAACCTTGTGGGTTTTTCTTCTATTAGTGTGTACAATCTAGCAGATACTTCAAATCCATATTCCTTGAGTACGTCCAAGGCAAAGCGTAAATGGAATGAAGTCATGGGTATAGACCACATCTTCCTACCTATATCCCATGTTCTATCTGGTATTAGTTTAATTGCATTAACCACATCTAAGTTATACTCAGATGTAATATCAATCCTTGAAGTTTGCAGATTGGGTGATAGTATCCTCATAGTCCTCTCATTGTAACATAGTTTTGCCAATTGTCAATATGATATATGTCACCTCTTTATCACATTCGAGACGTGACATTCATCACTTGACAATACGCAAGCATTGTGGTATACTTCTCTTATCTTAATTATAAAGGATAAAACATGGTAGAAAAATCAGCAACTCAGAAAGCGTATGGATTTATTAAAGATGATACGGTGTTACTCATATACAAGGACATGAAGCGACAGTTCGGTAGAGCCTCCCTTGGAAGGGTACAGGATTGGTTCAAGCGTAGGGGTATTCTTAATCCTGTAACAGGCAAACCACCCACACGTCAGGGTATCTTACTTGCACTAAGACGCACTAAAGAGGGGAGAGAGTTACTCTCCGAAACTGCACACATGCACTACTTAAAGCGACCAGTTAATGGATGGCCGGAGGAACGTGATAGGAAACGAGAGGAGTCTAAACGTGCCACGAATAGCAGATGACGACCCCAATTACGAAAATGTAATGCGCCTATTCAACTCTACTTGTATCCTATGTCGTGCTACATTTGGTGTTACAGTACATGAATTAATCCCTCGTAGTCTTGCACCTAAGTCATGGAAGAGGATTGATAATCGTGTATGTTTATGCAACGACTGTCATACTAAGATACATAACATGAGTAAGAAGGACAGGGATGACCTGCTTCTTCCGGCTCGTGACAGAGCGTTGAAATTAAACCAGTAGTGTGCTATAATTACTTATCTATGAAAGCGAGGTTATATGTTACCTAATCTTCCAGTTGGACAAGGCGCACCCGTACCCGCTGGAGGCGCACCCGAACAAGGTGCACCCCCAGAAGATATGCGTAGAATGTTAGTTACTGTGTTACAAAAGGTTCAGCAAGTTGCCGAGCAAAGTGGTTTATCCTTTGATGAATTACTTGCAGAAGCGAGTGGTGGAAGTGGTGGAGCAATCGCTCCTATCTCACAACCGCCTATGGCTCCTGCGCCTATGGTTTAACAATACCCAATCTTTAATTTATCTTCTAAAGATATCGTAAAGAAGATGTCAGATAATAACTGTGCATCTTCTTCTGTCATTCCTAGTTCTACTCGCTGAGATATAGACGTACATCCAATTATCTTGAGTACAGCAACCGCCTCCTTGTGGTTAAGAGTAATAGATATTTGTGCTTGTGTAGGTACAGTAATCTTGTAGTCCATGTTATCTCCTTTCGAATCAACTGTTACTTAGTGTATAGATAATCAATTCTATCTTTAATATTAAGAAGTATTGCATCTTTTTGTGCAATAGAATCCATCAGCCCGTCTATTCGTGTCTTGTAACTAGCAATTTCCTTATCTCTAATAGCAATAGTATTATTGAAGGCTGAATTTAATATTAAACATTCATCGAGGTTATTATTTAATTCCTTCCAAGTATTGTACCACTTGATATTTATCTCAATCGCTTTTGCAAGGTTATACCCGTCGGGAAGAATCACTAACCAATCATCATCCCAATAATACCAAGGAGAGGATTCTGTTCTCCATCCGGGCAATTCTCCTTTATCTCCTGCTGACCACACTACGTCAATAATAGTACCCTCCAACGTTCTCATGCCGGGCACAATGAATCTACCATTTCCACTCGCAACTAGATTCTTCTTTACGTATGCTTTCATCTTAATCCTCCTTCATCTCAGTAGTGAGTAAATAGAATGCATTATACTTTGCATCCTCTGATACACTGGCGATTCGCCTTAAGAGTTGCTCCCACCCATCCTTACGATAGTGTCCTTCAACTCTACCCGCATCTATCTTATCCTGATTAACCCACACCTCCCAGTCATAGTTTCCCTTAACTACATCTCCTGTTCCATCATTATGTATTCGTATCGTCAGCATCATCAACCTCTTCTATCATATCAATCTGAGAATCCCACCAATCTTCCAGCTCTGCTCCCCTTATAGGAAACTCATCATATATAAGCTCCTCTGCGTCACTCTTCGAGTCGGCTTCAATCACCTTGCTAAGTTGTACACGACCACTATAATATATTAAATATTTAGGCATCGTCATCCCCCAACTCATCATAATCATCCAGATAATCATAGTCCATAATCATATCAGTAAGAAACCAGATAACATCATGAATACTATGTACTAGAATAGCGGAATCGCCTATGAGATTAGCGTCACCAATTGCTGTAGCTTCTTCATATAGTTCATCGGCGTATTCTAATATAGTAGTATTTTCCAGCATACTTTTGATGCCATTCATTAGTTTGATTGAGTAACTCATTCTTCCTCCTCTTCCTGTTCATTTAATATAACAACATCTTCTAACCACGAGATGTCCCAACACCATCCAATATCTCTTCCATTATATCTTCGCCCCCAATCATGTATGAACACAGCTCGGTTTCCGACCTCGTCCTCCATCTCACTATTTTTACCTAGGTGTCCATTGTCGGGTAAGTCCATGAAGTCTTTACGAATAGTGGCTTCAATTATTTTATTAGTTGTGTTATATCGTAATTGTGCCATACTATCCTCCTGTGAAGTCAATCTTCCATGTATTAGTGTATTCATTCTCCCATACTTTATACCCCAATGAGCGAAGATAGTTTACCTCCACCTCAGCAAGTTTTCCAGTGTAATCTATAGTGGAATTGCCATACCTTGTTGCATCTTTAATCATTCCCTCTATATACATTATAGATACGGATGAGTTTATTATTTCCATCATTGCGTCTCTTGCTGTTATCATTCTATCCTCCTTTTAAGTATTCATCTGCGTGATATACATGAGGTTTTAATATTTTACAAGGCTCATCCCAAAATCCACCGTTTCTTTTTTGCATTAAATCATATACAAGTTGAGCCTGTGCTGTATCATTTGCCTCCACTAGAAAAGCATAGGAGTGTTTATAAACACCCCCACTATCGTATACGTTAGTTGTTATTTGATATAACATCTTATCCTCCTTTACTTCCACTAATCATATCATCATATAGGTCTAACTCATTCTCATTCATGTGATTCTTGACCCCTGCACAGTGTAGAGACTACTCGGTAGTGGTCAAGAGGGTCATGGCAAGTCCCTGAATTTCCAGCCACATTTTTGGCAATCTTCCGCAAAAGCACCCTGATAGGTATGCAACATATTTTCACATTTCGGGCAGGATGCACCATCCCACGGGTCTGGTTCTGGTTCATTCTGTGCGCTCCAATATCCACTACCCCAACGCGCCTCAATCGGTTCACCATTTTCGAGACAACCCCTTGCAATATCGTCTTGTAAACTCATCTCTCCACCTCATTCAGCGCTTCGGCTATCCGATTCCATGCGAGGATGGCGAGTTCAAGGGTTGCGCCATTGATTATATGACACTCACCACAATGACGCCATTCTGCGTTCCAGCCAATCACGTGAACATCATTTTGGTATATCTCCGGCAATTTCCCCCACAACGGCAGGGGTGACACAGGGATGGTCAGGTCAGCGTAGCAGATGAATTGTTCATCGAACATCACCTCGTATGTGGTATCAGAGTTAATAGTTACTAAATTAGATTCCAAATCACCATCCGGGAATAAGGAAATTACCTTGACCTTCTTCCCCTTCACTTCCTCGAATGTCGGCTTCACGGTTGACCATACTAATTTCGATTCAGGTATCATTTTATTCTCCTCTCAATTAACCTTTACTATATCTGTGTGTCGCTCTTTAGGAGTCGAAGACTCTACAACTTGTGGGGAAGTTGACCCATTACTCCCTTGTTTGAGGAATCTTACAATAGGATAGTGTGTCTTAGGGTGAATCCCCACATACTCCATCTTCATTTGTATGCTAGAGGCTAGGATTCGTACTGATTCAACTGAATTAAGTAGAGTCATCCCGCCTGTTTTGAGGCTTACGTAACATTTCATTCAGTATCCACCTCCTTATCTTCTGGCCAGTCCATGAAGAACTTCACCTTACTAAGAGTCTTCTGGTCATTTCCAAGAGAACGTATGTACTCATCACACAGGTAACAAAGATGTCGTTCTGTATCAAGTACCGTTCTCTTTTGTAGTTTGGAGTGGTCTATGGTTTCCCATCCGCACATATCACATAAGAGGAATTCTTCTTCCTCTGTTTGTGGTAGTAGCGTGTTGAGTTCTGACATACAATCATCACACAAGTAACCCTGCACATCATCACACCACTTAGTATAGGACAGTGGATTATCACAACCATCACACGTACCATATACTCCACCCTTACGTAACTCTCCAGTGGTTAAGGGAGTGGGGCGAATCATCCTATCATTCTTAGGTAGTCTGGTTTCGTCATCATCATCCCACTGGTCATACCAATCAGTTCGACCACGAGAATATCCAAGTCCAGTTGAATATGAGCGGCGAATTGGATAATGAGGTAACTTAGTGTCCTTGTATTTATCATAAAAGGACTTAAAGTTAGCAAGACCACGTGCTATTTTACGAGTAGTAGCGAAACATTTAATTGTGTGTTCATTGGAATAACCACATCCAAAGTTTAATCCCTTTACTCCAAGATGTTCAAGGTATATGATATCAGAGAATGACCCCCACTCCACCTCTTGTCCGGTGGCTTTATATATGAGGTCATCAAACTCATCATCCCCGTAATCA
>Ga0209319_1001574_pt1 | contig 17779 bp, 36 predicted proteins | sample RifGroE2_FD_184000 | JGI IMG/M metagenome (GOLD analysis project Ga0209319, IMG submission 184000) | Groundwater microbial communities from Rifle, Colorado - Groundwater E2 (SPAdes) (version 2) | ecosystem: Environmental > Aquatic > Deep subsurface > Groundwater | place: Rifle, Colorado, United...
TTTTAAGTTAGATGATACTTACCTTGACGCACAGTTTGAACTCTCAGGAACATTATTAAAACTATAAAATAGTAAAATAATTTTGTCCATTTATAAGGTATATAATATATAATACACGACGATCACCAAAAGGTTAAATCATCCTTTATATACCGTATTAATGGACAACTTTTTTATTTTTCTTTTATCATTGCTACCACTAAAAATTATATCACGTTATTATTCTTACTATTCATTGCTACCAAACAACAAAAAATAAAAACCGCTTGCCAGCAGGCATGTCTGTCTTTTTCCAGCAAAGCTGTAAAAATCCATCCATATCAATATTATTAACTTTTCCTTCTCACATTGTTATTTGCTATGTTACCGTTTATGCTACCACAAAATCAATATCATGCTACTTATCATACTACCATCCAACACTCAAAATATAATATCATCCATATATCACCAATTCTATATTACTTCCTCTTTCCCTTCTCATCTCACAAATTAACATCTTCCTCACCTCAAATATCCCAAGGTACAAATACACACACAATATTTTATACAGCCATTCCTGGCCATCCTGACAAGCCACTATAAACCCTTATAGAATCATAGGTACAAGCCACACTCATTCCAAATTTTACCATTATTCAGTATAAATATACATATACACTCTATTATTCATTAATAAATGTATATTCCACCTCAATTTTACCCAACATTAATCCTATAATTATTATATTTACACTCTGTCTTAGTGCTATTTAACATCATGTTACCAGTATACTTTTTGATTTAGCATCAAGTCTATATGGCAATTACCGGAAATAAACATATGATTTAGTTATGAAATTATGTAGGGAATTGATGGATTTATAATAGGTAATAAATGTATATTGTAATAATGTAATAATGTAATATCTAAATAATAAGATATATATAGTAAACGATTGTTAACTTTTAATTTTGTTTTGTTGATTTGGAGTTATCCGAACAATTCAGATCCGGCAATATTTATTTACCATAAAATAGCAATAAATAATTGACGAAAAGTAAAAATAATTATGTACATTTACATTATGCTGATATATAATAGTAGTTAACTTATATCTAATTTGAGGGAGGCTATTCAATGGAACTATGGGAATTAACTTACATTCAATATTGTAACCATTATTTAGAAAATTGTAAGTATAAAAAAGCATATAAAGCAAGTCCTGAGAAATGGGAAAGTAAGAAAAAGGATTTGCTACTTGACTGAAATAATATACTTTTAGAACGTGCAGAAATTGGAAGTATACCTGAGAAGGTTATTAGATCGTATGTCAATATTTTTGGCGAAAAGGAGACTAGAAGAATATTCAGAGGGACAAAAGAAAAAGGTTTATATTCCTGGGAGCAGACACAAATTAAAAAACAATATAGAGAATCAGAATTAGTAAATATTAGGAAAATTGTTTAACCTGTTTATGCAGGTTATTTTTTTAGTAAATATAAAAAATAAAAATAATAATCTATTAAATTCCTATTGCTATTCAGCCTTAATTTTAGTATTATATATATTAACTATATCTTTTTTAAGGGAGTTGAACACATATAAAATATACTTTATATCATGCTTCAACCGAATCATTTACTTATTTTGATGAAAATAAAATAAAAGCTAATGAAACAGATGCACTTTATAATGGTTTTTGGTTCACTTCTGATAAATATACTTCACCATCTTTTAGAAATCCGAACTTTTTAAAAAAATGTATTGTTACTATGAATAGTCCAGCACCACATAGTATTATTAATAAACTTTCTAAAGAATAAAGAAATACAGACTTAGAAGGTTATAGAAGTTTATGCGATGCAGTAAGAATCAATTTAAAGTCTATGGGATATGATGGAATTATATTTAATAGTATACCTGAGATAAACGAAAAGGAATTATTATTAAATGGTTCTATAGAATTTATTACACCTAGAGGAAGTAGATATAAATTACAAATAGATACAGAATACAACGGTATTGATTTATATACAGTTAATTCCTATGGTATAGAAGATCATCTTACAGGTTATGAGGATTTAAAAGACTTTTTAAGCCAGCAGGAATTAACGATTATAGTATTTAGCAATAATCAAATAGAAATATTAGAAGAGGTTATAATTTAACCTCTTCTTTATTACCCTTCCTCAATCCCTCCACAACTCCACACAGCGCCCACATTCAAACAAAAAACCTAATTCCCTTCCCTTACTACCTCTATTCCTCCCAACGTCCCAAAAAGCCTCCTATGCGAATAATTAGATAAAAATTCATCAAAATTATTAAATAATTGGATATAATAATTATTTATTTTGCTAGATAATTGGTAGTATATGGGAATTAATTGATGCGGGAAGGTGTTATAATGGGTATTTATGGGATATAATGAACATATGTAAAATAATATTTATGTGGCGTATTGAATAGGAATGTAAAAATAATAATTTAAGAAATAGTATTGACATACTACTTGAATTTGATATAATTAGTATCACGACAACGACACATAATAAATTTTATCTAACCTTTAAAAATTCTTTGACAACTTAATAATATAAATTTGTGGGAGGTATACATAAATGAAAATTAACTATTTCTTGAATATCACAACAGCAGAAGAATTAAAATCAGCTTACCGCAACCTTGCAAAACAGTATCATCCAGACATCAATAAATCTCCTGAAGCACTGGAAATTATGAAAGTCATTAATTCTGAATATGAATATCTAGCACAGGAACTAAAGAACGAAAGAGGCTACACTGAGACACAAAAGCAAGCCAACGACTTTATATCCATCATTAACCAATTGCTCAAGCAGAAAGACGTAGAAGTGGAAATTGTTGGCACTTGGTTGTGGGTTAGAGGTAAAGGTACGTTTGAAATAAAAGAAACACTGTTAAAAACTTTAGGGATGATTTATTCAGGAGGACAAAAAGCCTATTACTGGTATGCAGGATGCGTCAAGAAGGTAAAAAAATCCAGTAGGCAGTCAATGGATCAAATTAGAAATAAATATGGCTCAGTGATTTTGACACCTGACAAGGATAATTCACCAGTCCCGACAATGTAATAAATTTAACTTAAACCCTGTTTAGTAGCTAATTAAATTTAGTAAAGCTAACAGGGTTTTATTATGTGTTTATATGGCTTTACAATGGCTTAATCAGCTTACCAATTATCTTTTTATGTGTCTATGTATCTGTTTTATTATATTTGCTTATATGGCTTATTATAGCTTGTTTGTGGCAGGTACTAGTGGATCATATTGTCTCAGTATCAGCTTAAAATTAAAGATAGTAAATATAAAAATAATGCTTGCAATTAGCTGTAGAATGTTTATAATAGATATAGAAATTAATTTTAGGAGGTCGAAACAATGACAAAGATAAATACAGTAAAATCATATACACTGACAGAATTAGTTAAAAGGTTTAATTTAACTCAAGAGCAAACGGAATTTTTAAAAGAATTTAGGCCGGAAGATAATTATAAATTTTATGTTAAAAAAGAATCTAGTACATTGTATTTACTTAGTTCTTTATTAATTGGAAGTAAATTTACAGAAGAATTATTCTTGATAGAAAAAAGATGATTTAACCCTCAAAAGAGGGTTATTTTCAACTTATAAACAAACAGCGATTTTATACAGAAATTAGGGAAATTAAGGTGCTATAAACCCTTATATTTTAAGGGTTTTATTTTTTGTGTTTTTATTAGAAATGTAAAAATAATAGTTGTATATGTGTTTAACCTGTGTTATACTGTTTTCAAGGAAAAATTTAATAAATCTTAGGAGGTTTTATTAATGGAAAATAAATTAGAAGAATATTTAATGCAGGAAGCAAATGCAACTATTGAAGATATAAAAGAAACATACAAAGACAGACTGTACGAGGAAGAAAGTTATATTGAATGGTTATTAAAAACAGCAAAAGCCAATGGATGGAAAGAGGTGTAAAAACCTCTTTTTTATTTGCTCAGTTTAAAAAATAGATTAAAGAAAATAAAAATAATAGTTGTAATATAATCTATAGTGTGCTAATATAATAAGTATCATTTACATATTGATTTTGAGGAGTTGAAGTAATGAACAAAAAGGAATTAACTGTAATCCTTAATCATTATAAAAATATATACTATACTCATACAGTTGTTAAAATTGACAAGGCCGACAGTCTCAGAGAATTTAAATTTTTGCTTGAATCACTGGGACTTAAAAAAGAAAGATACATAGTTGAAAATGAAGTTATAGCTGAAAACTTGAATTTAAAATCAAGTGTTAAAGAATGTTATTCCATGATATTTAAATCATTCGTCAAGTACGGAGTATATACAAATTATGATCTAGATGAAATTGATACTTACTACCAAGAATTAACATGGGAATTCACAGAGGAAGAAAATAAATGTCATAAGGCAAGGGTTAAATATATTTTAGAAAATTCCTAAATATAAAAACCTTCCTGCACTGTTAAATTAAAATTTGTTGGTGTTAGGAAGGTAAACAGATACATAAAAATTAAAATTAAAAAAGGAGTTGGCGAACAATGAGAGAAATATTATTAATGGCAAGTATCCCTGGGATTATGGCCTATGGTTTTTGGATGTTGCTTGGCAATATGGCAAAAATAGGAGGGATGTAAAAATGATTAATTATTTTGGTAATAAAATAGCTAATGAGGTATTAATCAATAACCTGCATTTAATTCCTGAGCAAATACAGAAGTTATCTGAAATTTGCATAGAGGAAGACAATAAAGGAAATACTAAGGCTTGCACTCTATACGCAAAGATAAGTAATAAAACCAAAAAGATTAAATTTGAAATATTACCTTTTATGGATATAGTAGGGAGTACAAATAGCATAGAAAGATTTGGTATTTATACTATGTATGGATCATGGCAGTATAATGGATACAGCGAAAAGGATTTAAACAAAGTAATAGAAAATGTCATTAATCAATTTAAAGATAGTTGTAAACTATAAGACCCTGCAAAGGGTTTTTATTTTTATCCTTTTATCCGGTCACAACTCCAAATCTATCACAACACAAACAACTATTCACCTTCACACAATCCCTTTTAAGCATCTTTAAAATCCATCTCACATACATTTACACCTTCATTTCCTGAAATGGCTTGCTATGACGATAATTAGATAAAGTTAGATATACTGATTATTATAATTCATTGATTATTTGTTGATTATTTATCATAAAATACATGGATAAAACTAGATAAATATATAATAGATTGTATGTTAATTAGTTGTTTTTGTTTAAGTGTTTAATGTTCCACGTAGAACATATTAAGAATATAATATTAAATAAAATGCTTGCATTAACTGAGCGTATCGTTTATAATAGTATTATTAAATAAATTTCTGAGGAGGTTTTAACCATATGAGAATGTATAAAAACAGAGATAAAGAAATTGAAGCAAGAATAAATAAGGAAATTGATAGTTGTAAGATGGCCTATAAAATTAGAGACTTAGAAGGAAATATATTTGTTTTCGGAGGCATAGAAAATGGATTTTCTTGGTATAGAGGAATAGGTGGAAGTAAACATATAACGGATTTACGAGGATTTGAAATTATGGAAAAATATATTGCATTAGAATATTAGAGGCTGAAAAGCCTTTTTTCTTTGTAAAAATACCATTAAAATAATTAGATAAACTTATACATAGCTATATAAATATATACATAAATTTACCCTTAAAAACATGATGAAAGTATTGTTTTGTTCAATGTGATTTTTTATGTTTTTGTTGACATATTGGTTCAATTGGTGTAATATATTATACAGATAGTAAATATAAATTTGTGGGAGGTAATATTAATGAAAAGAAAAACTAGAATTGCTTATGGAAAACATAAAGAAACCGGAAACATACAAAGGTTATGTGATACTATAGAAGAGGCTTTAAAAGCCAATATGATGTATAGAGACTTTGAGAAGCAATTAATTAAAGCAAATCCTCAATTAGATATTAAATTTAAAATAGAAACAATTAATTAAAGAGGGATAATAAACCCTCTTTTTCTTTTTACTCAATGTTCCACGTGGAACAAAAGGTAAATATAAAAACTCAAATAATTTATCTCCAAACTATAGACATTTCAAGGCTTATTTGATATACTATTATCAATATAATTTTATTGTCTCAGGAGGTGAACAACTTGACACTAACAAACCATGCAAAACAACGTATGCAGGAACGTAAAATAAACTTGGAAGACGTGCATAATTGTATATGTCAAGGTGTCACCTCAGAGGCTAATAATAACTGTATAAGATATACTTATAATAATATTTGCGTTATAATGGATCAGGATGGTCATATAGTGACCGTAACATATACTAGTAAATTTAATAAACTACTAAGCAAGCACTCCAAAAAGCATAATATAACTATTAGTAGTTTGTTAAATTTAATAAAGGAAGGAGTTATATCAATATGCTAATATTTGTATTTAATAACATAGAGATAGATATTATTGGGAAGGAAGAAGTTAAAGGAGTAAAAAAGGTTAATAATGTAAATGTCCCTTTTGCTTCTCAGATTATAGAATCAAAAAAAGGTAAATATTTCTTGCTTGACAACAGGAGATATTACCTTAATAAATTTACCATTAAATAGGAGGTATTTAAATTATGACAAATTTACAGAATATTGAATGGGTTAAAGAATCTTTTCTATTCTGGAGCGAACAGATAAAAAAGCATAAGGATAAAAATACTTTATGGAACTATAACACAATAAAGGAAATAGCTATACAACATGGTCTAGTTAAAAGCTAGACTTTTTTAATTTGCCCAATAACAGTTATAACAGCACCACCACACCAGAACACAAGCAAAAAATTAAATTTGCTATACTGTATTTAATAAATAGTCAATTAAAATATAACAAACTCAGACAGTCAGAAAGGAGTTAATCAAGTGCCGACATTAAACCTAGCTAAATTATTTGTTACTGGTAAATTGTCCGATAAAGAAATTAAGAAAAGGATGCAGTTGGCAATTAAAATACATAGTATTAAAAAATAACTTTAGTGGAGGTCTTTCTTATGTCAGACAGAGAATTAAAAAGCCAAATTATAGAAACCTTAAAGAATGCTAAAAATCCTTTAAATTTTGAGCAAATAGCCGATACTTTAACATTAAAAAAGGATTTTTGGCGTATCTCAGTTATATTAAATCAATTAAAAATGTTTGGTATAACTGAAGAAATAAAAGAACCATACAAAGCAGTAAAATATAAATATGTAAGTTAACCGCTAACAATGCGGTTAATTTTTTGCTTAATTTCCCTCATACCTATAATTAATATTCACAGAATCGGCCATAGCACAGTTAAAAATTAAATTATGTGTCATTATACCTGCATTTCCTGCATGGGACTGTTAGAGTGTTTAAAATTGATTTTAGATAGAATATAGGGAAAATGTAGGCTGATTTATGTACCGGGAAGTATTAAAAGTATTGAAAGTTATTATCTCAGTAAAAAATTTAATAAATAAAGTAAAAATAATTATCTAAATAGTATTGACATAGCTTTTTACCTGTGTTAATATTAGTTAACTTCAAAAACGGAATTCAAGCAACAGCAGAAGCAATTAATTATACTTCCTCTGGAGTATAAACTTTATCCACACTAATATATTTAACATGTTGCTAGTGGTATCTATGAACCACGAAAAGCCAGTTATAGAAAGGTATGCTAAACCTTACCAAACAGCAACACAAGCAAAAGACCATTGCAGAACATATTATTAATATGGCGATGGTATGGAACAAAGCGGAACATAACTAAACTTGCGGTAACTGTATACGTTAACAGGGCACAAAGTCACATAAGGAACACAAATTAAAAGGAGGGTATTCTATAGAATAGGAATATAATAATACATATAAGTGTGATTAATACTTAAAAATTAATCTAGTGCAGGAAATACATAAAGCAATATTTCCAAAGGTACACCATAACCTATAATATGGGAATGAATATAATTATTTTACTTTTCCTTTCCTGGTTAAATCTGAAGTTATCCAGAGGTACACCAAGGATAAGACAAAGGAAGGAAAGGTTAATAGTTATATTTTTAGTTGTAGAAAGTTTTATAATAGCTTGCAACAGCTTAACAGAGTCAAACCAGACACAAAAAACCTGTTGACAATTAACCTTTATAGAATCATTAGTAAAATTGTATAGGAAAAATTTGCCAAACACTCGCGGGAGGTATTACAGATTCTTATACTATATTGCTAAACATATCTATAATAAAATATTGTTGGCAGGTTATGAAAGAATAACAGATTAAAAAAATAAATATTATCTAAATTGTGCTTGACATTAGTATTAAAATCAAGTAGAATTTAGATAATACATAACAATAATAATATAATTTCTAAGGAGGTTTTTTATTAATGAAAAATATTGCAAAAGGTAGTTGGCAAGCACAGATTTGGAAGGAGTTACTTTCCGGTGAATGTATAACAAATCCACTATCTTACATCAGAGGTAACGCAGCCAGATTTATGGGGAAATATCAAGAATCTTTTTACTCCTTGCTTGGCAGGGCAGAAAAGGCAGGTTATAAAATTTCTGTTGAACGTGGGCCACGAGGAGGTTACTGGAAAGCAACATATCAGCTAATTTCCTGTCCGATACAGAAAGTCGCATAAATTAAATATGTATTTTGTTGGTATATTGTTGTATAATAGAATAGTCTATAACAACATAACAGCAGTATACCAACAAGATTCCTCAGTATTATTTTAGTTGTATTTACTTATGTTAATATATGGAATATATAATATAAGCAGGTAGAATTAAAATAATAAGATAACAGGAGGTAATACAATGCCGAAATTAACAGTAAATGAAATATCTAAAATAGAAAATCTATATGTAGATCCTATCGTTGCATCTCCTAAAATTTGCTCATATTGCAGAAAGGAAATAACTGGTTACGTTTTTCATACTCCAGGAACCAGAAATCCTTTGTGTGCGGATTGTTTTTCCGAAAGTTGGGAAAATGATTCAGAAGATTTTGAAGTTATACCTACCGACTATGAATTATTTGTAAAAAAATACAATGAGGAGGAAAATAAAGCACGCAAAAAGTTAGTAGATCAGATTCTAGAAAAGGATAATAGTTTTATGTATGTAGAAGATTTATCCACTGGACAGAAAGGTTGGATGGTAGGCTTAAGAGAATATTACCATAGTCTATACTGGTTAAAATCTTTATACCATGTAAATGTTATTGATTAGAAATTTAATTTCTGGTTTATCCCATCTAGATTTTACATTAGTTGGGATATACGAGGAATTGAATATAACAATAACAGGGAGGTAATATTACATATGGAAAACTTAACTATTCAAGATTTAATTGACGAATATGAAATTTCAGAAGGTTTGCAAATAGAGTCAGAAGAGTTAATCATGGAAGTACATCCAAGTGAATATTATTTAGGAGGCGATGAAGGAGGATACACAACCGACGACAATAGATATTTTAGCACATTAGAAGGAGCGATTCAATATATTATTAAAAGTATGGGAGGGATTGACAAAATTATCAGATATGAGGAAGCATAACAGCATAACAGTATAACAGTACACTACAAACCCTTGAAAATCAAGGGTTTTATTTTTGCCAAAACATGACAAAATATAGTTTTTATTCAAAGTTGATGTTTTGGGCATAATTTCATTAAAATAATTAGATTTATATTTTGACAATTATAATCATAATGTGTATACTTGTAAATATTAAATACATATTTTAAGGAGTGGATCGAATGAGTATTAATGTTAGAGAAATAATTAAAAAGTATAACGAAACAAAGAAGTATATTGTTAGTTTAGGTTATGAACTTGGACAATATGATTTTAAAAAGGGTAAAAATGTAATATTGAAAAATATAAATTCAGTTGACGGATGCAGAAAAATAGTAGGTTATATTAAATCAGGTGATTTCGATTCGCTTGAAATAATAAACTAGATAAAGGCCGAAAGGCTTTTATTTTTTTTGTAAAAATACCTTGACAATTATAATCTATTTCTATATACTATTACTTACCGAATACATATTTTCTAAGGAGGTTTTTATAAATGAGAGAAAACCAAGCGGAACAAAAAGGCTATAGATTTACCGGGGATTATGGAAGGGATAAAGATGATATGAAAGAACGGGCAAAAGGATATAAAGCAAAAGGGTATAAGGTTGTTGTCTGTGATGTACCTGACAGTAAATTAAGTAGAGGTGGCAGAGGAACAGGATATTCCATCTATGCGGAACAGAAGTATTTTATAGATCAAGAAATAGAAAGTATTAATAAAATATTGAGTCATGTTGATAGTAGGAAACAATTAGCACTTGACGAATATAATAGAAAAATTTCTGAGATAGAAAACGAAAGGGTAAAAATGGAAGAAAGATTAAAAGAGATAGCCTCCAATTAGGAGGTTTTTCTTTTGTCTAAAATCCCGGTCACAACTCACACAAACCCCATACAGCACATTTTAACCTCTAACCTATACAAATGCACCCGGCAATTATTTAACCCTTCTAAAACATCCTTAAAACGTTTAAAAATAATGATTGCAATTATCTTTATTATCTGTTAAAATTATATCAATCGAGAGATACATAATATTAATTAATAATTAAATCACTGGGAGGCAGAAACAATGAAAACAACCGAAAACTGGCAAGTAAAACACGTAAACTATCACAGTAAGAAAAAATCCAAATTATGGTTAACTGTTAGAATTGAAGATATGAATAGCTATAATCCAGCAATAGAAAGTAATAACCATTATATTACAATGGTAGAATTCAACGGTCAGAACGAACCAGTAATATTATGGGATAATTATAATAGTAAGGGATTACCAAAGAAAGGGAATTTAAATAGTAGCCAGCAAGAAATGGTTATAAATGCAGCGATTGAAAAATCAAAACAATATCTAAAATAAAGGCTCATTGCTGGCCTTTATTTTTTGTCCAATTATATTGACATAATAACAGATAGCAATTATAATAATAAGTATAAAATAACCTTTTGGTTGGTTGAACACATTGCCCAAGAAAGAAAAGCACCTACAACAATACATAGAATACCTTCAGAGTGCAGGATTTAAACAGAATCAAGCCGGGAATTGGATCGGAAAGGGTATCTATAAAAATATAATTGTCTATGTATCAGGTAATAATCTAAAGATAAAATACAAAGGTGAATTTATCTTTAATGAATTAATTAGTAAGACCCCAGGTGTAAAACTAGAAACTATTATAAAGCCGATTCTAGGAGGTGAGTAAATGAAAACATACTCAGTAGTTATAAAAAATTCCAACGGTGATTATATTGTAAATATTAGAAAATATAAGAAACTTGAAGAAATAGACTTTGAAAAAGTAGAAAAACATTGTATTGATAAAAAATATAAGGGATACGGTTATCAATATTGTAAAAATAGTAACGAATATCATCCAAAAAGTATAAATATAATAAAAACATTCTAAGAGGTGAATAACACCTTCTATTTTTTGTAAAAATATAGGTTAAAATTATCTATAACAATTAACCGAAAAGCATTGACAATTATAAATGTAATCTGTTAGACTTATAACAATTAACACGGATATATAATATAACAAATAGGAGGCTATTACATATGAAAACTAACATTAAGCAAGTAACCAGAGAATTGATTGACCAGTTGACTAGAACCATTAAGCAGACTAAAGCACCAGGAAAACAAGTAACTGCTCAGATGATATTACAGTTATCACGTTAAATATAATACATACTAATTATAATAGCTTACTATTTAGTAGGCTATTATTTTGTTTCTAATATAACAATATCATAACAAAAACTTAATTTCATATTGACACATAACAATTATTATTGTATTCTATATCTAACCAATAACAACAGAAGGAGGCCGAAACAATGGTAAGAAGGACAAAAGAACAATTAAATCAGGCCAGCAGGTTAATTAAATTATACTTATCAGATACACAAAATGATCCACATAATGCATGGGACGAATACATAAAATTTTATCTTGTATCAGGTCAGAGTCTACCTACTTTTATAAATGGCATTAAAGACTTTATAAAAGTATCTAAAGAGTATCAGAAGGAATTTGAATATAATCTATTGCTAGAGCAAAGAAAACTGGATAACAAAGCTTTAGAAGTGGATTATGCGGAAAGAATTAAATTATTAACTAAGGAAGGAGATTATGAAAAAGTTAAAAAATGCTACAAAGAAGCTGAATCACAGAAAAGCAATAATAAATACCCTTTATGTAATCTTATGGTATATTTACACAGTAAATTTACAAAAGGAATTGAGGAATATAATAATTGGAAATTTAATGCAGGAGATATAAGAGTATTTATTGAATATGGCATAATATAGTAAATTAACCTGCTGATTTTATGCAGGTTTTATTTTTGCTGAATCATAAAAAGTTGTTGACAATTATATTAATAATGTGTTAGAATAACAGTGTAAGTTAATCAAATACATATGAAATTTTAAGGAGGTTTTCCCCAATATGAATAAATACACCGAATTAAAACAAAAACAACAGGAAGAAGTTAATAATTTCCCTATGTTTTTTGCCTTCAATGATAAACAATTTGAGGAAGGTATGAGAGAATTAGGTCTTGAGCCTTCTGAAACAGACAAATTATATAAAGCTGGTGGGACGGGTGGTTTTTACCGGAAAACTGATGCAGAAAGACTTTTTACAATGTTTGAAAGGCACAGAGTAGAAATGAAAACTGCCAGGGAAAACGACGATCAATTCATTTATGATATGTTCGATTATGAACTGTCAAATCATGAATATGTAATAACATATAACGTCATGGATGCGTTGGATGCACTTGGACTAACAATTGAGGAAGTAAACAATAACCCTAAGTATAAAAGTAATTTAGAAAAGGCTTGTATGGATCAGAGAGAATGGTATAATAAACATGGTTAAAATTGAGGCTGATGAGCCTCTTTTTTATTTGCATAACAGATATATAACAATAATGTAAAATATTGCAATAAAATGTTGATTTGATCATGATCTAAGGTGCTGTAAACCCTTATAAATCAATACTTTTAAAAATCGTAAAATTGATAAAAAGTAGTTGCTTTTATATTTACTATGTGTTAAACTTAGTTAATAAAATAATTAAAATTTTAGGAGGTCTTTAACTATGGATTTAAAAAAAATATTAAATGCAATTGCAGGAATTCAAGGAGTAATAATTAAAACAAAATTTAACAATGAAATTATATTTACAGGTACATCAAGTACAGTCCCAGGATATTTATTAAATAAAGGATGGTTAGTACACGAAGTAAAACTTAGTGATTCAGATAATTATAATTCAGATTATATATTGACTATTTATTAACCTGCTAGTATGCAGGTTAATTTTTGTTTATAATGCTAAAATAACCTTTACAATTATATTCCCATCGTGTATAATAGATTTAGAAAATAATAATACATAAAGGAGTGCTTGAACAATGAATATAACTGAAACCGAATATAACCAATATATGCACCTATTAGAAACAGAAATTAAAAATCTTTCAAAGATTCACCAGCAATTAGAAGAAATAAAAACACCAGATGAAAACGGATTAAAAGATTATTTCAAGACCCAACAACACAAATATTTTTTAAAGTGGTATGAGTTAAATGAAAGATTAAAACAGTCAGGAAAAGGATATTACTTACAGCAGAAAATTAGGGATCTGGCTAATGTATTGATAGAAGTAAATAACTATAAAGACTTATTAAAAGCAGCTTAACAGCTTAACACCAGTCATTTTAAGGCCAATAGTGGCCTTTATTTTTTGCTCAGACATAGTAAAATAGCAAAATAAGACTTGACAATTATATTAACACTGTGCTATAATAAATTATCCGAAAAATACATAATCTTAAAAAGGCGAAGGAGTGTTTTAAATATGAAACGTAAAACATTAAGAAATATGGAAAAAGCCACTAAAATGATTGCCGAAAAAGGGTATGATTGGAATACAGCAAATCAAATTGCGATTCAATGTTTTGACCAATTAAAGCAATTAAAAAATGGTATGGACTTGGAATGGCTTCTTGATAAAGTAGAAGTAATAAAATAGATCCAAACTAGTATTTCATTCAAAGTTTATATCTATATGTAGTGGTTAGGAATTTTAACAATACTATATATGGTATATGAATTTAAAATTTAGGAGGTTATTCAATGAAAATAAATGAATTAAGAAAAGAAATAGAAATACAAAAAGAAAATAATATGAAACTTTATCAAACAATACCAATTGCATCACACGAAGACCCACAAAATGAAAAAGCCGAACCAATATTAAAACAATGGAGGGATGGCAGTAAAAAATTAAAGGAATTGCTTAATAAATTGTATGAGATGGAGAAAGAAAAAAGAAAATTATCTTTAAATATAACAATTAAAGGAACTAAAACATTTGTTAATAGTTTTGGCGAAGCTACAACAAGAGAAATAACATGTGACGGATACAAAAGAGCAGAAAATAGAACAAAAAAAGAAATAATGTCATTTATAGGAAATCGTTAAATTAAAATAATGTTATGGAGGTTAACTGAGCCATTTTTAGGCTCTTTATTTTTTATCTATAACAATTTAAAAATTAATTCTTGACATTATTATATTTATAGTTTATACTGTATTTATTGGCAGGTAGTAAATACATATTTTTGAGGGAGGTTATTCAATGTTAACTATAATTTATACAGTAGGAAATGATAAAACTGAGTATTCAGATATATTTAGTAAAAAATACCCATTAAACCAAATAGTTTAAACATTGCAGAAAAAACATGGTGGAGATTATAATTATATTAATATTTACTTAGTTAAAATGAAATAACGATTCTATAACATAATATGGAAGGAGAATGTTAAAATGATTGAATTAAATAAAGAGTATATTATTAGAACACTGGATGATGAAAAATTATGGAAAGAAGGGGAAGAAGACGCTTTTAAATATGGTGAGTGGAATATAACAATTAGAAAAGAAGAAAAGATTTATTTTCCATTTACCTTTTCTATTCATGGTAAAAAGGATAATAGCTGTGAAACATGGAGTCGAAGATATAAAAGTATGGAAGATGCATTTTTACATATAGTAAATGGATTTAATGAAAACGCAAATATAAAAAATAAGTATAGTACATTGTTAGATTATAAAATAGAATAGCAAAAGGAATTAAGCTAACTGAGTGCCTAAAAAGCACTCTTTTTATTTATAAAAAAGCAATAAAAACAATTGACTTTATTATATTTATAGTTTAATATAGTAAGTATCAACTATATATTTTAAGGAGGCTTTATTAATGAGAGAATATATTTTAGTTGTTGAGTATTCGCAGAAAGAAGACCCAACGGTAAAAGGGATTGACATTTTTAAACATACTCATGTTTTTAACGCAGGAAGTCCGGCAGAACAATTTGACAGTTTTATAACTAAGCTAAGTATTGCGGAAAGTAAGTATAATTTCAAATTGTTAGAAAGTAAACGTATGGGATTAATTGAAACGACTGAGCAGGAATTAGCAAAATATTGATATCAATTGACAATTTGGATCTAAGTTAAAAAGGAGATGAAAAAATGAAAAGGGAAATTATAGATATAATTAAACAAATGAAAGAAAATGAAGGACATAATTATTACGGAGTCAATTATTATAGAGGTAAATTTTATATTACAAGTATTGGAGTAATTAAAAAAAATAACACAAAAAGAAGTAATAGAAATTATTAAAAATAATCTTAACAGGGACTAAAACTCCTGTTTTTTATTTTTTGACCTCTTGACATTCTAACGAATTAGGATTATAATTGTATTAATACATAGTCACACATTTAAAAGGAGGTTTTATTAATGGAATTAAAAATCGAAGAATACTTAAGCCAATTAGATAATGAGATCGAGAAACTAGAAAGAAGATTGGCTGATGCAAGAAAAGAATTATCAAAAAACATTAACAAAGATTTAATTATGATTGTTGACTTTGGATATGCTAAGTATACGGAAAACATAATGAAAATTGCAGCACAACTATTAGTATTAACAGACCAGCGAGAAACATTTAAGTATATATTTAAAGTTGAGGAGTAGTCACTGAGAGCCTAAAAATGGCTCTTTTTTTTGTGTTTATTTTGTGTTTTTGTGTTTTGGGTATTGCTTTTTGTATAGAAGTAATATATAATTGTATCAGTTGAACAGTACATATAAATTAAATCTAAGGAGGCCACAACAATGTTATTAAGAGCCAATAGAAAAAATCTAAAAGAATGCATGAAAGAACTTTTAGGCAACGAATACACTGAGACCAAGGAGAAAGAATTAATCAACATTTGCACCAAAGACGATTATACAAATTACAAAGAGGGGCAAAGGGAGCATGAATCATTTGCAATTCAACGATACATGGAAAAAATAGATAAAATTTTAAATACTCATGGTATCGAATCAGGTTATCCAGATATTCCAAGTCTTGAATATTGTAACACTGGTGAAATGTATAATATTACATTGTTACATTATAAAGGCAAATTGTATATTGGTGATGTTGGATCATTGATGGAAAAGCAGGGTTAAAATACCTGCTTTTTTATTTTTGTTTTATATATTTTGAGGTATTGAATTTATAACAAATTAGTTATATAATTATCCTACAAATTAAAAGGAGGCTAACATCTGAATCAATCCAATCAATTAAACCAGTTACAGAAGTCACAGGAACGTCAACAGGAGGTGTTAAATATGCTCAGAAGGGTTATGCATCGTTACGAGCAGCAAGGCCGATTAACGAATGATCATTATCTCAGTGTAAAAGCAAAGTATAATTACATTGTCTCAGGTGGTCAGTATCAAATAGTAGATGCAACCAACGAGTTAAAAAATATGATAGCTTATGTAGGCGGTCAGATACCTACATTAAATTATAAGGCTGGTGATGTGATGATTAATAAGCCAGGAATTACATGGGAAGGAGCGAAAAAGAGAGTTGAAATATTTAATAGTGAGATGTTGAATTAGTATTGACAGAGTAACAAATGTGTTATATAATTGTACTCAGTTAATATATTTAATGCTTAAAAATCCTTGTATGTATGGTTGCTTGCTTGCGGGCGATTGGCTTAAATCCATATATAAGGTTGCGTTATAATATATTAACAAATATAATAAATTAAAGGAGTGGTAATAATATTAAAATTAGGCAAAGGTAAAAATACATATTACTTAGTGGTTGAATTAGTTAACATGGGTATGCCAATGGTAGATATTAAAATCACTAACAACGAATCATGGGCAAAAAGTAATACTATTATAGGCAAAATTAAGGCCGATAGTTTAGAAGACGCAAAGGAACAATTCAGAATTAGAGATATGACAAGATAAGGCTGGAGTAATCCAGTTTTATTTTTTATGTTTTTATATGTTTTGTATATTGACTTTGTTAGAGAAGTAATATATAATTGTATTCAGATATTAAATATATAATTCTAAGGAGGCCGATATAATGAATAAATACGTTGTTAGATTTAAAATGTCTACATATGAATATTACATTTTAATTGATGCTGAAAATACTATGCAAACAATGAAAATTCTTATGACCGAGTATGTTGAAGAAATCAGTAAGGGAACTTTTGAAATTA
>Ga0209319_1001575_pt1 | contig 17778 bp, 19 predicted proteins | sample RifGroE2_FD_184000 | JGI IMG/M metagenome (GOLD analysis project Ga0209319, IMG submission 184000) | Groundwater microbial communities from Rifle, Colorado - Groundwater E2 (SPAdes) (version 2) | ecosystem: Environmental > Aquatic > Deep subsurface > Groundwater | place: Rifle, Colorado, United...
TCATTAGTAATATTACAGACCAAAGTACAAAGCCATTCTTTAGACCACCATATGGATCTAGAAATGTACATATTAGAGAGTATGCAGCATCTCTAGGCTATCAAGATGTATATTGGACTATTGATGCTCTAGATTGGAAAGAATCAACTGGAACTACTGCAGCGACTGTTAAAAGTAGAATATTGGATAACCTGGCACCTGGAAATATCTACCTTATGCATATTGGAGATAACCTAACAGGACAGGTTCTAGATGTGGTAATACAAGAAATCCTAAATAGGGGATATACAATAATGAGCTTGTATGAAGCTATAACTATGTATCCATAACCGTCCATTGCGCCACTTCACTTAATTATATATATTTTAATATATTAAATTTATCTTCTGTCCAATGGATAAATACAAAAACCTCCGTATATTTAACATAGTAATGGGATTCTTCCACTTCGTACAAGGGATACTCATGGTAGTACTAAGTAATGACTTTACATTACCTATTAACACCAGCTATCTTAAATTTGATGTAACAACATTAACTCTTCAACCAACTCTCAATCATGTATATGACTTAAGAGTAGGGTATGCAATTGCAGCATTCCTCTTCCTCTCATCATTAGCACATTTCATAATCTCTCTCCCTAAGGTATATGAATGGTATGTATCTAACCTAAAGAAAGGTATCAACTATGCTAGATGGATAGAATATGCATTTAGTTCGTCCATAATGATTGTTGTCGTATCTATGTTAGTAGGAGTATATGACTTTAGTACTCTCTTGTTGATCTTCTTCCTCAATGCAATGATGATTCTCTTTGGAATGGTTATGGAAATACATAATCAAACAACAACAAAGACAAACTGGATATCATTCATCTTTGGTTGTATTGCAGGTATAGTTCCATGGGTTGTAGTAGCTTTGTATCTCTTTGGTTCAGGGGATGCAGATAACAAAGCTCCAACATTTGTATATTGGATTTTCTTTAGTATATTCCTCTTCTTCAATTCATTTGCAGGTAATATGATCTTACAATATGGAAAGATTGGTAAATGGAAGGACTATACATTTGGAGAAAAGGTATATGTCATCTTAAGCTTAGTAGCGAAATCATTACTTGCATGGCAGGTATTTGCAGGAACACTAAGACCTGTATAGAGGTAGAAACTACTTAGAAAGAATGGTGAACTCACTTCCAATACTTGCGATTTGGACATATCCTAAGTCTCTGAATTTCTTAACCTCATAGTCCGGTGCTATTAATATATCACCCTCCTGTATATCGTTCATATATACACCATTAACGTCATCCTTTAACAATGCCCAACCAGGATACTTCCCTGTATATTCATAATAGTAGTAGACATTGGTATGGGACATATAGAATTGGGAATCTATTAAATCCGTAGGAGAGGTAAATACATACCTATGAACATTATTCATACCATCTAGAGTCTTAGCAACCTCTCTGTAATCAATTCTAGTCGAAACCGGAGTAAGCATGAGTATGAATGAGACATATATACCAATTGGAACTAATACAAACCAATTCCTCAATACAGAAGCAATGGTTATCCAGAATGAAACAAAGAGAACAATACCACCCGCAATAGTATATCTTTCAACAAAGGAATTAAAACCGATAGCACTTAATATGTAAAACCCTAAGAAAGTTACAATCCCTAAAACATAGAAGAATGTAATATGGCGTTTCTCCTCTGTACTAAATCGTTTTGAAACTAATATATATACATAGCTTAGAAGTTGGATGAGGAATAAACTGCCTGCAAGTAGTAATTGGGGAATATCAACAATCAGATCTCGCATTGGAGGGACACCATCCATATATCTTACAACTCCTAAGAAGTAGGAGTAGTAGACTCTAACAACCTCATATAGCTTAACATCTGTAATCCACCACATACCGGAGATATCATGAGACAAAAGAAACGCTTTGATAGGGAGGAATAGTATTCCAAGGATAGCCAATAAAATAACACCAAGGGTTCTCCATAATCCTTTCTTGTTTAATCCCTTTTCAGTAAATACAAATTTGTATATCAACACTGTGCATATGACAGCTATGATAAATACAATCTGAAGATAGTGGGTCGCACATAAGGAGATTCCCAATATGAGGCTAATAATCAGATATTTTCTTTTCTCTAACTTCTCCTTACTATCAAGCCATTTAATAACAGTAAAGGCTAATCCTAATGCAAGTAATGCAAGGAATGAATATGATCGTGCTTCATTGGAATATGCTATGAAGAATGGAGATATGGCTATAGCTAAAGCGATAACTAATCCTACAATTGGAAATCTCTTTTTGTCAAAAAGATTCTTTTCAACAAAATATCCTAATATTGAAGTACCAAGTCCAAAGAAAATAGATAATCCTCTAAGTGATTCCTGTGTAAAACCAAAGATAGAAGCCCATACCCTAGCTATGACATAGAAGAGAGGAGGGTGTACCTTGTCTGCAGCTATAACTGCAAACATATCTTTCCAAGACATCTTAAGAACATCTCCTGTAAATGCCTCATCATACCAGAAGCTAGTTCTATTGATTTCTAATAATCTTAGTACCAATCCTACAATGAATATAATAGCGAGAATAAACAATGGATTTTTAAGAATATTTAGAATCTTTTTCCACATACTATTTATGTGCCTTTCTAACATGTAATAGTTCAGCAAAAGTTTTGAAATATGAACCAGGTGTTACATGGCTCTCTCCTGCAGCCTCCCATTCAACAGGCATTTCCTTAATTAATAGACCATTCTTTTGAAGTAAGTAGAGGAATTCAAAATCATATCCCCACCGGTTATTCTCACACATTAGGAAATATGTTTTACACTTTTGATTAAACATCTTAAAACCACATTGAGTATCTTTAAACTTTAACCCTAATACTGCTCTAATTAAGAGGTTAGAGCTATTACCAAGTATTTTTCTAAACAAAGAGACCCTTATCTCTTCCTTTCCTAAGGCTCTTGAGCCAATTACACAATCATATTTATCCATCTTCTCTACAAAGTGTTCGATATATTCTATTGGAGTAGAGAAATCTGCATCTGCAATATATATGTAGTCTCCATCTGCTTTGGTTATACCTTGTTTTAATGCATAGCCTTTTCCCATATTAGGGTAGTAGCTTACAATTATTATATCTTCTCTAAAGGTATTGAGTACTTCTAATGTCTTATCCTTTGCTCCATCATTAACAACTATAATTTCGGTTTGAATTTGATTCTTCTTGGAAAATTCCCTAAGGTATGAAATGACATGGGGGAGTGTTTTTCCTATTCTATTCTCTTCATTGTAAGCAGGGATGACAATGGATATCTTCATATGGTTAATGATATCAATTTATGTTCGTTATTATATCAGAAAAATCTAAATTATAATCGTATCATCTCTATCTGGTCCAAAGGTAATCATTACTGGTGTAGTGTTTGTAAATTCAGATATATAATCTACAAAATCTCTTGCTTCCTTTTGGGTATAATCATATTTCTTTACCTCTTTTAATTCTTCTTTCTTCCAAGGCTTTAGAGATTTATACACTGGAAGAATATCATTAAGAAATTCCTGATCCGGACGATAATAGCTTTCTTTATTCCCCTTCATATATTTAATACATACCTTAACAGGGTTGTCATATACCACATCCATATGCGTAAATACTAATTCTTCAATATCGCTTACCTTACAGAAGTATTTGAGCATTACTAAATCCATATATGCAATATCTCTTGGTCTACCTGTAGTAGTACCATACTCATAGGCATCATCTCTAATAACTTGAGCATATTCTTCTTCCATCATTGTTGGCAATTTTCGCTTTCCGACGCTTGAGGTATATGTAGATTTAATTACTCCAAACTTTCCCGATATATCCCTGTAGTTAACTATTCCCTCTGTGGATGCCGTTATTCCATCTATACAACAGTTAGAAGCAGAACAATCAGGATACAATGCCCACCTTTGATCCAATCCAACGGCTTGAGCCTTTTCAAATATGAATGGAGTATCTGATTCCCATTCCTTCTTAATATATTCATACATTTGGTATACATATTGTTTTAGCTCATCTCTAATTGCTTCGATATTCTTTAAAAAGATTCTTTCACTACCTATAACCATTTCTCCTTTACCAAATCTTCTTACCGTAATTTCTTTCATATCTATTCCCATTCCCTTAATCCAGCTATTGTATCTCTGATAGTGTTCTTTAAATAACTCCTTCCAGTTTTCCCTATACAGATCCCTTAATCTTAATGGAAATCTGTAAAGTACATCTGCATAACTTGGGGCAATACCTCTCCCAGTAGCAGCTTTGCTTCCTAGGGAACTTCCTTTTCCTTCTTTGAGTGCCATTTCAAATGCCCTGTGGGTATCCAAGTTCAATACTGCCATTTCATCTATCATTAACTTTGCTGGTAATTGTTTAAATTCAAATACCTTTTTTATCTCTTTAATTTCCTCAAGAAGATCAATCGGATGAATGACCATTCCTTTACCAAGTACTACTACACATCCCTTTTGCAATATTCCTGACCCAATCTGGTGTAAACCAATCTTCTTCCCATTCATTGAAATTGTATGTCCCGCATTAGCGCCACCGTTATCTCTGTAAACAACTACTTTGTTAAATTTCTTCAAAAAGTATGATGTTAACTCATCTGTTATTCGTCCTTTCCCCTCATCTCCAAGTATTGCACCCATTACGACAGCAGAATTTGCTCTTCTGCCTGGTTTGTTTAATGCTTTTTGTAAATTGCTCATATATATAGTGTTAATATTAAATGGCTCTAGCAAACATAATTCCAGTTACTGCAGCTCCCGTTATACTTCCTGATACTCCAGCAGCATCTCCAGCCACATACAGCCCCTTTATACATGTCTGCAATCCATTGTCTGTAACTATCTTTGAAGATCTAAACTTAACCTCTGGTGCATAGAGAAGTGTAGAACCCCCATTAATACCAGGCATCACCTTATCCAATATTTCTAATCCTTCTTCAATATTTTTTACTATTCGATATGGCAATGCCATAGCAATATCCCCAGGTGTAACATCTGTAAGCGAAGGAGTTACAAATGATTTCGAAAGTCTACTCCATGAACTTCTCCTACCACTATGCAAATCTTCTAATGATTGTAATAATGGTTTTCCTCCACCCAGAGTAGAAGCTACCTCTGCTATTGATTTAGCATATGCAATGGAATTTTCAACCGGTTCTGTAAGGCTTACTTCTGATACAAATGCAAAATTTGAATTTTTTGATTTATGATCTGATTTTGAATGACCATTTACACAAATATATCCATCGTAGTTTTCAGTTGCAACTTCTCCATTAGGACAGCTACAGAAGGTTCGTATAATGTCGTGGTACGTTTTGGTTCTTACCTTATATACCGTCTCATATAATAATTCTGATTGACGTTTCATTATTGGTGCTAAGAATTCTACTCTTACACCAACTTCAACTTTGTCATACATATATTTAATATCATATTTATTAGCTAGCTTTTGTAACCAGCTAGCTCGAACTCTACCAGGTGCAAGTAGGACAATTGGGGCTTTTATATCTTTTCCATCTTTTGTAACTACCCCTTGTATTTTATTTTCCTTTACTAAGATATCTGTTACTTCTGTATTATCTAGTATCTCCACACCTTTTTTAAGAAGATCTTTTTCCATCTTAGCTATAACAGTAGTTAATTTGTCTGTTCCAACATGTCTAGCTTTTCTTACTATTAATTCCACATCATTTTTTGTAGCCTCATCTATCAGTTTGTCATATTCTTCATTTTGTTTAGGATAGTATTCTGCATCTACACCAAAGTCTGTAAAGATTTCATCTACATAGTCTAGGATTTTTTGATATTCGGGTTGAGATATGAGGTGGAAGGCTTTTTCGTGGGAAAGGTATGCTGTTAGATGTAGCTTGCCGTCTGAGAATGTTCCTGCTCCTCCTATGCCTGACATTACTTCACTTGGTTTTCTATTCTCAATTCTATTACCCATATCTATGAGGGCAATTTTCATATCTTTGTGTGATTTGAGGAGTTCGTAACATGCAAACATGCCCGCAGGGCCCGCACCAACTACTATTACATCGTATTTGGACATAGTGATATGTGGTTAGGTTACTTATTATTATTCCAAATATAAGGGTAAAGAGCAACTAGATGTTGCGCGTCCCATAGTATTGATTACGTAATGGGAAAGAAGTATAATATCCATAGTAAAAATAATGTAAATTATCTTTACACAAACCACTATTTGTATATCTATATGATTATAATTAGTTGTTCTTTAAAAAGCTAAAAGAAATTACTGACATATCTTCGAGGATGGCAATTTACTCATAATTAATTTATGAATAGGTTGCCTTCTTTGAGGTATGTGAAGAAGACTATGTAGACATAACAATGTCTTAAAAAAATCGTTCAAGGAGATTATAATGGAATGCGTTTTGAATAACTACCCTGTAACAGGAAGTTCAATTCTCCGATTTGAAAAGCATGATACACTTTATATAAATGACTTTTCTAACAAAATTGATAGTAACTTAGCACGTACCATTACGGAGGGAAATTATACTCGCGTTGTTTTTGAAAGAGATGTCATTGTATCTGTAACGGAAATGGATTTTGAATGGATGCGTTGCAGACAATTATGCTTCATCAGAGAAGATCAAGGCAAAGAAATAAGAAGATCAGGAATCGTTGTATCTCAGAATTTCAGAGAGGCAATGATTAACTGGAATGAATTAGGAAGACTACCTAAAAAAATAAAAATTAGCCATGGACTTGACTATGCAATTGCATTTGAGGACGAGTTCATAATCAGGCAAGATGCACGACGTTGTTGGATTGTAAAAAGGGAATTAATGGAAAAAGAAATTTTTCCCGCAATGCCTCTCCCAGAACAAGAAAGAGAAAGAACTTTCTGGATTAAATTGCGTCCTTGTAAGATTGCGCCGGAACTTAATGAAATTACCATTTATAAAGAGAAACCAAACGATTTCGATTACGAAATCCAAACCACCGGACGAATTATTAATTCTATTTCTGGATCAGTAGGTCTCCCAAGGAATAATTTCCACTTTATTAGGGGAAATCACCTTTTTTTCATTACCAAAGGGAAACCTATTCCAGCCCCAATTTTTAAAAAAATCAGAAACTTCTAAGTAATTTGCTTTTAGCGCAAGGGTTGGGTGTATACCTCATTTTTTTGTTCTTTACTGAACTCAGAGATATATACCCTTCCCAAAACGCGTTTAAGAAAAAATACAATTCACACATTATTATTAATTAACAAGTAGAAATACTTGTTATTTTCTATTCCTTCCTCATATGTTACTATATATCCATCATGCTCCAACTCCAAAAATATACAAAAAACTTCAACAAGGTAGTAGTACTCCTAACCATATCCGATGTATTTGCATGGGGTCCATATTTCGTAATATCTACACTCGCAGGAATATATCTCTCTGGGAAATTAGGTGCTAATGCTATTGAATTCATAGGAGTTGGAACTGCCATATATTACTTCACAAGAGCACTAACACAAATTCCAATAGGGTATATAACGGACAAGATAAAGAGGGACAAAGATGAGATATATTTTTTGATAGGAGGAATAATACTCATGGGTATTCCATACATGCTTTACCCACTCATCTCACAACCTTGGCATTACTATGTTCTTCAACTCATATTTGGTATTGGAGCATCCCTAAACCTCTCAACGTGGAGAAAACTCTTTGCTATGAACATAGACTATGGTCGAGAGGGTAAACAATATGGGTTCTACGAAACCATTATTAGTCTCTCTACTGTTATTCTCAGTGCAGTAATTGGAATAATTGCAAACCTAGGGGATAGATATTTTGATCTTGTAATGATATCTTCAGGGATTTTAATGATTACAGGAAGTATATGGATTGCCTTAATATTTACTGCAAAGAAAAGAAAAACAAACCATATAACAAGAACATAACATTTGATATACTAAACATATATGAACGCAACAGAGATAAATCAAAGATTAGCAGAGATAAATATATTAATGAACTTCATCCTTCAAAAATTGCAAGATTTAAAGAATCAAAGCAGTCTAAATAATATTCAAAGTTAATAATAAATGAATACTGAAGATATAGTAGAACCACAACAGATTAATCCAGAAAATACACAAGAGGAAGTAGAGACTACACTCATAGAACCAATTGCAAACACATATGAACAAATTCAGGCTCTATGTAATCAACTCTCTAACCAAAGTAAACCATTCTCAAACCAAGCTAATGCACTACTTACAGAAGCAACCGCCCTCTATGATGAAGCTCAAAGATTAACACCAAATTACAAACCACCTAAAAACAATACTCCACAGGTATAAATTCCATATATACTTGACCACTATGGTAGAATATATATATGAAAAATATATACTTTGATCACGCTGCGACAACCTCTGTAAAACCAGAGGTATTAGAAACAATGCTTCCATATTTTACAAAAAAATATGGCAACCCATCTTCCATATATTCATTAGGAAGAGAGACAAAAAAAGCAATAGATGATACAAGAGAAAAAGTAGCTAAAGCATTAAATGCATTACCAAAGGAAATATTTTTTACAAGTGGAGGAAGTGAATCAGATAACTGGGCAATCAAAGGATTTGCTTTTGCAAATGAAAAAAAAGGAAAGCATATCATTACAACAAATATTGAACACCATGCGGTATTACACACATGTAAATATCTAGAAAAATATGGATTTGAAGTAACCTATGTACCAGTAGATAACAAAGGAATAGTACATGTAGAAGATATAGAAAAAGCCATAAGACCAGATACCATATTGATATCTGTGATGTTTGCTAATAATGAGATCGGTACAATACAACCAATAAAAGAAATAGGGGCATTAGCTAAAGGAAAAGGGATATGTTTACATACAGACGCAGTACAAGCTATCGGTAATGTCCCTATTGATGTTAAAGATATGAACATTGATATGCTTTCACTCTCTGCACACAAGTTCTATGGACCTAAAGGAGTAGGCGTCTTGTACATTAGAGATGGAGTAAGAATTTCACCAATGATACATGGTGGTGCACAAGAGAGAGGTAAGCGAGCAGGTACTGAGAATGTTCCAGGTATTGTTGGACTTGGAGAAGCTATTGATTTAGCAAATGAAAATATAGATGAATACAGTATAAAATTAATGAATTTAAGGGATAGGGCTATAAAGGAGATATTAGAAAAGATACCATATTCAAGATTAAACGGAGATGAAAAAAATAGATTACCCGGAAATGTAAATATTTCCTTTGAGTTCATAGAAGGAGAATCAATCCTCCTAATGCTAGATATGAAAGGTATATGTGCTTCGAGTGGGTCAGCATGTACCTCTGGTTCCCTAGATCCTTCTCACGTGCTTTTGGCCATAGGTTTACCTCATGAGATAGCACATGGTTCTCTAAGATTAACATTTGGAGAAGAAAATACAGATAGTGATTTAGACTATCTGTTAGAGACATTACCTCCAATTATTGAGAAATTGAGAGCTATGTCCCCTTTATATGACACCTTTATTAAAAATGGAAGAATATAGTCAAAAAGTAATGGATCATTTCATGAATCCTAGAAATGTTGGAGTAATTGAAGATGCCGATGGTATTGGTGAAGTAGGTAATCCTGTATGTGGAGATATCATGAAGATGTATCTTAAAATCAAGGACAACGTCATTACTGAAGTTAAGTTTCAAACCTTTGGATGTGGTGCAGCCGTAGCTACCAGTAGCATGGCAACCGAATTGATATTGGGTAAAACACTTGAAGAAGCACTAGAGATATCAAACAAGACAGTGGCTGAAGCATTAAACGGGTTACCACCAATAAAGATGCATTGTTCTAATCTTGCAGAACAAGCTATAAAAGCAGCTATAGATGATTACAAGAAAAAGAATGAATAATCAAAGTAATAAAAAAGTATTAATCGCCATGAGTGGTGGAGTAGACAGTTCTGTATCTGCAGCCTTGCTTAAAGAACAAGGCTATGAAGTTATCGGAGCTACTATGCAAATATGGCAAACCGAAGGAATGGAAGAAAAAGACAATGGATGCTGTTCCCTTACCGCAGTAAACGATGCTAGAAGAGTAGCTAATAAATTAGATATCCCATACTACGTATTAAATTTCAAAGATATATTCAAAGAGAAGGTCATTGATTACTTTGTTAGAGAATATACCGCAGGTAGAACTCCAAACCCATGCATCATATGTAACAAAGAAGTAAAGTTTGAAGCACTCTTAGACAAAGCCATATCAATGGGATTAGATTACATCGCTACTGGACACTATGCTCAGGTTGAATTTAAAGGTGGAAGATATCTACTTAAAAAATCATTTAGTAAAACCAAAGATCAAACCTATGCACTCTACAATCTAACTCAGAAACAGCTATCTCAAACACTCTTTCCTGTAGGAGAATACAACAAGGACAAGGTTAGAGAGATTGCAGAAAAGTATGAATTAGGTGTAGCAAGCAAACCCGATAGCCAAGAGATCTGTTTTGTAGAAGACAATGACTATGGTAAGTTCATAGCTGAGCATATTGATTCGGATATATTGCCAGGTAATTTTGTAGATACTCAAGGAAATGTATTAGGTCAGCACAAGGGAATATATTACTACACAGTTGGTCAGAGAAAAGGTTTGGGTATTGCTAGTAACAAGCCTTTGTATGTTGTAGATGTTGATATTGAGAAGAATGAAGTAGTACTAGGAGATGATGAAGAAACTTTTGGAAACATACTAATTGCAAGAGAACTAAATTGGATCTCAATCGAGAAATTAGAGAAGAAAATGAAGGTATATGCAAAGATTAGATACGGAGCTAAAGAAGCACCTGCTACTATTGAACCTCTTGAGGATGGAAGAGTAGAGGTAGTTTTTGATACTCCGCAAAGAGCTATAACCTCAGGACAGTCAGTAGTATTCTATGATGATGAATATGTAATAGGTGGTGGAATTATTGAGTAATCAATTTTACATATTTTGCGTTTAACCCATTTATTGCAATATGTGCCATTTCGCAAAACATTCCCAGCTCTTTTGAATTATTAATCGAGTTAGGAACTGTTCTATTTTCTCCCTCTCGATGATAATCATTTTTCTTCTTAAAGATAAAACTATTTCCCCATCTCTTAATACGAATAATATAATCAGAGTTATCACTATCCTCAAGTCTATGGAGAGTCAAAATAATTTCATCAAAATCATTTTTTTCCAAAGAGACATAACATAGCTTACCAGCTTTAAAATTTTGGAGACTATTTCTAGAGATTACCTCCTCTAAGTAGGTCAAGTCTTCTTCTAGTTTCTTACGATTCATTTTTAATTCAATATTTTCAATGCCTACTTTATTTTTGTTAAAAAGATATATAAAAAATATAATTGCATCAAACAAGATTTCATTTTTGCTAGAGAGATTTTCATCTTGAATAATAGAATTTTTAAAGAATTCTCTTGACTTTACTATAGAAAAATTATGAGCCGGTTCATCTTCATTTTGTTCTAATATAATTCTTGCATTCCATGGTCTTCCATCTTTCGTACACCTAGCCTCAAGCCCAAACATAAAAATTCCATCCTCTATATCTGCAAATATTTTAAAATTCTGTAAATTACTATCACGGGGTACCAATCCAAGTTGGTATAATTTAAATTGTAAATTTTCAAAATCTATTTCATTTGAATCTTCTTCTGATTCAGTGTCCAAACAAGCCACTTGCCTTCCAGTTTCACTAACATCTCGGTAAAGAAGGGAAAGCTTTTCTAAAATAATTTCATTCTGTTCATTTTCAATGGGGGAGTTTACAGTCAAATCTTTCTGGTTCATATATTGATATTCAAGTATATATCTTAATATACATAACCCCATAGATTTAGTCAAAGGGATACCTTTCAATGTATGATAAAATAAAAGATATAATATTTGAATAGTAATATCATGCATAAGAAAACCATATTAATTTCAATCATAGCTTTTTTACTCATTGCAATTACAGGCATCTTTGTATACCTGTATATTTACAATAAAAATCAACAAACAAATAAACAACTTACTAAAGAGAATTTCACCCTTACATATGCATACAATGGAGACAACAATTGGGAATACACAGTAGATGGCACTCTTCCAACTCCATGCTTCAGTGCAACAACAGATGCCCTAGTGATGGAAAGCTATCCCGAACAAGTAAAGATTCAAGTCCAAACGTCCGAAGATACTACTGTAGAGATATGTTCTACCGTTATTAAGGAATATACATATTCCGGGACATTTAGTGCTAGCAGTAAAGCTACTATTTCATTAGTGGTAGAATAGCATATGTTAACCAAATCTGATTTCTTGTTATTCATGGATGCTCCAATGCATCTATGGGCACAAAAACATAATCAATACAACAAAACTCTCTCCCAATATGACCAACACCTCATTAAACAAGGATATGAGGTAGAGAAGCTTGCTCGAGAATATGTAAAAAAATACATATCTGCTGATTGTGAATACCAAAAAATATATCAAACAGATGACCTCTACAGCAGAGCGGATATTGTAGTAGGAAACGATATATATGAGGTAAAAAGTGTCACTGAGATAGAGAAGGTACATGAATATGACGTCCTCTTTCAATATTACACAGCTTCCAACACACTCGAAAAAGATGTTAACGATATCTACTTGATATATCTAAACAAGGAATATATTAAAGAAGGAGATATAGATCTTGAACAGTTATTCATAGTTGAAAAAATGACTAACTTCGTAAAAGAAAACTATTCTAAAGTAGAAGGATTAATAGCAGAAGCATTACTTGTAACCAATAAGGAGGAGAAGACAGGGCTAATGGAATGTTACAAACCAAAGGATTGTCCATGCAAAGAGCTATGCTTTCCTACACTACCAGAATATTCAATATATGATGTAGGAATGATAGGGGAGAAAAAAGTAAGAATGCTTAGAGATATGGATATATTGGATATGCGAAATATACCCGAGAATTTCAAATTAAGTCCTAAGCAACAGACACAGGTTAAAGCAACAAAAGAGAATCAAGCTATAATTGATACATATGCCGTAAAGAAGGATATTGAAGAGTTAATATTCCCTATCTATTTCTTGGATTACGAGACATATTCCTGGGCTGTACCAAGATATGATGGACATAGGCCATATCAAAATGTGGTATTCCAATATTCTTTACATGTTAAAAGAACTCCTGACGCGGAACTAGAACATTATGAATATCTTTCTACTTCACAAGATGACCCTATGAAATCTGTTCCTTTAGAGTTACAAAAAGTAATAGGAAAGACAGGAAGTATATTAACATGGAACAAATCATTTGAAATGGGTAGAAACAAAGAGATGGGTGAAATATATCCTGAATATGAGGATTTCTTTATTATGGTTAATAGCAGGATTAAGGATTTAGGAGATATATTTAGTAAGCAGATGTACGTTGATCCTAAATTTAAGGGAAGTTGGAGTATTAAAAAGGTACTACCTGTAATATGCCCTGATTTAACATATCACGGTATGGAAGTTTCTAATGGTACAGAAGCGATGGTTGTTTGGGAAGAGATTACATATGGAAACAAGTCAGAAGAGGAGAAAAATGCTATGAAGGAGAACCTGCTTAGGTATTGTGAATTAGATACCTATGCTATGATTAGAATATGGGAGGAAATAAAGTTAATTTAAGTAAATAACCAATGAAATTACTACAAGAATTTAAGAATGAGTATAACAATATTACATACAGGTTATATGAATTAGATTGTGGTATTAAATTAATACATTTAGAAAATCCTGCTACTGTTAATTTTGATTTTTTCTCCCTCCAAGAGGCGGGTTGTATATATGAAGATTTAGAGAATGTCCCTCACGGAACAGCTCACCTAACAGAACATCTCTTACACAGTCCCAATAGTACGTTTAGAACATTGGATGATGTCCAAAAATTTGAAGAGGGAAATAAATCCCGCCCTGCTATTCACACAAATGCGGGAACTTGGTTCAAACACATGGATTTAAGAAGCGTCTCTAATATTAAAGGTACCGATCGTGTTCTTGAAAGAATTAATTCTATGATAGATTTTCCTTATTCAAAATTTAAAAAGAACTTAATCAATGAGAAAAGGGTTGTCACTGCAGAAAGAAGTAGGAAGTTAAAGCTTGAAAAGGATAATTTTATTCAAAAGGTAATATTTTTAGAGGGAGAACAATACCCAGAATTCACCTACAATATCATTGGAGAACTTAAGGATATTGAGAATATAAATATTGATGATTTAGAAAAATATTTTACAAATAGATTTTTAAATAAGGGTGCAATTTTTTCTATCCAATCAAATAAGACTTTAAGCGATAACGTTTTTGCAAAATTAGAAAAAATGGGAAATAAATATACAGCACCCAAAAACTCAAAACTATCAGAGATTACATTAAAAAACGACTTAGCTTTTGGGTACTTTTATGATGAAAATGCTACAGGCGTTACATTGGATTTAACATATTTTGACCCAACAAATAAAAAAATAAATTATCAAAAATCAGCAATTGAAGGAGTCCTTAATTCTATAATAAAAAGAATTGGGTATCTTTTGCTTAGAGAGGAAAAAGGCTTGATATACGGCCTTCAAACCTTTAAAGAGGATACATTTACTATGTTCCACAATATTAAATGTCTTCGATTTGTGGTTGAGAATTCGCGATTGAAAGAAATGCTTGCTACACTTGAGCCATTCCTTTTTGAGGATATAGAGAAATTTATAAAATCAGAAAAAGGCACTCGATGGATAAATAATATTCTAAGTACATATATTTTTCCAACAACAATTGTATATGATCAAGAGCTACCCTACGATATTGCAATGGATTATTCAGAATATAATGAAATGTATAATTACAATCTCTATGTTGAAGCTGTAAAAAAAATAAAAAAATCAGATCTTCTCGATGAATTAAAGAAACTCCAATTCACACCTCCCCATATCTGGGTCGAAAGTAATTTACCTAAAAAAGAAGTAGAAAAGATAGTAAAAGAATCAACCTTTTGGAAAAGATTTAAATAGCACCAACCCTTTCAATATACTCATCCCTGAAATATCCAAAGTATTCTTCTGGCATTAATATAACCTTCTCTATACCCAATTCTCTAACAAAGTGAGGTTCGTGGCTTACTAATATAATAGTACCCTTGTACTCTTTAAGTGCATGAAGCAATATGTTTTGAGAATCTGGATCAAGATATGTAGTAGGTTCGTCCAGTAACAGCACATTGTAACCACCCGCGAATAATTTTGCCAAAGCCAATCTAGTCTTTTCACCACCAGATAGGGTAGATACCTTCTGATCAATCATATCTCCAGCAATTAAAAATCCACCTAAGAACTTTCTCTTGTCTAATGTTCCCCATTCCAACTTCTCAATATTCTCCCAAACTGTTTTGTTAAAATCTAAATCCTCATTCTCTTGAGAATAGTACCCAACATTAGTATTAAAACCCCATTTGTATGTACCACTATCCTGTTTCAATCTACCTGCTAATATCTTGAGTAGGGTAGTCTTACCTGCGCCATTCTTACCAATAACAGCAAGACGATCATTCTTCTGTACATTACAAGATACGTCCTTCAATATCTCCTTCCCCTTAATATATGCCTTAGAAATATTATCCATCTCCAATACTAGTTTGTTACTTTGCATAGGGACAGGAATATTCAAGTGCATCTTCTTGCCCTTCATAACCTTTACCTGCAATTCTTTTACATTCTCCTTTAACTCTTTAGCTTGTTCAAACTTTCTAGCAGCTCTTTTCTTTTCTTTGATACTTTTTCTGCCAGAAAGATTTTGTGCTAATTCAAATACCTTTTCAGCTTTTCTTTCTTCACTAACCAATTGTTTGACCAAGAATTCATCTCTTAAAGCTTGAACCTTAAGGAATTGCTCATAGTTACCTCTGTAAACCTCTACATCATGTATTCTTTCATTAAGGAACCAAATCTTCGTTATACCCTTATTCATCAGTCTAAGGTCATGAGAAACGACTAGAACAGCCTTAGGATATGTAACAAGGTATCTCATTAACCACTCAGCAGATGGAATATCCAAGAAGTTGGTAGGTTCATCTAATATTAAGAGCTCTGCTTTCTCCATTAATATCTTTATTATTTCTACCTTAATCTTTTGTCCACCAGAGAGTTCTCCCAATTTGCTATCACAATCCTTGTCATCCATCTTTAGGTTATTCAAGAACTTCTTTATCTCCCATTCCTCCACATCAATACTTTTTTCAATAATGAGGTATTCACCAATTGTTAGATTAGGATGGTTATTAATATCCATTTCCTTGTGTGTCTCTTGTGCTAGATATGACATTGTACCTTTAAAGGATACATTTCCTAAATCAGCTTCTTCTAATCCACCTATCACTTTTAATATGGTAGATTTTCCAGCACCATTTACACCAACGAGTCCAACCTTTTCTTCCTCACCCATGGTTAAGGAGATATTCTTTAATATTTGTTTGTGACCTCTACTTAAAGAGATGTTATTTATATTTAACATGAGAGCTATTATATCAAGATTTGTTTAAAAAGGGGGATTGAAGGATGTGTAAGCCTGTAGTATAATCACCGGTTCTTAAAAATTCATTCATCGAGGAGAAACGCTGTGAATACGCAATTGGGTAATCTTATTGACAAGATTCAAATGTTTAAGGTATTACGTGGTTCATTTTTATCAGGACAAGATATTACCCCAAAACTGCAAGAAATTGCAGATGCTATGCCTAGGGATTCTGGATTTACCTTTGGAGGAGTTGTTTATCTTCCAACTGTTACTTCCGAAAGACTTCCCAACTTCAACCAACTCTATGGGCAGTGCTTGATTTCTGCAATTAAGGAAATTCAAGAGATAGCCTCGGAGGAAGAAGTTTTCATGATCAGCGAATTGTTTTTCTTGTTGCCATCAGATAAAAGTATCATCATAATTGATGGACACAAATACTATCGCTGTGGGAAGAAATCAAATCTCGGAGGAGAAATTTTAAGAGAAGGAGAGATTTTGTCGCATATTATTAGTGACTAAATAACTTCTTCACCAGATAGGTGTTCAAACCAATGAGCACCTATCTAGATTCACATTATGCTTGCCACAACCCATGAATATTACAATATGCTCTAACTATCATATTACTAGTATCACCCTCAACCATAAATACAGCCTCAGCAGCCTCATTAGGTTTTAATTCCTTTTTGTAAACATTCTCTCCAACCATACACTCAATCCATTGAATAAAATGCTCTTCAGTCATAGGATGAGGAATACTACCAACCTTAACACTAACCTCATTACCATTTACATTAACCACAGGAAGATGCTTCTCATTACCTTCCTCCGATTTCTTAACCTCTTCTAACAACATAGGTTGACCACAACACACCAACGTACCACCACCAACATACACTAATTCAACAACATTTCCACATATTGGGCATCTATATATCTGCTTCTTTTCCATAAGTATTGAAAATATATAAGTTATTGATAAAATGATAACATAAATAAAGTGAAGTAAATTTAATAACACACAAATGGAAGACAAAAAACAAAGAGATATTACGGGTGCAATATTTTTAGTAGCAATAGGATTGTTGTTCCTATTAAATACTACAAAC
>Ga0209319_1001579_pt1 | contig 17759 bp, 20 predicted proteins | sample RifGroE2_FD_184000 | JGI IMG/M metagenome (GOLD analysis project Ga0209319, IMG submission 184000) | Groundwater microbial communities from Rifle, Colorado - Groundwater E2 (SPAdes) (version 2) | ecosystem: Environmental > Aquatic > Deep subsurface > Groundwater | place: Rifle, Colorado, United...
AAAGGTTTTACCGGAAGCAAGTCCAAGACTGATCTCCTCTCGTTCACTACTGGACAGACGTTGATATGAGCATGGTTGCATACGAGGTAACTGTATCACCTCGTTGCACTAGATTATTGACTCCAGGCATAAAAAATAAATGTCTGTTTTTCGAATGTTTGCGTACTTTTTTGTATGACCCTGTTTACACATCGAGAAAACAAAAAGTCCAAAGTCCGACCTGACACCACACTAGTGGTAAAAACAAAAACGGGGCACAAGCCTCGTTTTTCTCATCCTGTGTATCCTGTCACTCTAAGATGCTGTGTACGCTCGCAATGCCTCCATGAGTCGATGATAAAATCGGATATTGTGAATGGTGGTAAGACGCAGTGCCAAGAGTTCATCCACACTAAACAAATGTCTGATATACGCGCGAGAAAATGTCTGACACGTCATACAGTCACAATGGGAATCAAGAGGCGATTCATCAAAACGATATGCCTCATTGGTCACATGTATCTTCTCGTAAAAATCTGTAGGGCAAGAAAGCCAGTCCACGCGGGCAGGATCTTGCTTCCACACAAAAAGGAGTCCATGACGCGCATTGCGCGAAGGCAAAACACAATCAAATAAATCCACCCCTTGGGATACGTAAAAAACGATTTCTTCGGGCATTCCTCCTCCCATAAAATAATGCGGGGCTTCTTTCGGCAGGACATCCCCCAACGAAGCTACGATACGATACGCCTCCTCGCGCGGCTCCCCTACAGACAGCCCACCGATCGCATACCCATCAAACCCTATCGCTTGCAATCCTTGCAATGATCGCCTGCGCAAATCCTCATACGTCCCCCCTTGAATAATGCCAAAAAGTTTTTGTCCGCATGATGACACCGAGGCTTTTTTACACCGCGCCGCCCATCGCAAAGATCGCTCCATCGCTTCCTCATGCCGCTCATACGTCGATCCACCGGCCGCCACATCATCAAAACACATAACAATATCTGATCCGATCGCCTGTTGCATTTCTATGGAAGATTCCGGTGTCAAAAAAATCTTGGACCCATCAATATGTGATTGAAATGTCACACCCTCCTCGGTCGTTTTATTGAGTTTTGAAAGACTGAACACTTGATATCCTCCGCTGTCTGTAAGCAAAGGCTTATTCCAATGCATAAGATGATGAAGCCCTCCCAATGTTTTCATGGCTTCAAGGCCAGGACGCAACAACAAGTGATAGGTGTTGGATAACAACAGTTGCGTCCCGATATCTTCGAGTTCTTTTGGGGTTAACGTCTTCACCGCGCCTTTTGTTGCAATTGGCATAAAACACGGGGTCTCCACAACCCCATGCGTCAAGGCAATCTGCCCGCGACGAGCGCGTCCTTTTTGTGCCAAGATACGAAACATAAGGCGCTAGTCTTCTTTCAAATCCAATTTTTCCAACAACTGTTTTTGTTCTTTGGAAAGTTTTTTAGGAGTCATAACCCGCACTTCCACAATCAAATCTCCTCGTCCTGTACGCGTCGGCACTCCTTTTTGTCGCAAACGAAATTGCGCTCCGGATTGCGTTCCTGCAGGAATCGTCACCATCACCTTTCCCTCTACGGTCTCCACCTCTACCTTGTCTCCCAATGCGGCTTGTGTAAACCCGAGTGTTCGCATGGTGTAAATGGTGCTTCCTTCTTTGTGAAATCGTTTATCGGGACGGACATGAATACGCACAAATAAATCTCCGGGCTTCCCTCCTTTGATCGCCTCTCCTTCACTGCGTAATCGTAAAATATTTCCTTCCTCCACTCCTGGGGGAATGGTGACGACAAGGGTCTTACGTTTCTTTTCCACTCCTTCTCCTTTGCATGTGGAACAAGGGGTGGAAGGAATCTGGCCTTCCCCTTGGCAATCCGCGCACATCCGTTTGCTCTGTACCATACCTAAAATCGTACGTTGCGCCGTGAGGACCACACCACTTCCTCCGCATGTGTCACATGTCTTTATCGATGTCCCTGGCTCTCCTCCGCTTCCCGCACACCGATGACAAGAAGAAAATTTTGTGATGTTCAATTCGCGTTCTCCTCCAAACACGGAATCTTTAAACTCCATATCCACATCCACTTGAATATCCGCTCCACGCGCGCGTCGAGTGGTACGCCCCCCTTTCCCCCCCCCAAATCCAAACATATCTCCAAACACATCTCCCATATCTTCAAAACCGTTGAATCCGGAAAAATCAAATCCTGAAAATCCTTGACCCCCTCCAAATCCCCCTTGTTCAAAAGCCGCGGATCCGAATTGATCATACTGCGCGCGTTTTTGTGAATCACTCAATACCTGATAAGCCTCGTTGACCTCTTTAAACTTTTCTTCGTTTCCTCCTGCTTTATCCGGATGATGTTGATGTGCTGATTTGTAAAACGCTTTTTTGATCTCCTCTGCACTTGCCCCACGAGAGACACCGAGAATGCCGTAATAATCCTTTGCCATATTATTTTATCTTTAAGGCAAGTTTGGTGAGTTGAATAATCATAAACAAAAAGACAACGGTAATCGCTATGGAAAAAAGATGCCATTGTGCAACCCGATACAATACATCCGTCACCTCTCCACAAGAAACCGGAGGAGGAATCACCGCCTCGGTTTTCACACAGCCTTCTTGATACTCGGCCATACCAACCAGATATTCATCAAATGTTTGCGGGGGATGTGAAGGGAGAACAGAAGTCATACTTACTCTTTCTTCTCTTCAAACGAAGCATCGGTTGGACCTTGATCGTTTTTGGGCGATTCGGTCGATGGTGATCCGTGTTGTTGTTGTGTCTGCTCATACAGCTTAGCGCCTACGTGTTGAGCCACACGAGATAAATCATCCGCTGTGCGTTTGATGGCTTCGTGATCTTGCCCGTCTTTGACGCGCTTCAGCGCTTCAATTTTTTCTTGCACATCTTTGCGTTCCGCTTCACTGATTTTCTCCCCCGCATCCTGCAACATTTTTTCTGTCGTGTAGATCATGGTCTCGGCAAGATTTTGATGCTCCACATGTTCACGTTTCTTTTTATCTTCACCGGCATGCACCTCCGCTTCTTGCTTCATACGCTCCACTTCTTCTTTGGATAATCCTGTCGAAGCGGTGATGGTGATTTGTTGACTGCGGCCGCTGGCTTTGTCTGTGGCAGACACATGTAAAATCCCATTGGCGTCAATATCAAACTTCACTTCAATTTGCGGCACCCCGCGTGGAGCCGGAGGAAGACCGGATAAAATAAAACGTCCTAGGGTTTTATTGTCAGCGGACATCTCACGTTCCCCTTGAAGCACATGAATCTCCACCGTGGTTTGACTATCGGCAGCGGTGGAAAAAATTTGTGTTTTGGATGTAGGAACCGTGGTATTGCGTTCAATGAGTTTTGTCATGACTCCACCTAAGGTTTCGATTCCCAAAGAAAGTGGGGTGACATCAAGAAGCAAGACATCTTTCACTTCTCCACGCAACACACCCGCTTGCACAGCCGCACCCATGGCAACAACCTCATCGGGGTTCACACTGATATTGGGTTTTTTGCCAAAATATTCTTCCACCAGTCGTTGGATAAGCGGCATGCGTGTCATTCCTCCCACCAAAAGCACTTCATCTATTTGATCTTTGGATACGGCCGCATCCTGAAGCGCTTTGGTCACAGGAAGCAAAGTTTTTTGTGCCAAATCACGGCAAAGCTCCTCCAATTTTGCGCGTGTTAACGTCATCACCAAATGCTTGGGGCCATTGGCATCCGAGGTGATAAACGGTTGGTTAATCTCGGTCTGTTGCGCTGTGGATAATTCGATCTTTGCGCGCTCTGCTGCATCTTTGACGCGTTGCATAGCAAGCGCATCTCCTCCAATATCAATCCCTTCTTGTTTTTTAAATTCACTCAAAATCCAATCAATGATCACGCGATCAAAATCATCACCGCCCAAATGGGTGTCTCCGTTTGTGGATTTCACTTCCACGGTATCGCTGGAAAGATCCAAGACGGAAACATCAAACGTTCCTCCGCCCAAATCATAAACCATAATCTGTTGACCTTTCTTTTTATCAAAACCGTAGGCAAGAGCAGCCGCCGTTGGTTCATTGATAATACGCAACACCTGAAGCCCTGCGATTTCCCCTGCGACCTTGGTGGCATGGCGTTGAGCATCATCAAAATAGGCAGGCACGGTAATCACCGCTTCGGTAATGGTTTCTCCTAAACGTTCTTCAGCGTCATGTTTTAATTTTTGAAGCACCATGGCAGAAATCTCCTCGGGGGTATAATCCTTTCCCGACATCTTCACGATGATCCCTTCTCCTTTTTGTGCAATCTCAAAGGGAAACACTTTTTTATCATGCTGCACTTCACTGTCCTGATAGCGCCGACCGATCAATCGCTTGATCGAAAATAATGTGTTGTGAGGATTAGTCACGGCCTGACGTTTGGCCGATGTGCCAACCAGTCGTTCGTTATTTTTGGATAAAGCGACGACCGAAGGAGTGGTGCGCGCTCCTTCCGAGTTTTCGAGCACTTTAGGTTGCCCTCCTTCCATGATCGTCATGCAGGAGTTGGTGGTACCGAGATCAATACCGAGAATCTTGGACATAGAAAAAAAGATAAGTGAGTGAGCGCTGGAGAGAAAAAATTCTCCCCAAAATCAATCTCCTATCATTCCTGCTTATTTTTCCACACGTACTTTAATTTTCTTTTCACTCTTGGCCGGTTCTACTTTTGGAACGGAAATCTTCAATAAACCATTTTCTGAAATTGCGGTGGCACGCTCCCCTTGCACATGGACGGGAAGAGGAATGGAACGTTCGAACATGCCGTAACGAATTTCCCGATGCATATAGTTACGATCTTCGACTTCGGTTTTTTTCTCGGTCGTTCCTTTCACATGCAACACATCGTTCTTGATCGAAATATCCACTTTTTCCGGATCCACACCGGCAAGCGGTATTTCCACCACAACCGTGTCCTTGGTTTGAGATAAATCCACAGACGGCAAAAATCCTTGAAGCGAACGTCGAGGGGTGGAAGGAAACCCCTCAAAAAATTTTTCCCTATCCTCAAAAGGATCCACGGAAAAAAAGGGAGACCATCGAATAAGAGACATATGGAAACGCGTTATGTTTTAGAGAGACGAAGTCGATTCGTCTTTTTCTGATTCTGGAAGATGATTAACGACAACCCGCGCCGGACGCAGCACTCGATCTCCCAAACTCCATCCTTGTTGCTGCACATCCAAAATCTCTCGGTCCGCTTTTTCCTCTTCGATCTTTTGTTCAATCGCTTCGTGCAGATTGGGGTCAAATATTTCACCGCGCACTCCATAGACTTCCACGCCAAACTCCTTGAGCACTTCTTCCAATTGACGTCGAATATAAAGTACTCCTTGTACCCACTGCTTTGCGTGAGAGGAAAGATCTTCGGGTTCGTGATGAAGCGCTTGAGAAAAATGATCCATCACAGGTAACAGTTGAGAGACCAAATCTTCCTTTGTGATAAGACGAATTTTTTCTTTTTCTTTGCCTAGTTCTTTTTTCAAATTGTCATAATCTGCAAGCGCATGCTTCCAACCATCCAGATATTCCTGACAGGAGGAACAAGGGGTAGATATAGGTTGAGATTCTTCCATAATTTATTCTTCATCAAGCACTTCTTTTGCTTCTTGCAAAAGCGCGACATTTTTTTGATAATCCATACGCAAAGGACCGATGAGTCCAAGAAGTCCCACGTGATGATTGGGGAGTGTGTATTTGACGATGACCGAGGACATTTCTTTTCCAAACGGATTTTCACTCCCGATCATCACTTCGGGATGTTCGGAGATCTTTTCAAAAATTTCCTGAATCACATCATCAAAACGATCCACAAGGGTTGAAAGAGAACGCACGACATCGATATCCCGAAAATCGGGCTTGGCAAATAAATTGGAAACACCCGTGTAATAACTCCAACGTGGATCAAAGGCCACAATCGCGGTTTCCCCGGACAAATCCACCATGGCCTTTGCCAGAGATTTCACGATTGCTTCTTCACTATGCGCGTCCCCGATCGCTTGACGCAATTGAGACTTGTAACTCTTTTTCTTTTCTTGTCCCTGAAAACGCTGCAAATAATAAATATAGGCTTTCTCGGTTGGCACACGACCGGCAGAAGGATGCGGTTGACGAATATATCCTTCTTGTTCAAGGAGGCTCATGTCATTACGAATCGTGGCGGAAGAACAATCCATTTCGTAATGTTCACACAAAAATTTAGACCCTACAGGATCGGCAGTGCGAATATAAGCTTCGATAATCCATTGCAAAATCTGCTCTTGACGCTCATTCATAAAATTAGCACTCATTATTATAGAGTGCTAATCCAAGGTGTCAAGAGAATAACAAAGCTCAACTCATTGAACGGACTCACCTCCTGTTTGGCGCCACTGTCTCAAAAGATGATCCACCCCTCTCCATCCACCGTAGGGAGCAATATAGGTCAAATACAAAACACGTCGTCTAGCCTCTTTTGCGGAAGGAAGCGCGTGATCAACCTTTGCTTTTTCCAAATCTTGTAACTCTTTCACCGCCTTTTCCAGTTCTGCCATTGCCTCTTCTTGCCCCCCTCTCTTCTCTGCTTTGTGAGACGCCCCTTCCCCCCCTTGCCCTTGTGATTTTTTTACACCATGCGCTTGCTGTCGCGCCTGTTCCGCAACAAGGGTTTGATGCTTCCCTTTCCATAATTGGTGCTGTTCGTCTGCATGATGAAACGCTGTGATACTCTGACGCAATTGTTGATGAGCTTCAAAACCCAACGTACGTTGATGTTGATCGGTCGGTGTGCCTCCTTGCCATCCTTCCAGTTGAAACTGATTGACCCATTGCGAACGATCACTCCCGGGAGCATGGATTTGGTACATGCCAAACTGATCATTAAACGCTCCCTGCGGCGGCAAAACCATACGATTATCAAATCCCATCACCACCCATCCTGTTTTTTGCAATACATCTTCCTGATTTCTCACCAAATCTCCTTTTTCAAATAAAGGCGGATATTTTTCCCGCAATCGCATCACTTCGGAAAAAGCGAACTGATATTCGAGTTGCGCTTTTTTCCGCTCCAATCGCCATCGCTCCTCTGCCAATTCCGCTTGCTCAAGCGCAAAAGCCCCTCGCTCGCGTGCGTGCGAAAGATTCCTTTCCAATCCGGCGATCTCCTGACCCAACAAAGTGATCCGCTCCCCAAGCTGTCTGCGTTCTGAAATAGAAAGAATAAATGTCTCTTCTTTTTTTGGCTTGAGCGCCGCAGGTTCAGGTTTTCGTATGTCAAACACAACCGCGGAAACATCCGCGTCCCCTTTTGGTTTTCTTTGTCTTGCTTCAAGCGCGCGGATTGTAGCCTGTTGGATAGCCTGCTCTGTTCCTCGGGCGTTGGGATGTTGTGCAAACAAGCGTCCGAGCTCCTCGGAGGAAAGAGCTTTCATAACCTCATCGTTTATAAAAATCAAACGATCGCCTTCTCTCACCTCCACACGATCTATCGGTATGTCTTGATCTTCAGATGGCGCCGTGTCTTTCTCAATCTCATAATGTTTTTTCCCGCGACAAATAAAAAGACGCATTTCTCCTGTTTGAAAAATATGTGCGCATAACGTTCCTCTCGCGTCACTTATTTTTACCAGCCCCAAGGAAAACGCCCGACGAAAATTTTCCGGAATCTGTTGTTTGACGTAATGCGCTTCCAGACGGTTTTTTGCTTCTTCAAGTGCGGACCATATTTGTCGGTCCACAAAAGCCCATGCCTGCTCGGGGGTCGCCTGACGCGCGGCTTGATAATTTTCAAGTTGACGATCTAGAACGCTTCCGCATTGTTGCGCCAATATTTGTGCCACCACTTCTCCCCCTCCATGAGTACTGTGACTGTCAACGAGACCACAGAGATGTTCTTGCGGCAAATGAATTTTCACATCGGTTCCCGAATGCAAACGCTCCCGCTCCCCTGTGCGGGCCGATTCCACCCCGAGATTCAATATTTTTTTCATCCCTCTCTCATGTCCTCTCTCCATGGATTCTATCTGTGTCACACTCATACGGTTTTTTCTCTTTTTTGCAAGGTCTTCCGATGACGTTGATGGGCACCCGTGCGTTTTCCGCATGATTCCACCCAGGTTTCCCATTCTCGTCGTTTTGTTTTTTGTGAAGCGAGTAATTGCGTAAAACGCTCGCCACCCAAAACACTTGGCACGATGACAAAAGTCGCTCCCGCGCGATAACAACGTTCGGCTTCCTCGGGACGATGAGCAGACACAATGACTGTGCCTGTGTAATGATGCCGATGCACATACGCCAAAAGCGACAAACTTACGGACGCATCTGGAATCGTGGAAATAATGAGTTGTGATTTTTGCACTTGGAGCTCTTGCAAAAATCCTTCGTCCCCCGCATCTCCATACACAACCGGTTCTCCCACCTCGGTCAACTCTCGGATGGCTTGCGGATCAAAATCCACAATGGTGTAAGACTTCCGTAATTTTTTGATGCTCGGCAGCAAAACCGCTCCCATACGGTGATACCCGAACAAAAGCACATGGGACGCTTTGCGTTCTTTGAGTTTTTCTTCTTCCAACATATGATCCGGTTCCATCCATCGCAAAAGCGGACGAATCCATATGTACACTTGTTCATTATGTTTGATGAAATAAGAACTGATGGCGATTGTGATCAATGCCACGGGAGTGGCGATTGCCATGGCTTGATCACTGATATGGCCCGCAGCAATCCCGGCAGCAAGGATGATAAAAGAAAATTCGGAAATCTGAGCAATGGAAGTGCCTGTCAAAAATCCTGTGCGCGGATGATACCCAAACGCACGCATGAGAAGCAGAACAACAAGGGGGTTACTGATGAGAACAAAAACGGAAAAAGCAAAGATGGGTAACCAGTTTGCCCCAAGACTTCCCAGATCAAGACGTGCGCCCAAAATCACAAAAAAGATAATAAGGAAAAAATCACGCAAAGGTCGCACGCGGGCATTGATCTCACGATGATAGACACTTCCCGATAAACTCATACCCGCAAGGAGTGCGCCAATCTCCACGCCAAATCCAAAAAATGATAACACCCCCGCCACAAGAAAACACCAAGAAAGCGCAAAAACCATAAGAAGTTCTTGTGACTTGGCGACATAAGATAAAAGAGGTGGGACGATTTTTGTCGATACAAGCCAAAGGACGGGAATAATCACGATGCCCTTGAGCAAAGAGTTGACGAAAATATGTTCCAAAGTGGCTCCGCTTGAAAAAGCGCCGACCACAAGAAGAAGAAACATGGCGATAAAATCTTGTACCAGCAAAAATCCTATACTGATCCTGCCGTAAAGCGTGCTCAAATCCTCTTTATCCATGAGAAGTTTGACGACGATAATGGTACTTGAAAAAGCAAATGTGATTGCAAGATACATGCTCGTCAATGTATCAAGTCCCAATAACAATCCTACGGCAAACCCCGCAACCGACGTAAACAATACCTGTCCCACTCCGGTGGCTAAAGAAATTCCCCCCACGTCTTTCACTCCACGCCAATTGAGACCCAGTCCAACCGTGAATAACAAAAAAGCCACGCCAAGCTCGGCCATGACTTGAAACACATCCGTGTTATGGGTAACAGCTAACACACTGGGGCCCACAATCACTCCGGCAATGATATAGGCCATGATAAGCGGTTGTCGCAAAAAAGATGCGGCCAAGGAGAGAAGGCCGGCGACAGCGACGATGAATCCGATTTGAAAAAATAATTCCTCCAATAACATGTAAGACTATTATAACACGGGGCGCAGCGGAATCCTGTTTGAGTATCCGCAGTGCGGGCATAAGAGAACGATTTCTTCTTGCTCTTTGAAAATCCCCATGGGATGACGGCAGGTGGAAATCGGACAAATGATCAAATCGGGATAGGTCTCTTGCCCTTTTGCAAAATGATCCAAAAGACGCTCTTGTATCTTTTCTGATAAACGATTTTTCTCAAAATACAGTTCTGATGTTTCTCTTATTTCTGGATCGCCAAGATGTCCCATATTATCCGAACATGAGCAATTCAGGACGTAAAATGAGAAGAGCACCGAGGACGAGCATAAGAATACCGCCGATCAAGTGCGAATAACGCGAATACTTGGAAGTGATCCCTGTCACATGGAGTGTGGCCATGGAGACAATAAAAACAATGAGATCATCGAGCATGAAAAAGAAAATATAGAGAAGAAGATATCCGTAATACTGCCAGGCGGGTAAATCATTCAGGGAAAGGACTTGGGTGTAAATGGCGGGGAGACCGGCAGAACAAACAAGTTCAACAAGATTCACCGCAAAGGCAAGCAAGACGATTCCGATCAAAGCCATCCAAAATTGTTGATGATGAGCGACCGCACGCAAACGATCAAACACTTTTTTTCGGTTTTCGTGTGATGTGACCTTACAGGTTCCGTCCTTATTGCGCATGTACTCACGCAGGTTGTAGCCTCCACTTGCAAGTGCGACGGCTCCAATGACAATCCGCACCCACACCATCATACCGATAAATAAAAAAACATTGAGCCAAGCGGAGAGGAACAAAAAGTAGACAAAGCCCGAGGCAAAAACAAACGCGCTTCCCAACATCCACATACGCTTTTTGTTGTGCATGTTGACAAGGAGACTGATCAAAAAAAGCAAGGTCCACATGGCGCAAGGATTGAATCCATCAAGCGCTCCAATCAAGATCGTCAACACCGGAAGAGAAAAAGAAGAGGAACTGATCGTTCCAAATAAAGGCAATGTGATTTCCACTCCTTGATCCTCCTTTGATGAAGGGTTTGCTGTGATGGGCAAAGTCACTTCTTCTTGTCCTGATGTTTCCCCTCCCAAGGTGGTCATGCCCGAGACATCAATAAATGCCGATAATGGATCCTCGCAGTCGCGAGCTGCACATTGTGCAATTAGTCGTAAAATTTGTGCTCCCGTTGTCTTTTCTGTGGCATACCCACTGACAAACTGATCCCCGATAACGGTAAAAGGCACACTTCCCGCGTTTGCACCAAGCACCTCTCCCGCCTGCCGAAGAAATGATTGATTTACCTCGTCATACCACACCTCAAACGCGTACACGTTCACAAACGAATACTGTTCTTCCACGGCTTTTAAAAACGGTTCTTCATTTGAACAATGTGGACATCCGTCCCCATAAAAAAAGTAGACATTCAAGGGGGAAAGTTCGGTTGTCACATCTTCCGCCCTCACGGTGAGGGGAAAAAGACTGATGGCAATGAAAATGCCTACGCAAAATAAAAAAAGGTTCCGCATAATTTCTCCTATTGTCTCGGGAACCTTCCTTATTGTCAACGTAAAAGATGCGCAAAAGATGAAAGACGGTACACCCCGGGGCTTTCTTCCACCACTTCTTCTTGTTCCAAATCTTTTTTTCCTCCCAAAGAAGGAATATCCGCGACATAACGCGGAAGCTGAAGGGAAGGATATTGGGATCGAATCTGTGTCATCAACTCTTTTCCCTTTTCAATCGGCACATAAAAATGCCGTGTGCCACAGGCAGGATCGAGTTGATGGAGATAATAATTTTCTACACCGAGCGTTGAGAGGGATTGAAAGAGGGTAATGAGTGTTGTTGCATCATCATTGACTCCGCGTAAAAGGACGCTTTGATTTTTTAGTGTGATCCCCGTACCTTGCAATCGTTCTAAAATAAGACGATTTTCCTGCGCCAATTCTTTGGGATGATTAAAATGGGTGACGATCGTGAGTGGTAGCTTTGTGTGCATGCGATGACACTGTTCCAAAAAAGAAGGTGTGATGCGGGAGGGAAGAACAACGGGGATGCGTGTATGAATACGCAGTCGTTCGATTGTAGGAACCTCGCAAAGCGTTTGACACCAAGACTCGAGAAGATCGTCAGTGAGCATCAGAGGATCTCCCCCACTTAAAATAACTTCTTTTACTTCGGGATGTGCGTGCAGATATTTGATCGCGGAGGGAATATCTGTTCCTTGTGTCATGGTGGATTTTAGACAACGACGAAAACAAAAACGACAGTGCTGTGCACAAGCCGAAGTGACAAGGAGTAATACACGATCAGAATAGCGATGTAAAAGCCCGGGGACGGGAGTATGATTTTTTTCGCAAAGCGGATCTTCTCGCTCATGATCGCTCACCACACATTCTTGAGCGGAAGGAAGACACATACGGACAAGAGGATTGGAAGGGTCTGCATTTTTGACAAGCTTTATTGTATGCGGAGTGATGGAGACGGGAAAAAGTTGTTGAGCATCAATGTCTCCTTCGGTCAACCAAGAAAAAAGCGTCCGAAGTTCTTCGGGGGTGCGGATACTTTGTTGCAGTTCTCTTTGCCAAGATTCCATAACGCGGCACACCATACGACAAAGAAAGGAAAAAAACAAAAAACACCGAGAGCGTGTCGGCGTTTGGGTGTGGAGTGGATCTTACGATTCCGGTTTTTTTGGGTCCTCTCTGACCCCGAATTTCTTTTTCATGTACCCACTCACAAGTGAGGAGAAGAGAAAACGAACGATGACACATGCACCCAGTCCGATGGCCCCGGAATAACGGATCATCGAGGTAACCTCGACGTCTGAAACATCTTTGTACAGAAGCGGTCCAAACGCGATCAAAAGGAGCAAAGTGACAATGATAGAATCTACCACACCGGCAAAAATGTCATTTCCTTCACGTTCTGCCATCAAGAAGACGAACAAAGTCACAGAAAGTGTGAAAGCACTCGCAGCAATATGTAGCACTTCCATGGTCTCAAGCCTCCTTGTGCGTGTTGTCGGCAAAACTGTTTTAACATGCGTAAACCCACTCGTCAATAAAAAATCTACATGTGGTGTCACATGTGGTGTCAGGTCCGACTACGGACTTTTTTTCAAAAAGCTCAATGATTTCAATGAAAATTTGGCTCAACAAAATCGCGGTAACAAAATAATTTTATCTACACAAAAAATAAATAAGTGTTTTTGTGAATGTTTACGCATTTTTCTGTGTAATAATATTTGCACATTGAGATATTAAAAAGTACGAAGTCAGACCTGACACCAATGGAGAGTTGGGAACAAAAAAAAAGCACCCATATGAAGGATGCTTATGTCGAGATCGTGTAGGCGCGAGACCAGAGCTCGACTCCGTTTTCATCAATCGGCAGTCTTGCCCCTTGCTCGATCAAAGTCGTCAGCCCCTTTCCCGTGATTCTCCATCGACCCATAGCTGCTTGATGGATCAGACCTGTCTGAACCCAACGACTCATGAGATCTGCAGGCACAACTGTTGCATCAAGGAACACGAGAAAATTCTCGACCACCTTGGTGGGAACCGAGCAAGCAAATCCTTCGTCTTTCCACATGACTTGCAAAAGTGCAAAAGCAGCCAAAAAATTGAGTTCTTCTGTGGGGGTCATGGCTGGACTCCTGGGGTGGAAGAGGCTTCTTGCAAAAGTTCAACCGCGGGAAAAAGTGTTGGGGAAACTGTCTGTTTCACCGAGCTTTTATAACGACTCCACCAAGACTGGCAGTTTTCATCTTGTGCACAGGCCTCGCAAAGAGGTTGTCTGTGCCTTCCCAGAAATGCTTTCAGCTCTTCCTCTTGTCCTTTCAAGCTATCGCAATCCATTCCTTCGGAACCCACATATGGAATCAAGCGGCAAGCTCGGTATTCTGATCCTCCGACCAAATGACCACACATGCGTTTGAGCTTGGCTATTTCTTCGAATTCCGAAGCCATCTCCTCATAAACTTCCATTGTGTTGCAAGGAGATTTTTCTGGAAAGGAACATCCCATGAGAAGAAGGAGAAGAAACGGAGGGAACATCTTTATGGAGAGCTTGTCGATAATGGAGTGAAAAAACCTGTATACCACGCTGACGATCAGGGAGAAAAAAAGGATGCCTCCGGCTACGGCAAAAATCTTCACGCAAGGAGACAGGGATTGGATGTAGGCGAACATGAGGAAAGCCTCCGACGTTGGAAGGAACGAGATGTTGTTGCAAAAAACAACGTAAAAACTTGCCACACACAAGACAAAAAAGCAAGAATCTCTCTTCTTGTAAAAAAAACGCGCCCACCAATAAGGTAAGGGCGCAGATGACGAACGTTGCCGATGATTACGGCAAAGAAGGTTACGGCAACACCGGATATTTCTCCCGCATACGCTTACGAAAATGACTGGGCGTTTCTTCAAGATGAGGTAGAACCACGGCATCGGCTGCTTCTAGCACTTCGGAAGCATATTCCGGAAAACCATTGTCGCCAAACCTGGGATCGGTAACCGTCTCATAGGCCAAGCGGGCTTGCACCACAAGCGCCGAATAATTCCGATCATCAAAGAAGACATAAGCCAAGGTGCGACCATATTTGTCGAGACAATCAGCCCGCTCGATCTCAACCTTGTTAGCCATGGCCAGCACACCTTGCATGAACCCGCGAGCGTCCGGACCATAAGGTTGATCGTCCATCTTTGGAATATCATGAGCGACTTCGGCTGTATCGATTCCAAGGATGCGTACTGTTTCAACATCTTCCGGCCACCAGATGGAAAAAGTATCTCCATCGTCTATCTCGATCCATTCCATTGGTACGGGGATGCGTCTATGAGCCAACTGTGACTGCAACTTTGTCTCACTGCAGGAAACGAGAGATATTACGTTGGTCTGCAGCGCTGAATCCATAGTCGTCATGGGATGCGTCTCGGCCACAGTGAATTGAATCTTGGTTTGATCGGTTTTCTCCGATCGATGCACACCGTAGATAAAGAACGAGAGCAGTGAGAGGAGGAAGGCACACAATGGCAAAATACTTTTGAACGAAAAAATGGGCACGACTCACCTCACGTTTGGGTTGCGATTTCATTTCACTGGAAGGTTGTCGGAAAGTCAATGACTCCAGCCAAGTGATCGGACGAATATGCTAAACTAAATATCTATGCGACTTAAAACATCGTTTGGCCTCATCATTATTGTTTTGCTCGTAATCCTTGTTAGTATTGCAAGTTTGTACTTCGGTTTGAAGCAAGAACCTGCCAATGATGAACTGTCGGGTGCGGAAACTACGCAAGAAGAAAATTCAACAACGATCCAAAATCCGGAAAAAACGGAATTTTCATGGGAAGAAATCGAGAAAGGAAATCCTACCGGTCCTTGGTCGCGCGACCTTCATATGGCATTAAGCCATGATGGCACAACTTTTGATTCACCTCAGATGTTTATTGAACGTGCAGGGGTTCCAAGTATTATTGAAGATTCACAAGGTCAGCTCATCACCGCCTTTCAATGGTTCCCGCAATCAAATGAAGGCTTTGATGCTATTGCCGTTTCTTTCTCTGAAGATCGAGGAGAAACTTGGTCAAATCCAACATCTATTGTGGTTGAAGGTTTTCCGGAAGATTATATACGTCCCTATGATCCAACCCTTACTCTCACAGAAAATGGGAAAATTCGACTTTTTTTCACTTCAAACCTTGCTACCAAAGATCCAAATGCAATCTCACAAATCTACTCAGCTCTTTCCGATGATGGAATCCATTACGCATTCGAAGACAATGCTCGTGTGTCGATTGAAAACGAGCGTATGTATGATTGTGCGGCCGCTCTCTTTTCTCGCCTTTGGTATCTCCTCATGCCTTCTCCCGGAGGAGCACTCTTTTTCACTTCCACTGACGGAATCTCCTTTGCTCAAACTCAAACCCTATCATCCTCAAAAAACTGGACGGGAAATCTTCTGACTCAAAATGATGCCCTTCTATTTTATGGCGGAGGTCCTGGGAATATTTGGTGGTCACAAACATCTGATGGGCAAACATGGTCTCAACCAAAAACAACAAATTTAACAGGTGGCGACCCGGCTATTGTTCAACTTGAAGATGGAGATTATCTCATGATTTTTGTCAGCGATCCAAGGAATAAATAACCCAAACGAATTGCTTGGTCTAGAGCTTTTAACGTAACGAGTTGTTGAATTGTTTCGTCTGGTTTTCGATAATCAATTGCTACCCGTAGTTGTCCACTCTATTTCAAAGTGGACTTTTTATCGAACGAATGGAGGCTGTCGAAACATTGGTATAGCGTTGGGTCGTACGAATGTTCGCGTGTCCAAGAAGCTTCTGAATAAATCGAATATCTGTTCCTTGTTCCAGTACGTGGGTTGCAAAGCTGTGGCGCAGGGAATGGAATGTGGCTGATTTGGTAATACGGGCGGATCGAAGTGCTCGGGTAAAAACCTGCTGTATCGAACGTGTCGTCAACCGCCCACCTCGTTCGCTGGCAAATAGATAATCACCCGGACATTTTCCGACAGCAGATTTTTGCAAATCCAAACGCAAAGTTTCCGGTAGTAATGTGATGCGGTCCTTCCGCCCTTTGCCTTCATGGACGTAAATGACCCCGTCGCCAAAATCCACATCCCCTGCGCGCAAATTCACCAGTTCAGAAACACGAAGCCCCGCTCCATATGCAAGCGCGACCATCGTCTTGTGTTTGAAATTTGATATAAACTCGAGGATCTGTTTGATTTCATTATGGGTCAAGACGATCGGGAGCCGCGCGGGACGTTTCAATCCTGTTATGTTGATGTGAACGTCTGTGTGGATGATTTCACGAACGTAAAATAAGATTGCCTGAAGATAAGATTGAACGGTCTGAACCGAAGCTTTGTGCTCATAAAGAACGTACAGAAACGATTCGATGGTTTTCTCATCGGGATGATTGAGAAGATGGGGGTATTGATCAAAAAATCGACGCACACACCCTGCATAGCTTTTGCGTGTCGCTTGACTATAATTTCTTAAGACCAGAATTCGATCCATTTCTTCCAGCGCAGTTTCTGAGTCAGAAAAAAATATTGTGTTCATATGAATTCGCCATAAAAAACAAAAAACCCCCATCTGTTTTATAGAGGGAGTTTACTTTATGACTTTATTTTTCCTTGTTTTAAAGGTTTTGTCAATGCTAAGATATTCACATCATATAAACCCTACCAAGGATCACTTATCCGAAATGTTTTCAGATATAAACCAGTTATCGGAAATAGTCAAAAATCTCTCTCTATTTATATTTTAATTCTTTGGCAATTTTCGGCGGTCGGAATGACTCGTGATATAATTAAGTCATTATTAATTAAAAAATTATGAGCATTGAACAAATGGAAGCTGGTTCGCCTGAAAAAGAACCAAAGAAAAAGTTTAAAGTTGGAATTGAAATGGAGGCTTATGGAAAAGATGGTGCGGAAATCGAGGGTGGTGATTTATGGGAAGATGTAGAAGTTGAAGCGGCAACCGAGGATGAGGCTCGGGATATTGTATTTAATAAAATGGATTTTGGAAACAGACGACCAAATGGATATTCGGAAATTAAAGAAGTGGGCAAACCCAAAGAAGAGCCTCCATTTCAAGGTGTAAGATTGGGTAGATAAATTGCCAAAAAATTAAATTTCTTTTAATAAGGAAAGAGATTTTTGACTACATCCGATAACAACGATTATCCGGCTACGGCTCTTCCAAGAGCCTCCGCGCAAATTCGCTTTCGCTTCGCTCCAGCGAACTTCGGATACTCGTAACGTTATATGAAATATGCTTTTCTTTTTACGGCTAGCGCCTTAAACTTTTCTATCTTGGTTTCAAGAATTTAGCGCAACAAGCTTAGTAAAAACTTCATCGGGTTTGTAAAACTGTAAGGCAGCTCTCGGACGATCGTTCAACTGTCTTTGAACCCGCTTGATCTCTCTTGTAGATATTTT
>Ga0209319_1001583_pt1 | contig 17697 bp, 16 predicted proteins | sample RifGroE2_FD_184000 | JGI IMG/M metagenome (GOLD analysis project Ga0209319, IMG submission 184000) | Groundwater microbial communities from Rifle, Colorado - Groundwater E2 (SPAdes) (version 2) | ecosystem: Environmental > Aquatic > Deep subsurface > Groundwater | place: Rifle, Colorado, United...
GCTCGCTGGGGCTTAATTCCAACATCATGAGCCTGGGCGGGATCGCGATCGCGATCGGCGCGATGGTGGATGCGGCGATCGTGATGATCGAGAACGCGCACAAGCATCTGGAGCGGCTAAACCCCTTCCCAGCCCTCCCCTTGTCAGGGGAGGGAGTAACGCCTCCTCCCCTGACAAGGGGAGGCCGGGAGGGGTTAGGTTTCGACGAGCGCGCCAACGCCATCCTCGCCGCCTGCAAGGAAGTCGGCCCGTCGCTGTTCTTCTCGCTGCTGATCATCACCGTCTCGTTCCTGCCGGTGTTCACGCTGGAGGCGCAGGAAGGGCGGCTGTTCGCGCCGCTGGCCTTCACCAAGACCTTCGCGATGGCGGGCGCGGCGTTGCTTTCCGTCACGCTGGTTCCGGTGCTGATGCTGCTGTTCATCCGCGGAAAAATCATGCCGGAATCGCAGAACCCGCTGAACCGTTTCCTGATCTGGAGCTACCGCCCGATGATCGCCGCCGTGCTGCGGCGCAAGAAGACCACCATCGCGGTTGCCGTGCTGGCGATGGCGTTGTCCGCCTGGCCGGCGCTGAAGCTGGGCAGCGAATTCATGCCGACGCTGAACGAGGGCACGCTGTTCTACATGCCCGCATCGCTGCCCGGCATGTCGGTGACCAAGGCGGCGGAGCTGCTGCAAACGCAGAACAAGATCATCAAGAGCTTCCCGGAAGTCGCCTCGGTGTACGGCAAGGCGGGGCGCGCGCAGACCGCCACCGACCCGGCGCCGCTGGAGATGTTCGAGACGGTGATCAATCTCAGGCCGCAGGAAGAGTGGCGATCCGGCATGGACACCGACAAGCTGATCGCCGAGATGGACAAGGCGCTGCAATTTCCCGGCGTGGCAAACTCCTGGACGATGCCGATCAAGGCGCGCATCGATATGCTGTCCACCGGCATCCGCACGCCGATCGGCATCAAGGTGTTCGGCAAGAATCTGGAGGAGATGGAGCGTCTGGCCAAGGACATCGAAGCCGTGGTCAAGAATGTTCCGGGCACCACCAGCGCCTTTGCCGAGCGCATCACCGGCGGCTTTTACCTCAATATCGAACCGGACCGCGCAGCACTCGCGCGTTACGGGCTGACGGTGGGCGAGGTGCAGGATACGATCGCCACCGCGCTGGGCGGCGAGATGGTCACCACTACTGTGGAAGGGCTGGAACGCTTCGGCGTCAATATCCGCTATCCGCGCGAGTTGCGCGGCTCACCGGAGCAGATCGCACGCGAGGTGCTGGTGTCCACGCCCGTGACAGAAAATGGCCAGGGGGCGATGATCCCGCTCGGACAGATCGCCAAAGTGAGCATCGGTAAGGGCGCACCGTCCATCCGCACCGAGAACGCACTGCTGTCCGCCTACATCTACGTGGATATCCGCGACCGTGATATCGGCTCTTACGTGGCGGAGGCGCGCAAGGCCGTCGCCGAGCAGGTGAAATTCCCGCCCGGCTATTACGCGACCTGGAGCGGGCAATTCGAATACATGGAACGCGCCGAAGCGAAGATGAAGATCGTGATACCCATCACGCTGCTGCTGATCTTCCTGCTGCTGTATCTGAATTTCAAACGCGTCACGGAATCGCTGGTCGTGATGCTGTCGGTGCCGTTCGCGCTGGTCGGCGGCGTGTGGCTGCTGTGGCTGCTCGACTACAACCTGAGCGTCGCGGTCGCGGTCGGTTTCATCGCGCTGGCGGGCGTGGCGGCGGAAACCGGCGTGGTGATGCTGATTTATCTGGAACAGGCCTGGCAGGAGAAGCTCGCTCAGTGTGCAACCCATCCCCATCCCAACCTTCCCCTTGAAGGGGAAGGGGCAAACGTCACGCGGCTCCCGAGCCGCGAGGATTTGCATGACGCCATTATGCACGGCGCGGTGGAGCGGGTGCGCCCGAAGATGATGACTGTGGTGGCGATCATGGCCGGGCTGCTGCCGATTCTGTGGAGCACTGGCACCGGCTCGGAAGTGATGCGCCGCATCGCCGCGCCGATGGTGGGCGGCATGATTTCTTCGGCAATCCTGACATTGCTGGTGATCCCGGTGATTTATGCGCTGATCAAGGCGCGCGGGATTAAATAGGCGAGGTTGCGCTTTGGGCCTTAATCGGCGTATCTTGTTGATATCCGGTGCGGGCTAACATCCGGATGCGGTGAATGGCACGGTACGGGATTGGACTCGTGAGAGGAGGATAGCGATCATGCTGGACGAATTTATTCACGAACCGCGCATTGCGTACTTCTCGATGGAGATCGCGCTGCGCAATGAAATTCCGACCTACGCTGGAGGGTTGGGCGTGCTCGCCGGCGACACCATGCGCTCGGCCGCCGACCTTGAATTGCCGATGGTGGCGGTCAGTCTGGTAAGCCACGCCGGCTATTTCCGCCAGGAAATCGATGCGCAGGGCCGGCAGACGGAACATGCGGCGACCTGGGACATCGCCCGCTGGGCGCGGCCCCTCGGCGCCAAGATTGCCGTGCAGATCGATGGGCGCACGGTGTGGATCGGCGCCTGGCTGTATGTGCTCGAAGGGCACATGGGCGGCCGCCAGCCGGTGCTGCTGCTCGACACCGACTTGAATGAGAACAGCAGCGACGACCGCGAAATTACCCAATTTCTCTACGGCGGCGACAACGTCTACCGGCTCAAGCAGGAAATGGTGCTCGGGCTGGGCGGCGTGCGCCTGCTGCATGCAATCGGCTTCACGATCCGGCATTACCACATGAACGAGGGACATTCCGCGCTGCTCGGGCTGGAGCTGATGCGGCGTTATACCTATTCCGCCGAGCACCTGCGGCCCGGCGAATCGCACTATGATCTGCCGCGTGTGCGCGACCTGTGCAGCTTTACCACCCATACTCCGGTCGAGGCCGGACATGACCGCTTTTCCTATGATCTGGTGCAGCGTGTTCTCGATAATGATTTCGACATCGAGACCGTCAAGCGCCTGGCCGGTGAGGACAGCCTCAACATGACGCGGCTGGCGCTGAACCTGAGCGAATACGTCAACGGCGTCGCCAGGAAACATGCCGAAGTGTCCAACGCGATGTTCCCCGGCTACAAGGTGCATGCGATCACCAACGGCGTGCACCCTTATACCTGGGCCGCCGAAAGTTTCCGCCAGCTTTACGACCATTACATCCCCGGCTGGTGCCACGAACCGCAGTTGCTGGTGCGCGCCGACTGCTGCATTCCCGATGCGGCGATCTGGGAAGCGCATGTTCAGGCGAAACAGCATCTCATCGAGAAAGTGCAGGCGCTCACTGGCGTAGCGCTTAACCCCGGTGTCCCGATTTTCGGCTTCGCGCGGCGCATGACGGCGTACAAACGCCCGGATCTATTGTTCTCCGACCTGGAGAGGTTGCGGGCTATCGCGCGCAACCAGCCGTTCCAGATCGTGCTCGCCGGCAAGGCGCACCCGAACGACGAAAACGGCAAGCATCTGATCGAGCAGCTGCATGCGCATGCGCGCGCCCTTGCCGGCACGATACCGGTGGTCTATCTGCCCGATTACGATCTGGCGCTTGCCCAGACGCTGACCGCAGGAGTGGATGTGTGGCTCAACACGCCTTTGCCGCCGCTCGAGGCTTCGGGCACCAGCGGCATGAAAGCCGCATTCAACGGCGTGCCCAATCTGTCGGTGCTCGATGGCTGGTGGATTGAAGGCTGCCTCGAGGGCGTGACCGGCTGGGCAATCGGCGATACGGCGGGAATGGGCGACGGCAACGCGCGCGTGCTTTACGACAAGCTCGAACAGGTGGTGCTGCCGCTGTATTACGGCTCCAGCGACGGCGGGTGGCTCAGGGTGATGAAGGGTGCGATCAGCAAGAACGCGTCGTATTTCAACAGCCACCGCATGATGCGCCGCTATGCGACGGAAGCGTACGCGCGATGAACGAGGGCTTATCTTGATCATCGGCGGCATCCCGCGATGGAGTGGGCTGGCCACCGCTCTGGCGTTAGTCTCTGCGACCGCATTCGCCGCCGAAGAGCAGCCTGCCCGGCGGGCCGAAGCAGTTGAGGCCGAAAAATCCGAGGCAAAAAAACCGGTAAAGAGGGACGGCCGCATGGAAGAAAAAACCACTGCGCCGAAGGTGATGCTCTTGAGGGACTGGGAAGAATTGTTCGGGCACAAACCCATGGAAGAAGGAACCAATATGCCGGAACCGGCATCGGGCGCGACTAAGCAGGAGGCGATGAAGCCCATGCCAAAGCACGACCACCTGCAAGAGAAGCATTGAAATAACCGGATTGCGCGGCGGGACCGCGCATCCAAACGGTTAACGTGAAACTCGCACAGCGATTCGTTCGCCCCCTCGCCCGCTTGCGGGATAACCAGCGACTTGCCCGCTAGCGGGCTTAGTCGAATGGCTAGTAGTTCCACCAGAGGGTTGGGGTGAGGGAAACGGGCATGGCGAGTTTCATTATCAGGGGTGGCTGCTCGCCATGCCCGTTAGAAGGCTTATGAGAACGAGAGGCCGCAGGTTATGACTACCATTCAATTTCTCGGCGCAACCGGAACGGTAACCGGATCGAAATACCTGATCGAGCATGGCTCACGCCGCATCCTGGTCGATTGCGGGCTGTTCCAGGGGTACAAGCCATTGCGGCTGAGAAACTGGGCGGCGTTTCCCTGTGATCCGGCTTCCGTCGAATGCGTGATCCTTACCCACGCGCATATCGATCATAGCGGCTACCTGCCGTTGCTTGCCAGGAACGGTTTTTCCGGGCCGATTTATTGCGCGGAAGCGACCCGCGATCTTTGCGGGATTCTGCTGCCGGACAGCGGTCACTTGCAGGAGGAGGAAGCGAACTATGCGAACCGTCGCGGTTTCTCCAAGCACCATCCGGCTCTGCCGCTGTATACGCGGGAGGATGCCGAACGCTGTCTGCGCCTGTTTCGTCCGCTTGCGTTCGACCGCGAAGTTCCTCTCGGCAATGGCCTCACCCTCCGTCTGCAGCCGTCCGGCCACATTCTGGGTTCCGCATTCGTCGCACTGAATACGCCACAAACATCCATTCTGTTTTCCGGCGACATCGGGCGGCCGCATGATCTGGTGATGCCCGCCCCGTCCCGCATCGAAAAGGCGGACTATCTGGTGGTCGAATCGACCTATGGCAACCGTCGCCATGACGCTGCCGACCCGCTGGTTGCGCTTGCCGGGATCATCAACCGGACGGCCGGGCGCGGAGGAGTGGTGGTGATCCCGACCTTTGCGGTGGGGCGCGCGCAGACGCTGATGTACTACATTCATTTGCTGAAGGCGAGCAAGGCGATCCCCGATTATCCGGTCTATCTGAACAGCCCGATGGCCGTCGATGCGACGCGGATTTTCCATCAGCATCGCGGCGAGCACCGCCTGACCCCGGCGCAATGCGATGCCTTGTGCGGCGCGGCGCGGATCGTGAACAGTGCCGAGGAATCGCAGCGGCTCAACCAGTCGCATGGGCCGATGATCATCCTGGCCGCGAGCGGCATGGCGACCGGCGGCCGCGTGACCCATCACCTGAAGGCATTTGCGCCGGATCCGCGCAACACCATTCTGTTTACCGGCTTTCAGGCCGGCGGGACGCGCGGCGCTAGCCTGGTGCAAGGAGCGGAGGCGATCAAGATTCACGGCGAATATGTGCCGGTGCGCGCCGAAGTGCGGATGCTGGGAAATCTTTCCGCGCATGCCGATGCCGATGAAATTCTCGGCTGGCTCAAGGGATTTACGCGGCCGCCGCGCCGCACCTTCATTACCCATGGCGAGCCGGAAGCGGCGGACGCGCTGCGCCGCCGCATTGAAGAGGAATTGCGCTGGCCATGCACCATACCCGATTATCTCGAGCGCGAGACTTTGGACGGAACAGATGATTAACAGACTCGTGAATCCAATGGCACTAACTTAAGCGTAATGATGGCAAACTCCCTCCCCTTCAAGGGGAGGGACGGTAGCTTCCCCCGCTTTTTTGGGGTGTTGGAAAGTATGTTGATCCGTGCCGCATCTGGTGTTTTTACGCTTAAGTTAGTGCCATTGGATTCAGGGGATATTTAAGGAGAAGAAGATATGACAGTTTCAGAACTCGCCAGACTTGCAGGGATAACTGCGGACACCGTGCGTCTCCGGCTTCAAGCAGGAACAATTGTATGTCTGGCGCGCCGTGGCTGCTTTCCAAAAATTGGTGGGGCTGGAGATGGTGAATCCCGTTCCCCACGGCGGCGCGGGCAACTTCCGTATCCAGGCGCACGCCGTCGCGGGCGTACATCCGGTGGCGGGCGAGGAAACCGGCTTTCAGGATTTCCTGTGGGGCTTCGGCATGCGCTACGCGATCGTCTCCGGAGTGCTGGCGGCGCGCAGCCTGCTGCAAGGCAAGGACTACGACCTGCTCTGGCGGCGCGAACTGGAAGCGCCGATGTGGAGCTCCATGGTCAACCGGGTGATCTTCGCCATGCTGGGCAATCGCGGCTACCGCTGGATACTGCGCAGAAACCAGACGCAACGCTGGGATGCGCACCGCGTCCTGCACTGGATTTATCAGCCGGGGCCGATCAAGCGCCTGCTGCTGCCTTGGGCGCGTCGCCGTTATCACTCCCAGCGCCGGGATGCGAGTTGCGACCATGTGAATTGCAGTTGCGTGTGGTGTCGCCACGGTGATCATCGGGGCGCCGGGGCCGGCAAAGCCTGTGGTGGCTGACCCGAGTAAAGGGGAAATGGAAAAAATGAGTAAATTTGTGGAAGGCACGGTGGCAGGCAAGCGGCGCTGGGCCGAGCGGTTATACTCGCTGCAGGTGGCCGCCAAAGTGGCGCCGTTCCAGGCCGGTCAGTTCACCAAGCTTGCGCTCGACATCAACGGGGAGATGGTCGGGCGCGCTTATTCCTTCATCAACGCGCCCGGCGAAACGCCCCTGGAATTCTATTTCGTCGAGGTGCCGGGTGGATTGCTCACCCCACGTCTGGCTGCGCTCGAAGCGGGAGACTCAGTTTGGGTTTCACCGCAAGCCGCTGGATTTCTAACCCTTGCCGAAGTGCCCAATGCAAAGCACTTGTGGCTGCTCTCGACCAGCACCGGTATCGCGCCGTTCCTCCCCATCCTCAAAACCGCAGAACCGTGGCAGCGCTTCGAGCGTATCGTGCTGGCGCATGGAGTACGCCATGCCGGTGAACTTGCTTACGGCGAAACCATCCGCGACTTCGCGCAACAACACGGAGGACAGTTCTGTTTCGTGCCTTTCGTCAGCCGCGAGGAAACGGATTTCGCGTTGCGCGCGCGTATCCCGGAGGCGATTGCCGATGGCCGGCTGGAATCCAGGGCCGGTGTTGTGCTTGCCCCGGAAAATTCGCAAGTGATGCTGTGCGGCAACACGGGCATGGTGCACGATACGACCGAAATATTGCTGGCGCGCGGCTTGAAGAAAAACCGGCGCAGCGATCCTGGCCACATCACGGTGGAAATCTATTGACGCGCATGGGAGGTATATTTGAAAGGCGCCGCATGGATACGTTCACAGTCGCGAGCCGGGAGTTTATCGTTAAAAATGTCGGCAATACCGGATTCGGATTGAAGTCGGAGAGAACGGGATGAACGCAGAAGCGGATATTCTGGAACAGGCAGATGCCGCCTTCGCCGAGGCATTGGCAGCGGCTTTGGATATACGTGAGCATGAAACTGGCGACCACTCCAAACGGGTGGCCTGTCATACCCTGGTGCTGGCGCGCCGTTTTATCTCGGATGCCGACAAGTTGCGGCAAATTTATTGGGGTTCCTTGCTTCACGATATAGGCAAGATCGGGATACCGGACGCAATTTTGTTGAAACAGGGGCAGCTCAATGAAGATGAGTGGAATGCGATGCGTACTCACCCCGAAAAAGGATACCGCATCGTGGTGCAAATTCCGGAAATGAAAGAAGCTGCCGAAATCGTACTCAGTCATGAGGAGCGTTTCGATGGAAGCGGCTATCCGCGGGGGCTGCGTGGTGAACAAATCTGTCTGGGGGCGAGGCTGTTTGCCGTAATAGATACCCTGGACGCAATTACTTCTGACCGGCCTTATCGCAAGGCAAACTCGTTTGAACAGGCACGTGACGAGATCGTCAGGATGAGCGGCACACAATTCGATCCGGCAGCAGTGCAGGCATTTCTGGCAGAGGAAACAACATTGCGCGAAATGGTGGACGCCAAGTGCTTACTGCCGCATGACCCGGCCATCCCGCAAACACAAAGGAGAAGAGTAGATCATGACACCCAACATTGATCCGGTATGCGGCATGACGGTGAAACCCGAGTCTCCGCATCGCTGCGAATATCGCGGCATCGAATATGGTTTTTGCAGCGCCAAGTGTCTGGCCAAGTTCCAGGCATCCCCGGCGGATTACCTTGAGCCGCGCCCGGCGCAGCCTTCTGCTGCCAAGAGCGGTGTGATGTATACCTGCCCGATGCACCCTGAAATCCGCCAGCCTGCGCCGGGAAACTGCCCGAAGTGCGGCATGGCGCTGGAGCCGGAATCCCCGCCAGCTCCGGGAGCGGTCGAATACACCTGTCCGATGCATCCCGAAGTGGTGCGCAGCGAACCGGGCAGTTGCCCGATCTGCGGTATGGCGCTGGAGCCGCGCAACGCACCGGCGGAAGACAATGCCGAATTGAACGACATGACGCGGCGCTTCTGGGTGAGCGCGGCGCTGGCCTTGCCGGTATTCGTCATCGCGATGGGAACCGATCTGCTACCGCAAGCCATGCCGGAATCAATTTCGATGGTGGCGCTGCAATGGCTGGAATTCGCGCTGGCCACCCCGGTGGTGCTGTGGGGCGGCTGGCCGATCTTCCAGCGCGGCTGGGCGTCGCTGGTCAATCGCAGCCTCAACATGTTTACCCTGATCGCGCTCGGTGTCGGCGTGGCGAATGTTCCCGCCCGCCATGCACAGCATGATGGGCACGGTGCCGGTGTATTTCGAGGCGGCGGCGGTGATCATGGCGCTGGTGCTGCTCGGACAGGTGATGGAATTGCGCGCGCGCAGCCAGACCAGTGCGGCGATCAAGCTGCTGCTGGGCCTGGCGCCGAAGACTGCGCGCATCGTGCGTGATGATGGAAAAGAAGAGGACATCCCGCTGGAGAAAGTGCGGCCGGGCGATGTGCTGCGCGTGCGCCCCGGCGAGAAGGTGCCGGTGGACGGCGTGGTGCTGGAAGGTGCGAGCGCACTGGATGAATCCATGGTGACCGGCGAATCCATCCCGGTGGAAAAAACTGCGGGTGCGCGCCTGATCGGCGCGACGGTGAACGGCACCGGCAGTTTATTGATGCGCGCCGAGCGCGTCGGCGCCGATACGCTGCTCGCGCAGATCGTGCATATGGTGAGCGAGGCGCAGCGTTCGCGCGCGCCGATCCAGCGGCTGGCCGATGTCGTTGCCGGTTATTTCGTGCCGGTGGTGGTTCTGGCCGCACTCGCCACGCTGGCGGTGTGGGGCATCTGGGGACCGGAGCCGCGCTTGGCGCACGCCATCGTCAACGCGGTGGCGGTGCTGATCATCGCCTGCCCGTGCGCGCTGGGGCTGGCCACGCCGATGTCCATCATGGTCGGCACCGGGCGCGGCGCGACACTCGGCGTGCTGATCAAGAATGCCGAGGCGCTGGAAACCATGGAGAAGGTCAACACGCTGGTGGTGGACAAGACCGGCACGCTGACCGAGGGCAAACCGAAACTGACCTCGGTCATTCCGCTCGCCGGATTCGATGCCGACGAAGTGCTGCGGCTGGGCGCCAGCCTGGAGCGCGCCAGCGAACATCCGCTGGCGGCGGCCATCGTGAACGGCGCGCAGGAAAGAAAGTTGGCACTCGTCACAGTCGGCGATTTCCGTTCCTTCACCGGCAAGGGTGTGGCGGGAACCGTCGAGGGCAGGGCGGTCGTGCTGGGCAACCTCAAATTGTTCGAGGAGTTGAGCATCGGAGCGGGCGAATTGCCCGCACGCGCCGAGGCGCTGCGTAGCGACGGCCAGACGGTGATGCTACTGGCGATCGACGGCAAGGCGGCGGGATTGATCGGCGTGGCCGATCCGGTCAAGGCGTCCACGCCGGACGCGATCCGCGCGCTGCATGAAGAGGGTGTACAGGTCATCATGCTGACCGGAGACAACCGCATCACGGCGGAGGCTGTGGCGCGCAAACTGGGCATAGACCGCATCGAGGCGGAAGTGCTGCCTGAGCAGAAGGCCAGCATTGTCAAACAACTACAGGCAGAGGGCCGCATCGTGGCGATGGCGGGCGACGGCATCAACGACGCACCGGCGCTGGCGCAGGCGCAGGTCGGCATCGCCATGGGCACCGGCACCGACGTGGCGATGGAAAGCGCGGGCGTCACGCTGATCAAGGGCGACCTCACCGGTATCGTGCGCGCCGTGCGCCTGTCCCGCGCCACCATGCGCAATATCCGCCAGAACCTGTTCTTCGCGTTCATCTACAACGTGCTCGGCATCCCGATTGCGGCGGGCGTGCTATATCCGGTTTTCGGTTTATTGCTCTCGCCGATTATTGCCGCCGCTGCGATGAGCTTCAGTTCGGTGTCGGTGATTACGAATGCGCTGCGGCTGAACCGCGTGAAGATGTGAAAAGCGGTTTTGGCAAGCGGCAGTTTTTTCCTGCAAGGAGGGTGTAATGGAACATGCCGAACATGCCGGGCACGATTCAAATCGTGCTCCACGGGGATACAACTGGATTCTCGTTGCTTTTCTGGCGATTGCCGCATTCTTTCTGCTCACCGAACACCGTGCCCACCTGTTCGGTGCGTTGCCGTTTCTGTTGCTGCTCGCCTGCCCGCTGATGCATCTGTTCATGCACCATGGACATGGCAACCATGACCAGCACACACATCATCATAAGCCATCGAAAGGGGAGTCAAAATGAATGCGGATGCTCCCGCTTATGGCCTGTGGTCGCTGGTGATTATCAGCTCGTTATTCTTTATCCTGTTTGCCTTCAGTTTTTTCAAGCCGCGCTCAAGCCGCGACTGGCGCACGTTCGGCCTTTACTCGGCTTTTATCATGGCGTTGTTCACCGAGATGTATGGCTTCCCGCTGACGATTTACTTTCTTTCCGGCTGGCTGACGGAAACATTTCCAGGCGTGAATTGGCTGTCGCATGATGCCGGGCATTTATTGGAGATGATGTTCGGCTGGCGCGCCAACCCCCATTTCGGGCCATTTCATATATTCAGCATGATCTTCATCGTTGGTGGCTTCTGGCTGTTGGCTTCTTCATGGCCTGTGCTTTACCAGGCAGTGCAGCGAAACGAGCTGGCGACCACCGGGCCATATGCGCGCATCCGCCATCCGCAATATGTGGCCTTTGTGCTGGTGATGTTTGGCTTCCTGCTGCAATGGCCGACGATCATCACGCTACTGATGTTCCCGATTCTGGTCTGGATTTATGCGCGCCTGGCGCATACCGAGGAGCGGGATGTCGAGGCCCGCTTTGGTGAGCAGTGGCGCGAGTATGCTGCCCGCACCCCGAGATTTATTCCGCAACGCGCCCAAGATGTTTCATGAGCAAGAAAATTATTCTCGAATCAACCATTACATGCCCGGAGTGCGGGCATAAACAAACGGAAACAATGCCAACGGATACTTGCCAGTGGTTCTACGAATGCAAAGCATGTGGTGTGTTGCTCAAACCAAAGAGAGGGGATTGTTGTGTTTTCTGTTCTTATGGCACAGTCCCTTGCCCGCCCATTCAGCAAAGAGGTGGATCATGTTGTTCGTCGTAGCTGTCACGGAATTATTTCTTGAACACTCTCGTTCCGGATCGCAGGGTGGTGGTGTGAAATGATCCCGGGTGGTGACAAATATATCTGGTTGATTTGGGCGCTCGCCTTCCTCATTCCATGGGGATTGCTGTATGTGGCCTTTCCCGGCCAGCGCCGTGTGATGTGGTGGAGCAGTTCGCTGACCGCGCTATTCGGATTGACCGAACCGATTTTTGTGCCGGAGTATTGGAACCCGCCCGGTTTGTTCGATCTGGCACAGCGCACCGGTTTCGATATTGAAAGCCTGGTTTTTTGTTTTGGTATCGGCGGAGTAGGGGCGGTGCTTTACAACGCATTGACCAGAAAACACCTGGTGCCGATGAACCATCAGGAGCGTAGCAGCCCGCGTCATCGCTTCCACCGTGTGGCATTAGGTATGCCATTTGTGGTGTTCGCCGCGCTGTATTTTCTGCCCTGGAATCCAATCTATCCGGGGATAGCCGCACTGCTTGCCGGTGGGGTGTCCTGTGTGCTGTGCCGCCCCGACCTGGCCAGGAAAACCTTGATCGGCGGTGCGCTGTTTGCCGGGTTCTACCTGATTTTTCTAATTGCGCTGGAAATAATGGCTCCCGGCTATATCGCACGGGTGTGGAATCTTCCGGCGCTCAGCGGTGTGATGATTGGCGCTTTTCCAATCGAAGAGATATTGTTTGGCTTTGGCGTCGGGGCGTATTGGTCAGGGGTGTACGAGCATCTTGCCTGGCATCGCAGTAATTGATGAATGGTTTGCCGCACAGAGTTGTTCCAGCAACACATCCGAGGTGCATGGGTGTTTTTCTTTAATCTGAAAGGAGATGGTCATGAAAAAGTTACTGATTAGCCATATAGTTGCGGGACTGTTAATGGGTACGCCAATGGCTTATGCCGATGATGCACATCATCCCGAGCAGGGCGGTACGCCCGCGAGCGCACCTGACAAAGCCATGAGCAGCAGCGTTGCTGATGCGCAGATGGCCAAGGCACAGGAGCGCATGAAACAGGCGCAGGCGCTGATGGCCAGGCTGCGTGAGTCCAAAGACCCCGCTGAGCGTAAGAGGCTTATGCAAGAGCATATGCAGGCCATGCGTGACACCATGGGCATGATGCGCGGCATGAGGATGGGCATGATGGGCGGCGGCCAGGGTATGGGCATGATGGGTGGTGGCCAGGGAATGGGCATGATGGGCGGTGGTCAGGGCATGGGTACGATGGGCAGTGGCCAAGGTAAGGGGCCGGCTAAAACCGGCGGCATGATGCCGATGCATCAGATGATGGAAGATCGCATGGAGATGATGCAGATGATGATGGAACAGATGTTCGAGCGGCAGGAAATGCTCATGCAGGATGGTAAATAACCAACCCCTTCCTGGCGCAGCAGATGCGCCAGGACTTTCCGGAAAATCATGCGGGAGGCATGCCATGAGTGAAATAGTCACACTTTATCAACAACCGTGTATGGAAAGGAGAACGAAATGTGGGGATATATGGATGGCTATGGTTGGGGTGGCATGGGGTTGGGGATACTGCTGTTCTGGGGGCTGCTGATTGCCGGTATTGTGGCGCTGGTGAAATGCTCCTGGGGTTCCAACACTTACGAGAAACGGGAGAGGGAAAAATCCGCGCTCGACATACTGAAAGAACGCTATGCACGAGGCGAGATCGAGCGCGAGGAATTCGAGCAGAAAAAGCGCGACCTGGGAGAGTGATTCGGGTTGCGCGCGTACCGAATGAATTATGGGCATCGCCAGGAAGGAGGATGGTATGTCTGATCAACATGAAACACAGCACATTTGTCAGTGGTTCTACGAATGCAAAGCGTGTGGTGTTTTGCTCAAGCCAAAGAATTTTTATGGTACAACCCCTTGTCCGCCCATTCAGCAAGGAGGCGGGTTGGAATTTACGGCGTATTGAATCACATTAAAGGAGAGAGTCATCATGAGCGAAATAGTCAAAGATCCGGTCTGTCACATGGATGTTGCATCTACCTCATTTGCCACGGAATACGCGGGCATTCATTATTCATTTTGTTCGGCGCAGTGCAAGGAGCGATTTCTGGCGAGCCCGCATTTATACGTTGGATTTCCCGGGAATCCAGCGCCCGCGCAGGAGGGGAAAGAAGTCATCAAGCGCCATCGCCTTTTGCTATCGGCGCCGCTCGATGCGATACAGGCCGAACAGGTAAAGCAGGCATTGATCGAGATGATGGGAATACATGAGGTTTACATTGAGGGGGATAAAATCGAAATCCAGTATGACCTCCTGCAAGCGACAGCCGAGCAGATTGCGGACAAATTGGCATCGATAGGAGCCGATCTCGGAGGCGGATGGGTGGATCGTCTCAAATTGGCGCTTATCAATAATCTGGAAGAAATCGAGATTAGCAGCCTTCAGGTGGATGACAGAATACATTACCCGCTAACGAACGGGAACGCACTTGATTGACGGCTTGCCGTTTCCGGCAATGCAAAATTCCGGCAATGCAAAAGTTGCGCTTCAAGGTTGAATCAGCGAAAATTAAAAATAGGTTTTGATCAACATCCTTGGTCAACCGCTGTATCAAGCCGTACAGGCGGTCAGCCTGCAACATTTTACCTCGCTCATCTGGCATAGCCGCTTCATACAAATCATGACAATTTCAGAACAGTGGCGTACCTTTACCGCCGCACCCCACCGCGTCATGTTCCTGGGAGGCGCGCTGCAATCCATCGCCGTGATGTTGTGGCTGCTCGTGGAAATGGCGACACGCTATGGCGTAGCCGGTCGCCCCGTGGACTGGCCTGTTGCATCCAGTGCCGTGCACAGTTACCTGATGATCTACGGCCTGTTTCCGTTTTTCATTTTCGGTTTCCTGATGACCACTTTCCCGCGCTGGATGAACGGCAAGGAAATCCCGGCGCGGCGTTATGTACCCGCCTTTGTGCTGCTGATGCTGGGGGCTGCCGGGTTTTATGCCGGATTGCTGACGGGCCGCATCGTGCTGCTGGCTGCTGTTTTCGCCACGCTGGCCGGCTGGGGCGTGGCACTGTACGCGCTATTGCGCGTGTTGCTCGATGCGCAGCATCCTGACAAGCGCCACCCGCAAATCATTTTCATCGCGCTAAGCATGGGCTGGTGCAGCCTGGTTGCCTATCTTGTCTGGCTAGGGAGCGATAACATGGCCTGGCTGCGCTTCGCCATACAAGGCGGGCTGTGGTTTTTCCTGCTGCCGGTATTCGCCAGCGTCGCGCACCGCATGATCCCCTTCTTCACCAGCACCGCGCTGCCGCAGCATCTCGTGACGCGCCCGCTCTGGGCATGGTGGACCATGCTGGCGGCCAGCGTGATGCACGGCCTGCTACAGCTCGCCGATGCCGCCGCCTGGCTATGGTTATGTGACGCGCCGCTGGCGGCTGCGGCCTTGTATTTGACCTATGTCTGGGGGCTGCGCCGCAGCCTGAGCATCCCGATGCTCGGCGTGCTGCATATCGGCTTTGCGTGGCTGGGCATTGCCATGCTGCTGTTCGCCGTGCAAAGTTTCGCGTCATTCCTCAGCCACGGCCAGATGTTCATCTGGGGGCTTGCGCCGCTGCACGCGCTGACCATCGGTTGTTTTGCGACGCTGCTGATCGGCATGGGCACACGCGTCACGCTGGGGCATTCCGGCCTGCCGATGCGGGCGGATACCAAGGTCAAGCTGATGTTTGCCGGAATGCAGCTTGCCGCATTGCTGCGCGTGCTGGCGGACATGCTTCCGATGCAGGCCATGCATTGGCTGTATATTGCCGCGGCTGCGGCCTGGCTGGCGTGCTTTGTGCCGTGGGCGTCGCGCTACCTGCCGTTCTGTTGGCGGCCGCGTGCGGATGGTAAGGCCGGTTAGCATTTTGCCAAGCAACAATCCGCGCTGCAGTTAAGATTTCTTACTCGGGCAGCGCCAATCCACTTTACAAGAATCGCCAAGAGACTCACATGGTTGCAGTATTGAAACTCCAGGAAAAAATCACCGGCCTGCTGGTGTTCTATTTCCTCATTGCCTTGGTCGCCATCAGTTCGACGCTGTATGTGTCCTGGCGGCTGGAAGGCGGCGCCGCGGCGATTAACGATGCCGGCAGCGAGCGCATGCGTTCGTATCATATCGCTTTCCTGCTTGCCCAGCAGGTGCAGCAACCTTCTGTCGAGTTGCGGCGCGATATCGAAGCGAAGGTCGCGCAATTCGAGAAAGTCCTGTCCGATCTTGACCGCGGTGATCCGCGGCGGCCGCTTTCGCTGCCCAAGGACAAGGAGGTGCGTGCCCAGATGAGCAAATTGCACCAACTCTGGCAGGACGATATCAGGCCCCGCATCCAGCGCATACTCGACACCCCACAACGGTCGGAACAGGAAAGAATGATGGCGGAGTACCGGCCCGTCGTGGAAAGTTTCGTCGGCAACGTAAACGGCCTGGTAGAGATGGTGGAAACCAGCAATGCCCGCGCCACCATGCTGCTGCGTTCCTTCCAGATCGGGCTGGTGAGCCTGGCGTTTATCGGCACGGTGTTGCTGATGAGCCTGTTTTCGCTGATGGTGGTGCGCCCTGTCAACCGCTTGCGGGAGGGTATTCAGCGCATGGGCAAGGCGGATTTCAGTGTGCGTCTGCAGTTCACCAAGCGGGACGAATTCGGCGAACTGGCCGAGGGATTCAACCAGATGGCCGACAAGTTGCAGGATCTTTACGCCACGCTGGAACAGCGGGTGGAAGAGAAATCCCGCAGCGTTGAGATGAAGAACCGCGAACTCGCGGCGCTCTACGATGTGGCGGCATTCCTTAATTCCTCGACCGCAACGGAACCCCTGTGCGGTATCGTGCTGGATAAGCTGTCTGCCCTGATCGGCGCGCGCGACGGCGTGGTTCGCCTGGTCGACGACAAGGGAGAGCAAATGCAAATCGTCGCCTCACGCGGAGTCTCAAAAACATTCCTTGCCGAGGAGCGTTGTATCGCCGTCGGTAACTGTCTGTGTGGCGAGGTGGCGCGGGATGGCATTGCGGTCAGTTCGGATTTTTCCTCTATATCGCAGCCGATGCTGATGCATGCTTGCAAACAGGATGGTTTTCAGGCGGTGGTGGCGGTTCCGATCCGCTCCAAGCAGCGGGTGATGGGCATGCTCAACCTGTTCTTCGACACCCCGCGCATCTTGCCGCCGTCGGAAATCCGTCTGCTGGAGTCGGTGGGGCAACATCTCGGCATCGCCATTGAAAACCAGCGGCTCGTCGCGCGTGAAAAGGAAATGGCGGTATCGGAGGAACGCAACCTGCTGGCGCAGGAACTGCACGACAGTATCGCCCAGTCGCTCGCCTTCCTGAATATCCAGGTACAGCTGTTGCGCAACGATCTGCAACAGGGACAGACAACCACCGCATTGCAGGGTCTGGAGCAGATACGCGAAGGGGTGCAGGAATGCTATGACGATGTGCGCGAGTTGCTGGTGCATTTCCGCACCCGCGTCGGCAACGCGGATCTGGAAACTGCCGTGCGCAGCGCGCTGGAAAAATTCGAGGGGCAAACCGGTATTGGTACTGTCTTCTCGCATCGCGGGACGGTGCCCGACCTGCCGCCGGAGCATGTGTTGCAGGCGATGCACATCGTGCAGGAATCGCTTTCCAATGTACGCAAACATGCCAAGGCAAGCCGCGTTGACGTGGAGCTCGTCTGTGACGGAGAATGCGCGCTCTATATCAATGACAACGGCATCGGCTTCGATTCCGCACATGATGCCGGCGATACTCATGTGGGGTTGAGCATCATGCGCGAGCGGGCGCACCGCATCGGCGCCGAGTTGGTGCTGGAATCGGAACCCGGGCAGGGCACGCGGGTGCGCCTTGTCCTGCCGCACAGGAGAAACTCTGAAGTATGAAACCGATACGCATTTTGATCGTTGACGACCACACGCTGCTGCGCAGCGG
>Ga0209319_1001585_pt1 | contig 17678 bp, 9 predicted proteins | sample RifGroE2_FD_184000 | JGI IMG/M metagenome (GOLD analysis project Ga0209319, IMG submission 184000) | Groundwater microbial communities from Rifle, Colorado - Groundwater E2 (SPAdes) (version 2) | ecosystem: Environmental > Aquatic > Deep subsurface > Groundwater | place: Rifle, Colorado, United...
CCGCCTGATCTATGCAGCTATTGTAAAAAAATCCGCGCCCAGTGTAAATGATTTTTTATTGCAGGATAGTCATTGACATCTATTTTGTGTGTTGATTTGTAGCCGTTATGTATATTTATTAACCACAAGTCTGCGTATTCTATTAAATACCTTTTAATATCTCGTCCTCTTAATACTGGCACTAAAATTTCGGCACTTTTGGAATCTTCTTTTATTAGGTTTTCTTTTGTTGTTTTATCTATTACAAATGCTTCATTAAACCCTGTTTTTATGCCATAATTTATGCTTATATTCCATTCTTTTAAAGGTTTTCCTATTCTCTCTATTTTTGTCTTTATCCCTTGCTCAAAATCATTGCCTATTATCCATATCTCATCTCCCTTTGGATTAATTTTGTTTTTTTTATATTCAAATAAAGAAAAATCATTAATACGTTTCTCTTTGCTTAGATCAATAGCGCTAAATGGTTTTTCTATTTTTTCTATTTTATTATTAAACAATAATATGTTTGAATCTACAGTTGCACCCTCAAATACTCCTGCTCCTAAATTTATTAACATATATGGACTTGTGTTTGATGTTATATATTGCCGTAATGCTTTACCGTAATTTGCTCTCATCCATTTATTTGATGTAATAAAACCAAGGAGTCCATTTTGTTTTAGGATTTTTCGTCCTAATTCATAAAATAAACAATATAAATCAGTAGTTTTTTCATAGGTTACATATTCTAGTTTTCGCAAGTCTTTAGATAATTGTTTTAATGATTGTAATTGCACATATGGAGGATTTCCAATTACTATGTCAAAGCCATGTTTATTATGAGTTTTATTATTTAAGCCATAATGAGAGATAGGTTCACATAGTTCATCTTTATAGTCATAATCTCCTTGGTCTGGATAATTTAGAACGCCTGAAGCAATTATATCTTTATCTATAGCATAATTTTTATGTTTCTCTGCATATTTGAATGAATTAAACACTTGAGGAAACTCTATTTTCCAGTTGAATGCTTTTTCTCCAGCAACAAGTGGGTCATCAATTAGAGAGTTTCCACATTTTATATTATTGCTAAGATCGTTTAGTTTTCTTTTTGGTTGTGCTGTGCGAAGCCATAATGAAAGTTTTGCTATTTCAACACTTTCTTCATTGATGTCAACCCCAAATAGATTGTTTTCTAATATACTGTTTTCAATATCGTTAAATACAATTGATTCACCAAGTAACTTTGCTTGTAACTCATCCATGTAATGATGTTCGGCAATTAGAAAATCTAAAGCTTGGTTTAGAAAAGCACCAGAGCCACAGGCAGGATCACATATAGTTATTTGTAATAGCCAATCTCTGTAGGTATTAAGTTTGTCTAGTAGTAATTGTGTAATATTCTTTTTCCTTTTTTTATTGGTTATATATTCTTGTTCATTTATCTGTAGTTCTATTTTTTTTTCATTGCAAAGTTTTCCTACTGTGTTGTCAACAATGTATTTTGTGATATATTTAGGAGTATAGAAAACTCCGTCTTTCTTGCGTTTAGATTTTGTTTTATCAATAGATTGTCCTTCTATTTGTGCTTTTATTTCATCTAATTCATTAAGAGAATTTTCGAATATATGCCCAAGAATATTAACATCTATTTCGCTATTAAAATCATATTCAGATAATTTAAGAGTATGCTTATAAAGCAAATCATCATCAATCTTTACGCTATCTAAAATTACATCTTCTTTAAATAATCCACCATTATATGCATACACTACATATCTTTTGCTTTCACCAGTGTTAAGGTATCCAAAATATTGCTTAAACCTATCATACAATGGCACATATGCATCCCTCTCTTGCAAATCTTTCCAATCACTAAGAATTAATCTTACAGAGTTAGGAGGCAATAAAGCTCTATCTTCAGCAAAAAATAAGAACAAGAATCGATCAAGCAGTTTTTGTGATTTATTGAACAGAGTTAAAGTGTTGTATTGAGTGTTTAAACTTATTAAATTTTGATATAGTTCTCTTTTAAAGAGAGAATAGTCATTGTAAAGTTTTTTTGTTACAATATCCTCTTGGCTAAGTGATTCTATTTTTATTTTACGAGGAACATCATTCTTTATACTATCGTAAGATAAACACAAATAAAGTAATTGAAATTCAGTTTCAGAGATTTTAAATAAGTTAAATTCTATGTGCTCAGTGGCATTTTCGATATATATCCGTAGCTTCTCAAAATTGGAAGTTATAATATAAACACATTCAGGCTGGTTGTTTTTATATCCAAAAGCCTGTTCTTCAACCTTGTTCAAATCAGTAGCATCAGTACCTTTAAGCTCAATTACAGCAATTACTTTTTCGTTTATAATTATTGCTCCATCTGCTTTCTTGCTATCTTTAACGTTTTTATATTCAGTTGTAATATTGAAATTTGGTGTTGGATTTTTAATATATCCAAGAATATTTACAAAAAGGTCATTAAAAAAACCTTCTTGATATTGCTCTTCTTTGCTATTGCGAATATTTTCTTGTACTATGGGATTAAAAAAATGGTCTTTAAATTTTGTATAAGCAATACTTAATTTTTGTTTATCCAAAGATTTTAAATATTTGCTTATTACTGTATTTTGAAAAAGCCCCATTAGTTGAATTATTTTTAGACAATTATTATATGCAAATTTAGTATTTTTTTTAATTTATAAAAAAAAAGATATTAAATAAATTAACCCAAATTGTCAATTAGATAAATACCATAAACATTTTTGAAATTTAATAATGAGGAGCATCAGAAAAAACATAATAGATTGTCTCGTCCTAAAATAGGTTCACACATAAAAATAGAATTATTATATAAAATATACCCATATAAATTAGGGCAAGGGCTTTTCAAATATCATGGAACGCGGATAACACGGATGCTAACGCAACGCGGATTTACACGGATTTTTCTTAAGATACCGTCTCTTTGAGGCTTTAATATGGAAGGTTATGTTTATGTCCACAAGATTACGCACATAGCTACTAAGATATTGCCTCTTTGAGGCTTTAATGGGAAATAAAGATACTCTAAACGATTATATAAGATTGATTACCAATTAACTACATAAATAATTGATTATCAGCGCGAAAATTCTATTACTGTACATGAAAGGTACATGAAAGGTACTATAACAGTACATAAAAGGTACTACAAAGGTATTCAATCCTAAAATAGGTTTACAAAAAAAATAGAATTATATGTTTTCATTCATTTGCAGATTGCATTTATTGTCAGCATTTTACTAAAAAATGGGGTTGGGGTAACTTTGGGGTGAAGTAAAGGCGAAGTAAAGGCGAAGTAATAGCATATAACGCAATGAAAATTAGCAAGTTAAGTGTTTTTATGTAATTGATTGATTTATAGTATTTTGACAACTAGTGATGGTGTGGAGAAATATTTACATTTATCTTATTATAAAATATGATTACACGAAAAATTAGAATTATAAAAAAAGGCAGTAAACTTATTTCAGGATTATTTAAATTAAACCCATATTCGTTATTAGAAAAAACATAATTGATAATTAATAGCGTCTCATGTTATTCGATCACCCTGATGTTAGAATGGATTTTAGTGTTGCCATTTCAGGGATTGAATTTGAGAAATGCATGCTTGCCATGAGCTTTGTAGCTGATTACTATAGTATTGCTGAATTAGAGCGATTAACGTGGGTTTTGTTATTATCAAAAAAATCCTAATGACTAATTTGGATTAAATATAGCTATTCGATTTATTATTAAATATTTTAAAATTATAATAATTAAACACTTTCAAGTGGGTAATAAAATAAAGATTATGGATTAGGAGTATTGTATAAAAATAAAAAATAGGATTAGTTTATCTTAAATATTCTTAATTTTGTAAATAAATGTATTTCTAATTAAAATAAAAAAAGGATGAAAAATATATTAGTAAGCGGTAGCAATGGACAGTTAGGTAGTGAGCTTAGAGAGCTTTGTAATTTTTATGATAGCTTTAACTTTTATTTTACAGATATAGAAGATTTAGATATTTCAGATAAGCATCAATTAGATTTTTATGTAAAGTCAAATAAAATAGATTATTTTATAAATTGTGCAGCTTATACAGCTGTGGATAAAGCAGAAACGGATATAACAAATGCATTTTCAATAAATGCAGATTCGTTAAAATACATATCAGAAGTTTGTATTGCGAATAAAGTATTTCTCATTCATATTTCCACGGATTACGTTTTTGATGGGTCAAAAAACACGCCTTATAATGAAGAAGACGCCGTATGCCCTATCTCCGAATATGGCAAATCAAAATTACAAGGAGAAGAGTATGTAAAAGCGTCTGGAGTTAAGGCTTTAATTATCAGGACCTCTTGGTTATATTCATCTTATGGGCATAATTTTGTAAAAACCATATTAAAACTATCAAAAGAGCGAGATAGTTTAACCGTTGTTTTTGACCAAACAGGAAGTCTTACTTATGCGAAAGATTTGGCTATAGCAATACTAGATTTGATAAATGACAATAAGTTGGAAGCGGTATCATTTGATATAGTAAATTATTCAAATGAAGGAGTTAGTAGTTGGTATGATGTTGCATTTGAGATTGCAAATTTAAGTGGGAGTAAATGTATAATCAACCCAATAGAGACACATGAATATCCCAATGCAGTCGCAAAACGCCCTACATATAGTGTTCTAAACAAAAGAAAGATAAAAAATAATTATGGTATTATTATACCACACTGGAGTGTTAGCTTAAAAGCATGTTTAGATAAACTGTTAGGTTTATACTAAAAATATTATTTTAAAATTGAACTCCTTATTATGAAAAAACACGAAGAATTGGAAAAAGACTTAAGAAGAAAAACTAATGATTATGCAAAATACTCTTCGCTTGCATTTCAAATGGGATTTACAATAATAATAATTACTTTTGCAGGATATGGATTAGATTTGTTGTTAAAAAATGAGTTTAAAATTTTCACTATTATATTTTGCAGTAAAAGACTTGTTGAATAACAAATAAAATATTACACCATGAAACTAGATTCGAGTTATATTAAGCAATTTCTGTTTTATTCATTGTTTGGCGTTTTCATTTTAATATTACTTCCATATTTTATAGGGGTTCAATTTAAAAATTTTGTATCAATGACTTATTTATTTTTTGTCATCACGTCATATATCTTTCACCTTATTTTTGAGAAAGTAAATAATAATAAGTCGGGAGGATTTATTATGCTTTATTTGGCAACAACAATGGGCAAGATGTTATTTTATGTGACCTGTTTGATTTTATATGTATTTGTAATAGAGAGGGTTAATGCGAAGGAATTTATTGTTTATTTTTTTGTTTTCTATATGTATTTTTACGTTTTTGAGTTTAGATTTATGGCTAAGTCAAATAGGGATAATTTAAAGTAAAGATATTATGTTTTTTTTTATTTCAAAGATATTAGGATTTTTGTTTCAACCGATTGTATGGGTTATAAGTGTGTTTTTAGTATCGTTTTTTATTAGGAATAAGATAATAAGTAAATATTTGTGCATTTTATCGTTTGCAATGCTTTTATTTTTCTCAAACAACTTTGTTTTTGATGAGTTTATGAGGTCTTGGGAAATGAAGATGGTAAACATAAATGGAAAGAATTACGATGTAGGAGTTTTATTAGGAGGAGGGATAGTTACTTATGACAAAGCATTTGATCGTTATATATTTAGAAAAAACACGGATCGTTTGTGGCAAACAATAGAATTATATAAAACAGGTATCATAAAAAAGATGCTTATATCTGGAGGTCCGGGAAGTTTATCGTACAGGAATTATAATGAAGCAGATTTAATAAAGAAATATCTTTTAAGAATAGGTATTGATTCGGCGGATATAATTGTAGACAATAAGTCGGATAATACTTATCAAAATGCTTTTTATTGTGCAAAAATAATAAAAGAAGTTTTTCCAAATGGCAAATATTTGCTAATAACGTCGTCATATCATATGAGACGCTCGAATGCATGCTTTGCAAAACAAGGCATTGTTGCTGATTTGTATCCAGTGGATAAGTATGCAGGGGACGTTAGAAATATGAATTTAGAGCATATAATTGTGCCCAATATTATAACCTTTTCGAATTGGTCCTTATTGTTTCACGAATGGATTGGTTATGTTGTTTATTTATTTTCTGGTTATTTATAGATATTTAGACTATAACGCCTTACGGTGTTGTGTCATTATAGAATGAATAATTAAACATTATTTTATTCTTATAACATCATAAAACTGGTTATGAACAATCATTTTTTTGGTTTTTATTTGATTTTGTGATTGCAATAAAAAATAGTGTACATTTGAAAAATTTTAAGCACAAAAGGCAACTAAATTAGAGATTTAATTTAGAGTGAATTAAACGTTTTTATAATATGAATAGAGTACATTTTATTGCAATAGGTGGGAGTGCAATGCATAATTTAGCTATTGATTTGTATAACCAAGGTTATGATGTAAGTGGTTCGGATGATGAAATCTTTGAACCCGCATTAAGTAAGTTAAAAAAATATGATTTATTGCCAGAAAGTATAGGTTGGCATCCAGAAATAATCAATGATAAAATAAATTTCATAATACTAGGGATGCATGCAAAAGCTGATAACCCAGAACTTTTAAAGGCAAAGGAGTTAGGTTTACAAATTTATTCTTATCCTGATTTTTTATATAAACATTCGGAAAACAAGCTAAGAGTAGTTATAGGAGGAAGTCATGGGAAGACCTCAATAACATCAATGATAATGCATGTGTTAAAGTATATCAATATAGATTTTGATTATATGGTTGGGTCAAAAATAGATGGTTTTGACACGATGGTTCGCCTCACAAAAGATTCAAACGTTATAATTATCGAAGGAGATGAATATCTAGCATCTCCATTAGATCCTCGACCTAAATTTCATATATATAAACCACATATAGCTCTTATCAGCGGAATAGAGTGGGATCATATTAATGTGTTTCCGACATTTGATAATTACAAGCAACAGTTTTCAAAATTTATTGATTTAATAGAACAGAATGGCACCCTTATTTATACAGCTGATGATTCTAATGTTATAGACGTAGTAAATACATCAAGAAACAATATAAAAAAACTTGCATATAAAGCTATAGATTTTGAGATAAAAGATGGTATTACGTATATAGAAACACCTATAGGAAAGCAGGAAGTTTATGTATTTGGCTTGCACAATATGAAAAACATAGCAGGAGCTCATTTAATATGTAAAGAACTAGGCGTTGATGATATGCAGTTTTTTGAAGCAATACAAACATTTAAAGGCTCATCTAAACGCCTTGAGCTTATTTATAAAGGAGCTTCGGTAAATATTTATAAAGATTTTGCTCATTCTCCATCAAAACTGAAAGCAACTATTGATGCTGTTAAAGCACAGTTTCCAGAGAGACAACTTATTGCTTTTATGGAACTTCATACATACAGCAGTTTAAATAAAGATTTTCTTCCAGAGTATTCAAATGCGATGGATAAAGCAGATGTTCCAATAGTTTTCTATAACAATCATGCTTTGGAATTAAAAAGGATGCCCCCACTTGATAAAGAGTATGTAAAGAAATGTTTTAAGAATAATGATTTAAAAGTATTTGATAATTTATCTGAATTTAATGAATTTCTTAACAATGTTACATGGGAAAAAACAAACCTTTTACTTATGAGCTCAGGAAACTTTGGGAACTTAAATATTGCTAATCTAATACATTTAATAGAAAGCAAATAATTTTTTGTTTTTTAAAATTTAGTTTTTATCTTTGTAGAAAGAATACTTATACTTTAATTTTAAAAATTAAATTTTATGAAGAAATTATTTACCATTTCATTTATGATGATGCTAATGGCATACTCTGCTGTTATGTATTCACAATGTATTTCTCCTGACCAAAGTGGTTATTTCATGGGAGCGGAAGCTGTAGAAGATCAGACAGGTTGGGCTGTAGATGATCTTAATGGAGACAGTTATTATTGGATGCTTTACCCTAATGATATACCTGAGTTAGCCAAAAGTGGGCAACGATTTTTTTATTCAAATAGTACATACTACACTGGTTTACCTGCTGAAGATATTCTTTATTCCCCTTGTTTTCAACTTGATTCAGGAAAAGCTTATGAATTATCATATTGGTATAGAGTTGAAAGCTCAACGAACGAAAATCTTGCAATATTTTTAATGTCTGATCAAAATATAGACTCCATAATTTTCGTTTTTGCTGATCATAATGGAATAAATAATGAAGTATATATGAATGATGTATTTAAATTCACAATAAATACAACAGCAAATTATAATATAGGGTTTTATTATTATAGTGATATTAATAGTAGTGGTGTTCTAATGGATGATTTTAGTTTCAAGCAAATATGTATAGATACAGCTAAAGCTGGAGAAGATAAGATTATATGCGAAGGAGACAGTGTAGCTCTTACAGCAGAAGGAACTGGTACTTTTAGTTGGAGCTCTGGTCAAACTGGGAAAACAATATATGTAAGTCCTACTATAACAACTGAATATTTACTTACTTATACAGCTGATGCTAGTGGTTGCTCAGCAACAGATAATGTTATTGTTACAGTAAACCAATTACCAACAGCAGATATTGCTATATTAGGGAATTCGACAATATGTGCAGGCGATACAACAACATCTCTTGAGTTAACATTTACAGGAGTTGGACCATGGACATTCATTGGTAGTGATGGACCTGGAGATAGTGCTGTTTTTTCAGGCATTGATACTTCTGTTATAACTGTTCCAGTCAGCTCATACGAAACTAAAACATACACAATCCTATATTTAATAGATGAAACTACAGGATGTGCAGATAGTATAAATAAGAGTGCAACAATTACAGTAAACCAATCCCCATTAATTTCTGTTTCAGATATTAGTATTTGTAGAAATGAAAATATATATTTAACAAGTCCAGAGCTTCCATTGACTTGTGAAGTAAGTTCTAGTGATTATAATTACGAATGGATTAGTGAAGTTTCTTTAAATGGAGCACTTCAAAAGAGTCCAGGTTCTTATTATTCTGATTATACAAATGAAGTATTTACTGTTCTTTATCCAGATTCTACATATACATTAAGTGGAAAAGTCTTTACTGATTCTGATTCTGACGAATTTGGAATAGCATATATTGATTGGAATGGAAACGGGATGTTTGATATTAATGAAGAAGTTGAATTGTTTAATGGGATAGGAAATGGCTCAGAAATGGAATTTTCCACAACGATAACAGTTCCTTCTGATGCAAAAATAGGAGTTGTAAGATTAAGAGTAATGATGAAGTGGGATGGAGTTCCAGGAGCTTGCGACAGCTATGAATATGGGGAAATTGAAGACTATAAAATAGAGATAAGAGGAGAAGATTTGAACACTTATGAATGGACAGGACCAAATGGATTTGTTTCTTCGGAAAGTAATCCTTATTTAAATAATGTAACAATTGATAATGCAGGTAAATATTTTATATTAGCAACAAGCCCACTAGGTTGTATTAATGCAGATAGTTTGAATGTTACAGTAAACGATTTACCAATAATAAGTTCATTTAACACAACTGGAAAAGTAACCTGCAGTGGAAGTTCTGATGGCTTTGGCACAATAATAATGGTTGGTAATAATGAAGATTATATGTATCAATGGTCAAACGGTTCAACTATAGATAACATTTCTAATTTACCAGGAGGAGATTATACTGTTACAGCAATTGACATAAATGGATGTTTAACTACAGACGTTATGAGTTTATTTGAACCTACTTACTTCCCAGAAGTATCAAATATAACAGAGGTAAATAATACAGACAAATCAATTGTTTTAAATTGGGATAGAAACACTGAGACTACAAGTTATTTTGCAAGAATGAAGAAAACGATTGAACCTACTTGGACAAGATATTTTACAATAAATTCATCGGATACTTCTATTCTTATTAATTCATTAGAAGCAAATACTGAATACGTTTTTCAAATAAGACAATTTATGGATTCAAGCACTTATTCATGTATGATTGATTATATATTTACAACTCAGGAGGAAATTGTAAATACATGTGATATTGCCTCTTCTCTAATTGTAGATAATGTATCAACAAGCACTGCTAAATTAAACTGGACGAATGACATCAATGCAACATCATACATGGTACGTTGGAGAGTAAAAGCTGAACCAGGAGCATGGAGATATTATACTGCAACGGCAGGACAATCGTCAATAGTTATAGGAAATTTAACATCAGAGACAGAATATGAATGGCAAATAAGAAAATTCTGTGTAGGAGGCTTCTACTCTGACTTTACGAACTTAGTGGGAAGTGAATTTACAACAATTACATCGTCATTTTGCAAAAAAGCATCACCAATTAGTGCTAGCGAAATAAATACAACACAATTGGACAACATTTGACAATGATAGTGCTTATATTGTTAGATGGAGAGTAAAAGCTGGACCAGGAGCATGGAGATATTTCAATGCTGATTACGGAATGAATAGATTAACAATTGGCTTATTAACAGCTAACACAGAATATGAATGGCAAATAAGGACATTCTGTAACGACAATTCTTCTATTTCTGATTTTACAACATTATCTGCATTTACAACATTACCTGGATGTGCTGATGTTGCTAATTTATCACAAGAAGCAAACGTAAATTATGCAATATTAAAATGGGATACTGTGCCAAATGCTGACCATTATCTATTAAGATGGAGACAAGAAGGAAACTTATGGATGTATATAAACATTACAAAACAAGCAGGTGAACAACAAATTGGTTGTGCAGTTTGCAATGAAATGGATAAATTAACTTCAAACACTATTTATGAATGGCAAATAAGAGCTTTCTGTAATGTAGAAGGAACAGAATATTCTAACTTTAGTGCAATACAACAATTCTCTACCCTAACTGCAAAGAGTCTTGAGAAAACAATTGCTAGTAAAAGAAATATTAATACCGACTTTAATGTTTATCCAAATCCATTTAATGAAAATTTCTCAATAGAATATAATATTCCACAAAATGGGAATGTTACTATTGAATTATTTGACCTAAAAGGACAAAAAATAAGCACTATTGCAAACAAATATGAAACAGAAGGAAATCATACTATAACAAATTCTTTATCGAATAATAACAACAGCAATATTTACTTTGTCCGTTTTATATTCAACAATGAAGTTGTTATCAAAAAGATTGTTCAAATAAAATAGTATCATAGAGATAATAACTCTAAAAAAAATCCTCACATGAATTATTCATGTGAGGATTTTTTTTACACTTCATTATTCTTTTGCCAAAGCCTTTCTATAGTTTTCTATAATCTTTTACTTTTATTGACATCTAATATTATTTTATCAATAAATTATTTTTTATTGTTAAACACATTTTTATCACGTTAAAAATTTATTATTATTTTTTATTTTATTAAAAAATAACGTATATTTGTGATTCACTATTTCAAAAAATAAGAACTTGATCTAGAACAATTACATATAAAACCTCTAAAAAATATAATTATGAAAAAAGTTTTATTATTTATTAGTTTATTCCTTGTTTCACTCGGAATTTTTTCTCAAAATGTATCTTTTGTAGTTGATAATAATAATGGGTGTCATCCATTAACAGTAAAAGCAACAAATACATCCGACATGGATACCACAAACAAATTTTATGTTTGGGAATTATATAATACAAACAATAATTGGAGGTTAATAACACAAGTAGAAAATGTAGATAATGATTTTGTGATAGATAGCTCTGGAAATTATATTATTAGACTAATATTAATGGATCAGAATGGGTTTGAATATGGGAGCTCCGAGACAAACATAAATGTAGATGGCTTAACTGACATAAAAGCTATGTCTGGATGGGAATTATGTCCAAACCAAAATGGCAATTTTAATATAAATGGTAATTTCAATTCTGTTTACTGGAATTTTGGAAATGGAGAAACGTCTGATAGCTACTGGGTAAGTACCTCATATCAAAATACAGGAGTATATAATATTCAAGTTATCGCAGAATCCTACTGTGGAATAGATACAGTATCAAAAAGCATAAAAATAAAAAATGACATTATACCTCAACCAGAAATTAAAGTTTTCAGTAATTCTGTTTGTCCGAATGATATGTTTCAATTAATGTTAGACGATAACTGGGTTAGCTATGAATGGTCTTTTGATAACGGAAAGACATCCAATGCTAAAACCCCATACACATCATGGAATAACATAGGCAATTATAATGTTATAGTAAAAGTTTCAAATCAATGTGGTTTATTTAACAATGACACTATTACAATAAATGTAAATAATTCAACACAACTTAATGCTAATTTTGGGATTTATGGTGGTTCGAATTGTCCTTATACCGATATACAATTAAATTCATCAACACCAGGCTCTCATAAATGGTACTTTGGAGATGGTTCTTTTCCTATTATATCAAATAATTACGATGTAAAATACGCATATAAAGACACCGGGAATTACACCATATCGTTAGTAGTTTCTAATAGTTGTGGGTTTCATGATTCAATAGCACAGAATATAAAAATAGATAAAGACATCAACAATAGACCTTATTCTTACATGTATTTTTATGATAATAATTGGGAAAAAGATACTATTAGTATTTGTACAAACGAACAAGTTGGATTTTATGGAAACTACTGGAGTAATTATGGTTCTTATACTTCTTACGTATGGGATTTTGGAGATGGAACGACTTCTGATTCTTTGCTAAATATCCAACATTTATTTTCACAAGAAGGAAACCATAAAGTAAAATTTTATTCCTACAATGGTTGTGGCACTTCAGATACTACAACAAAAATTGTAATTGTTAGCACGGATAAAATTCCTCAAAATAATATACAGATTCTTCCTCAGATGATTTGCAAAGGAGAAAATGTATTTTTTGTTGACGAAGATTTTAATGGAAATGGAAACTTTACATACTCAATTTGGTTTGGGGATGGAGATTCTGCTATAGATATTATGAATTATGGAGATAGTTTGATTCCTATAATTAAAAGACATAAATATACGGAAACCGGCACTTATTTATTTACAATTAATGTTAAAAACCAATGTGGCAATACTCAAGTTATCAAAGACACTATTTGGGTAAGTAATAGCGGAGTAGATCCATTCTATTACATTGAGAACTCAACATTTTCAGATAATGGTGATGACCGCTCAAAATGTCCAGGAGATTTAATTAATTTCATGTCAGTTGGAGGTTTGCATAGAACATGGCATTTCTATGATGGGACAACAGATACAAATGAAGTTGTTTATAAGGTTTATGATAGCGTTGGCGTTTATAATGAATATGTTATAGCAACTAATGGATGCGGGCGTATTGACACTATACCTTCTATAGTAACAATAAAAACCACAAATTTGCCTGATAGTTGGTTAAATTTAGAAAAGGAAACTGTTTGCTTGGGAGAGATTTTTTCGTTAAGATATCCAAATAGTGAAGAAAATGGCGATAATGAACTAAATCCATATACTTATCATTGGGATTTTGGAGATAATCATACAACTACAGGATTAATTCAAAATTACACATATAACACTAGTGGAAACTTTAACATAAATCTTGAAGTTTCTAATGGATGCGGTTCAAAAACAACAAGTATGAGCATAAATGTCGTTTCACCTGAAGCATCATTTAATGTTTTAAACAACACCGTTATACTATCAACACCTGCTACTTTCTCAAATAATTCAAGCAATGCCTCAGCTTACTTGTGGAACTTTGATGATGGCAATACTAGCACAGAATATAATCCAACTCATACATATACCCAAACAGGGAATTACAATGTATCACTCACTGCATACACCTACTTAGGTTGTGCTAAAACATATACTTATCCTTCAACCATTGATGTTATCGAATTAACTACACCTGTAATAAATGTCAAAGAATATTCCGACATTACTTGTTTTGGTTCTAACGACGGGCACATTGAAATAGAAATGACAGGAGGTCTTCCTCCTTTTACTTACAATTGGTCAAACGGCGGTCACAACAGTTCTATATCAAACTTAACAAAAGGATCATATAAAATTACTGTAATCGATTCATATAACCAAACTGTAATTGATTCATTTATGGTTGAAGAGCCAGAGTTATTAACATCATCATTAACTACTACAAATATTACATGTAACGGATTTAATGATGGAATAATTACAACATCTACATCTGGAGGTACACTACCCTACTCTTACAAATGGTCAAATAACCTAACAACTGCAAACCTTTCAAACTTAGCAAAAGGTAAGTACATCATTACTATAACGGATTTGAACTCTTGTATATTAATTGATTCTACTGAAATAATGGAACCAACGCCTATTATAATTGATGCGATTATAACTAATGCTAGTTGCCAGAATGCAGATGGAAAGATTGTTATTACTGCAACAGGCGGTAGTAATAATTTTACTTATTTATGGGACTTACAACCAATACAAACTAATGATACTCTTTCAAATATTTATGCTGGTCATTACAACTTTACTCTTACAGATACATTAAACAATTGCATTAAGCAAAAAGAGTTTTATGTAGGCAACATTGGAGCTCCAAGTATTGACAGTATAATTGTAAAAGACATTTCATGTTACGGAGCGAATAATGGTAATGCTAAAATATTTGCAAGTGGAGGAGTTGAACCTTATAGTTATGAATGGTCTCACAATAATGCTATTGACACAAATTATGTTAGCGATTTAACTAATAATAATTATATTGTTACGGTTTCAGATGCCAATGGATGTATATCGTTAGACGTATTTACTATAACACAACCAAACGAATTAAAAGTTCAAATAAACTTATTAAAAGGATTGGATTGTTATTATTCATGCGATGGATCTATTTATACCAATGTTACAGGTGGCACTTTCCCTTTCACATATACTTGGAATGTATTTTATGATGCAAATAACGATACCATAAAGAATATATGCTCTGGCAAATACAACATAACTGTAAAAGACATTAATAATTGTATTGCTCTTGATTCATTTAACCTTACAGCCCCTGATACATTATATGCTACATCCGAAATTAGGGATATTTATGAAGACTCTCTTGGTATGATAAACGTAACTATTCATAATGCAACTCCTCCTTATAATTATGCTTGGTCTGCTATTGGCTTTAGTTATACAGGAAAAGACACTAACATTATTGATTCGTTAAATATTGCAGGAAAATACAAATTATTAATTACAGATTCAAAAGGTTGTTATATATCTGACACTTTTGATGTAGCAATGATTGACTATATCAGCAAAATAGAAACACAAAACGCTTTTATTAACATTTATCCCGTACCTGCAAAAGAAATAATAAATATTAGCTATAACTTACCAGACAATTCTAAACCTATAAACATTGAGATTACCGATATACTGGGCAGAAATACTAATTTATATGATATCCCTTCAGATAATAACAATATTATAACAATTAACACAAACAATCTACCTAATGGGATATATATAGTCAAACTAAGAACTAATAATGCTATTATTTCAAAGCAGATTTCAATATTAAAATAAAAGATTACATTTCATAGAGGCATCATCTTGAGCGATGTCTCTATGAAATTATATATGTAATGCTTAAAACTTATAACCTAGAGCTTTCAACCCCATAACAACTTCTTGTGCCTGCGGATTAATTTTGTATGCTTTTTCCCATGCAACAAAAGCTTTAATATAATCCTTATTTGTATAACTTGCTCCGCCAAGGTCATACCAATATCTATAATTATCAGGTTCGGTATTTGTAGCTTTTTCAAAGAAAACAATAGCATTATTTAAATCATTATTAGCAGCAAACTTTTGACCTTTCATATGAAATTGAGAAGCAAGATAAGAGTTTAATTGAGTTATTCTTGCTTTATCAATACCTGGAGTTTCATTATTTAGCGTTTTCAATGATTTAAAATAATACTCAGCTGTATCAAGCGCTTCAAGCCTAATATATGCTAAGAAGATATTAACAAGCCCATCGTGATACTTTGGGTGTATCACTAATGATTTATTAAAATAATCAACTGAATATCTCAGTAATTCTCTAGTAACCTTATCTGCATTCAAGTTTAATTGTTCATAATTTTGAGCATTCAAACTATTTTCTATTTCAAGAACTTGCGGATTAAGATTTGGATAAAACTTTTTAACCTTAGCCAGATTTTCAATTAATGAATTATTATACTGTGTGGATTTATTCTTTATTATTGAATCAATATCTGTTTTTATAAAATCAGATAAATTTATTAAAGAACTTCCTGCCGAATTATTTGCAGGAGCACTATTTGGAACCGCCTTTACATCCCTAATGTATAAGTCTATGTCCGACTTCCAATCTGCATTTCTTGCAAATGTGTAGATAGAAAAAGGAATAAAAATAGTGATTATCAATAATACGGTCAAGATATTTTTCAAATTAACACCAATATTGGTTTTATTGTAAATGAAATAGAAGACAATCCCTATTAATATGCTGTAAGCAACAGATGGTTGATAAAGAAAACGTTCGCCCATTAATGCCCCTATTTCTACAAGCATATTTGAAGCTATAAAAATAGAAAATAGATAGAAAAATACAATAAAAGCAATAACATTCCTCTTCTTTAAATTGATAATAGCAACCGTTAGCAAAGCAACATGAATTATTATTGACAATATAACTTTTAGATCAAACAAGCCAACAATAGGAATCTCATTAAACCTGTAATCATAAGATAAAGGATAAGGGATAACTAAAAGATTAAGATATTTCATCAAGCACACCATTATCGTTGAATACTTTTCGGTAAAAGAAGCATACAAAAATGGATTATTTAACAATTCATTACTCGCATTATTATTAACCCCTACAACTGACAACCTTATAAGCATGTAAAAAATAAAGATAACAATAAATGGAATTGTATTATTCAATATCTTTTTGCTGTCAATATTACTAAATGTCCATAAAGCCAAAGGCATTATAAATAAAAAGGTAACTCCATATTCCTTACTCAGCAAAGCAAAAAAGAATGCGCTATAACTGATTACCTTATATTTTAGTTGGTTTGATTCTAAATGCTTAAACAAATAATATAAAGCTCCAAACAACAACAATAATGAAATAATTTCATCCCTGCTTTTTATATTTGCAACAACTTCTGTATGTATTGGATGTATTGCAAAAATTAAAGACGCAACAAACACTACTTCTGGATTAAAGCGAAAAAAGTATTTACTTAGAAGTTTAAAGAAAACAATTACCGTTAGCCCCCAAGTAATAATATTCAATAAATGACCAATAAAAGGATTATTTCCAAAAAACTGATTCTCTATAGCAAATATTATCAAAGGAAAAGGACGATAACGACCTCCTGTTAACTCTGTTTCTGAGCCAACAAAACCATACATACTGTCTTTTGTCAAAATACTCTTTATTCCACCAAGACCTTGCTGCACAAACTTATTTTGAGTAATAGAAATTACATCATCAAGCACATAACCATTAAACAATGTGTTGAAGTATATTATACACGATAAAACGAAGAAAAAAATCAAC